>JAEEGH010011291.1_pt1 | contig 20292 bp, 15 predicted proteins | sample 9134181 | NCBI WGS metagenome assembly JAEEGH01 (sample SAMN16246544, study PRJNA631951) | gut metagenome | biome: gut microbiome; feature: rumen; material: DP-attached | host: Bos | place: Iran: Karaj | collected 2018-10
GGCTGGTTTGTCCAATTTATCCAACGACATGGTTTCCAACGCCATGCAACCAATCGCCATCAGCAAACATGCGTAAAAAATTCTCTTCATGCTCTTTTTCCTTTTATTATATTGTTTGGTTTTGTCTCTCTTTCAGAAGTGAGTCCAGATATTCCAACGCCTTCGGCAAGTCGTTGAATTCACCGTTCAACTGCGCGTCGAAGCATTTGTCCAAAATCGGTTTCATCTGCGGGCCAGGCTTGATGCCGCGCTCCATCAGATGACGCCCCAAAACGATTGGTTTCGGACTTTCCACCATCACATTCAACGCGTTGGCCCGCTCCCTGAACAAATCAATCCGCCCAATTTTTGCTTTCAGCAAATCCTCCGGCATCTCCACGCCGCGCAAATCGCATTCGGCCACATCCGCCAGAAGTTCCATGCTTCTGACTTCCAACGACAAACGCCTGTATGCGCGATCGGGAGCGTCATTCTGAATGAACATCGTCGGCAGCATGTGACGTTTCACAAGCGGCATGACATCGTCCAATTCCTTCTTGTTCCAAATCCGCCGGATGAACGCCGCCGCAGGCACCACGCCAGCCTCGTCATGGGCGTGGCTGATAATCCGTCCGCGTTCATCGACTTTTGTTGTCAACGGCTTGCCAAAATCATGGCATAGCGCCGCCAGCATCAACACAAGATTCTCTGTTTCAGCATAATGGCGCATGGCGGCCGCCGCATCCACGACCCGCAGCGTATGCTCCCACACATCGCCTTCTGGATGCCATTCCGGCTCCTGTTTGCAACCAATCAACGCCTTAAGCTCCGGATAGTAGTCAATCCAACCACAATCTCGCAGAAACGACAGTCCTTTCGATGGCTTCCGCCCTTTCAAAAGCAATTTCTCCCACTCCACTGCAATCCGCTCTGGCGGAAGTTCATCCTGCGAAAGCGTCGAACACAGCTTGACCGTCTCCTCCGCCACGTGAAAATCAAACCGCGCAGCGAACTGCATCGCCCGTAAAACACGCAACGGATCTTCCACAAAATGCGATGACACATGCCGCAAGATGCCGTCATGCAAATCCTTCGCACCGTTCCAAGGATCGATCAATTCGCCACTTAGCGGATCGCGCATAATAGCGTTGACGGTGAAATCACGACGGCTCGCCGCGTCCGCGTAACTCAAATTCGGAACGAACGTCACATCAAAACCCTTGTGGCCGCTGTTGGTCTTGTTCTCCACACGGGGCAATGCGATGTCGATATCGTAGTAATGGACTTTTAGCACACCAAAAGCCATGCCCACGAAATCCAATTTGTATTCGCGGCCCAAAATTTCGCGGATCGTCTCCATGGAAAGGCCATAGACCTCCATGTCGAAGTCCTTGCAATTCAAGCCCAAAAGGGAATCGCGGACACAGCCGCCCACCAACAGCGCACGCCCTCCCGCCACCACCAGCAGCTCCGCGATATGACGGACAACCGCCTCCGTGTCCATTTTTCTCGATGCCATTTTTTCCTTCCCCTTTTTGTTTCTTTTTATGGTAAAACAAACAGCGGAGAAATACTCCCTCATCATTTCCCGACGACTGGATTCAGCCATGCCGAACCCATGTGCAACCATGACGGACCGCCATCCGGATATGCTTCCAGCTTAAGCACTTTCACACCGGCAATCTTCGTCTCCAAAACGTCTTTCGGCTTCTTCCAATCGACTTTCACTTCCTTCAGAAGCTTCCCGTCGCCGAAGACTTTGAATTTCACGGATTCGCCCTTTTCGCGCATCATGCACATCCAACTTTCACGCGGATTCAACAACGTGACATCGCTCGTGAAATTGTTGTATTTTCCATCCAAATTGTATTCGATGACGGCTGGTGCCCTCATGCCAATACTATTTTCCAACGGCTCGCCGAAGAACGTCCGTCCGAATCCGACCGCCCCGCGCATCTGCTGTATCTTCTTCGGCCGCAATGTGATCAGTGACATCTTCTCCAAATCTGGTGCCTTATCATATTCAGGATAAAGCTGATCCGCCGATTCGCGGCGAACTGTTTCGTTCGCAAAATAATACCGACCGCTCGTCACCTGCCAATCCGAACCAAACCAACCGACGAGAAGCATCGTTTCCGGATTGCATGAACGCGCATCGTAAACCGCGTAATCGAAATACTTTTTCGAATCGAAAACGCCCCAGTTGAACCAGTTGCCGAAACGCCACCACCCTTGGTAGGCCGCCGCCGGACTGTTCGCCGTCCACACGACCGACAGCCTGTCCGGATTGCCGACGCTCGGATAAACGGTAATCGTTCCGACATCGTCGCGGTTCATCACATCGTTGATTTCCTCCGCCGTCCAGCCTTCGGGCTTATTTTCATACTGCTTGCTAGCCAGCAACGCACGCATATCTTCGTATGGCATGACGGGAATCTGCCGTTCGCTGACCGAATTGTCGTTCGTGCCGCCGAAAAGGATCAGATTGTAGTTCTGTTCCATTTCATCGTCCACATCATTGTCGTTGACGATGCGCGGAAACGAATGATAGCGAGTCTTCCATTCGCGTGCGAAATATTCGGCCTCACGCCGCCACGCCTCGTCCATGTCTTTATTCTGAGTGCCGACGACGAGAACAAACGGATTCATAAGTGCTTCCGCCACAGGTCCTTCACAACCGACTTTCTTGATGCGCGGTTCAAGCGGCAGATCAGACGTCAGCCTCCAGCCATGGTTCGGATCTTTACGCAATGATGTCCACGCCATCACATTTTCCGGAGGCGGAAGCGTCAATTTCGCGCCATCGATCATCAACGTCAACGGACGGCCCGGCTCGAACAGCGCAGGCGGCCGCTGGAAGGAGATGCCCAGCAGATTTACAGTATTGATTTCCAGAACCATACGGCTCTTTGTCTCTGCATGGATTTCGCCTGGAACTAGCGGCTTGTCGAATTGGTCGATACGCGTCCAATACGCTTTTCCATGCTTCAGCAGATCCGCCTTCCAATGGATGGTTTTCGGATACGGATTGCGCTTCCAGCCGCAAATCCACGCCAAACCGCTCTGCATGGCGTCTCCCGGAAAACCGCCGTGGCCGATGCCCGGATACTCGCGATATTCCATGTTCAGCCCCAAACGGCGCATTTCCGCGACCATGTTGCGGGAATGCGCAGGCGGAACGACTTCATCAGCCGATCCAGCCAAAATATAAGTCGGCAGATTGAAAAGATTGCCCGCAAACGCCCGTGCCGTATGCGATTCTTGAATCAACCTTCTCAATTCATTGTTGCGGCCTGGAAATTCGCGATTCCAGCCCCAACGTTCGCTCCACGCCAGATTATCGGCATTGCCGACGACGGGGAAAATTCCCGCGAATTGATCCGCGTAGTGCACGCCGAGATGGTAGCTGCCTGTACCGCCCATCGAACTGCCTGTCAGATAGACGCGATCGTCATCGACGTTGAATTCCTTCTTCACGAGTTCAATCGTCGCCATGACATCTTCTTCGCCGAGATTCTTGTAGTCACTGGAGCCACGTCCATCTGGAGCGAGGCTGATCGCACCGCCATAGTACGGCGCAGGATGGCCTTGGTATTTTCCATACCAGCCATGACCGTGCATCGAAACGATCAACGGCCATTTGATGGCTGGATCATACGCTCCAGGAATGCTGACGGAATACGTCTGGACGGTTCCGTCGATTGGCGATATATACGTCCGCAGCCGTCCGCCCCATTCTTCCAGCATGTCCTCCGAGCCCTGCAAGGCTTGATGACGTGCCCGCATGATCATCAAATACGTGTCTTCCAACTGGTTGCGATTGTTCGCATCATCAAGCTTGTTACCGACGCGACGCAAGATGTAATCGACTTTCGCCTCCAGCCAGCTGGCCCGCTGCTGCGCAAGCCCTGTCAGATGAACCGCCCTCCAGGCTTCATGGTCCCGTATCTGCTCCAGCTGGAAACGATATTCCTTCGCGGCTTCGATTACACAGCTGCGCCTTCCGGGCGGCGGCGGATTCTTCTTGGGAAGACGTTTGTAAACCCATATTCCATAGCCTATTAGCAATAGAAATAAGACAGGGGTGATGGTGTTCATGCAACGTTGAATAGACATTGTGACTTACTTCTCTGTATCTGCCTCTCGACAAGACAATAAGACAACGGACAGGGCGCGTCGATCCATGGCTGGACAGACGCGCCCCGCGCTTTTCAAAAGGCTCAGGCCTTCGCCATCGCCACGAAGCGGCGCAGATTCTCCTGGCCGATGGCGATGCCCGTCAGGACATCTTCCATGCCTTCGAATTCAATCGACAGAACGCCGTCGTAACCCTTCTGAATCAGATTGCGGACGCACTGCGCGACTGGCACGTTGCCGTGGCCGATGATAGCACCGCGCAGATAGTTGCCGGCGCGGGACTGGAACCAGCCTCTGCCCGGATTCGGGCCCATGCCGCTCTTGATATGGAAGTCTTTCGCATGGCAATGGAACGCAAACGGAGCGAGACGGCCGATGGATTCCTCCGGCTTGTCGTCCGCGCAGGTGAAGTTGCCCATGTCGATCAGCAGACCGAAATTCTCATGATTGACAGCTGTCACGAGACGTTCGACACGCAGGGCCTCCTGACTGAAGAAACCATGGTTTTCCATCATCGTCTTGATGCCTTTCTTCGCGGCATATTCCGTCACGGCGCGGCAGCCCTGCGCGATTTTTGGCAGAGCGGCGTCGAAAGTCTTCGCGCCTTTCCAATCCGCCGGGAAGCGGCCGCCGGAGCAGTCATGGCGCATGCCCGGAGCGCCCAGAATCTCCGCAATATCGACTTCTTTCTTCAACCGCTCGACTTCAGCGTCCAGATCGCCGTTGGAGCCCGCCAGCAGATCCGCACCAATCGTGTAGTTCATGATCGGAATGCCGACGCGATCCGCCTCGGCCTTCAGTTCAGCGGCGAATTCCGGCAGCGTCTTCCCTTCCGGAACGGCAATCGTCGAAAACTCGATGCAGTCGAAGCCCATCTCCTTGGCCTTCGCGATCACATCGATTTGCTTCATGGCGCCGGAATTGACCAGACGGCTGTAGCTGTACGAACTCACACCAATCATCATTGTCAGGTTCTCCTTTTTTTGTACTTTTCCATGTCTCCATGGCCTTTATGGAAATCGCCTTCACATGATTTCATGCAAAGGCATGTCAACAAACTCTTTCACATCGCAACCGTCAAGCTGCGCGGACGTTACGATGCCCTGCGAGACTCGCAGAATCAACAATCCGCCGCCTGTCAGCTGGCGGATTTCAAAATCGCCGCAACGCCCAAATGTCCATTCCGCACTGGCGTATTTTTCACGCAACGCATCCACATCGTCGCCTTGCGGCGGCGCCGTTCGATGCGCCACACCGAATTCTTTTTCCGCCGCGGCAACCAACCTTTCGGCCAATTCATCGCAACCGATCCGTATGCCGAGCTCTTTCAAACTCGTCACGGGAACGCGATTCGATTTGACGAAAGAGCCGACGACCGTCTTGCCCGGCTGCTGTGAAAGCATCACATGAAGACGGCCCAAATCCGTCTCCGCCAGAATGCAACCGTGCAGCATCGCCACGCGGCCATTCAACGCGAATGCTGTGCCAGACAGCTTTCGTCCGCCCGAACAGACGCTCGTCCCGTCCCGCAGCCCCACGTCTGGAACGCCCAGACTACGCAACACCTCCTGCAGCATTTCCAAAATCCGCTTCGGATCATGATCCGATCGCGGCAGGAAAAAACTGTAGTTCAAATTTCCCGCGTCCTGGTAGACCGTCCCACCGCCGCTCAGGCGGCGTAGCAGAATCACCTTCTCTTCCAGACAATGCGCGACATCGCATTCCGCCCACGGATTCTGGTTCCGCCCGAAAAGAACCGATTCGCCGTTCCGATACAACATCAGAATCGGCTCGGTTATTTCCGGCCTGCGAAACACGCTTTCTTCTATCGCGGCGTTCACCGCCGCGTCCATCGAACTCGATTCGATTACCTGCATGGTCCTTTTGTTGGTTTCACTTTCGATGTCATCACCATTTAATATCCAACATGACGGCACGTTTACAAATCTACAATTATAGAAAAAATGACCGTTTCAGTTGCCAGCGGCCTCCTTTATACTACATTATAAGGAAATACAATCTGTCACATCCACCCTTTCATATAATGTCCCTGCACGATTTCTGTGAAAAAACCGAACAATATGTCGTCGATATCATCAATGGACGGCATGAGAACACCTTCGACACGATGTTCAGGCATTTCCTGTTCGTCCTGTCCAGGTTGTATCGGAATATTACACAGCTACGTCTAACATTATATGATAATTCACTTATCAAACAACATGAATTGGGCTGCACCGTCATCAGCGTCGGAAATTTGACGACTGGCGGAACGGGCAAGACGCCTGTCGTCGAACTTCTCGCCAAAACGCTTGCAGCGAAAGGACGGCACGTCGCCATCCTCTCGCGCGGCTATCGAAGCAAGCCGCTTCCCTTCTTTAAACGCTTGAAAGCCAAGTGGTCCCGTAACTTGGACGAATTTCCGCCGAAGGTCGTCTCCAACGGAAAAGAAGTCCTTTTGGATTCACGGAACGCGGGCGACGAACCGTTCATGCTCGCCTCCAATCTTTTGGAAACGCCGCAACGGCCCGGAGCGGCCGTCGTTGTGGATAAAGACCGCGTCAAAGGCGGTAACTACGCCATCACACGCCTTCAGGCTGACACGTTGATTTTGGACGACGGCTTCCAATATCTCCGTCTCCGCCCTCTCCACAACATCCTGCTGGTCGATTCCACCAACCCGTTCAACAACCATGAGATGCTGCCGGCCGGCCTGTTGCGGGAACCCATCAAAAACCTCCGCCGCGCGAACGTCATTTTCATCACGAAATCGGACGGACATCCACGGCTGCGCCATCTGCACGCCTTCCTCCACCGCCACAATCCGTCCGCCGCCATCATCGAATGCAACCACGAGCCGAAGAACCTTCAGCATCTAGACACGAGGGAAGTACTTCCGCTTGAAGCTCTTAAGGGCAAGAAAGTCGCCGCCCTCAGCGCCATCGCCGTTCCGGAAAGCTTCCTCAACTACATCCGCCGTTTCGGCGGCGACATCGTCTATAACAAGCATTTTGTGGACCATCATCGCTTCAAAGAAGAGGAATTGGAAGCGTTTTACAAAAACGCTTTCGAAAAAGGTGCTGAATATCTTGTTACGACAGAAAAGGATGCAGTCCGCATCCCGAAGCTGAAAGATGAAAACCTCCCCTTCTATTTCCTCAGAATCGAAATAAAAATACTAAAAGGTCAAGAAGATTTCAACAAATGCATCACGCAAATTTGCCTTGAATGACTTCATGTGCTAAAATATATATTTGTACTAAAATACGTCAATCTTATCGTTTTCCATTGAGCATCTCGCCCCACGGCGAATCACCCTTTTCCAACATAAGGTCATCCTTCCATGCTAAAACGACTGTTAATCCCATGCGTCCTCGCTGGTATGATGCTGATTCTCAACGTCCGCGCCCAGAATGCGGAGGAGGCGAAACTCTCGCCGGATCGCATCGCTGCCGCCAATGAACTGGCGGCCGCCTACTTCCAAACTCATTCTATTGATACGGCGGACGCGACGGCCGTCGCCGCCATCCGTGACGCGTTTCTCAAGAAATGCAAGAACCTCCCTCTCGTCCCCAAAGTCGCCGCCGTCAATTTGGACGTCGCCTTGAAGGATAAGGATAAGTTCTTGGAAGAGAGGATGGAACGCGCTATTCCGATTCCCTCCGCAGAGGAGTTGCAGGCGGAAGCGGAAGCCAAATTCCCGCTCTACAAACCGGGCGAAAAGGTGAAAGTCACCTACAAGAGCCCCAACAAAGATATCCCGAACATGTACGAAGGATATTATCGTGGTACGGCTGGCCCTTATATCAAAATCAACAGCTTCCCAATCCGTATTCAGGATATGCGCGAAGTCGAAGGCAATGAAGCAGAAATCCTGAAATTCGACCCGCAGGCCACAGAAGCCAAACGTCGCGAATACATCCGTGACAAAAAGGCGGAGCTTAACGACAAACGCGCCACATTCCTCAAAGAACAGCGCGGCGTCTCCACCATCCAGCTGATCGACGACACCGTCGATGCCAACGAAGCGGCCGGTTACACCTACCTCCGCGGCGAATGGATGACGGCGGATCAAGTCCTGCAGAGTGCCGTCACCCGCGCCAAACAGAAGATCCAAAACGCCGCCAAGCTGAAGGAACAGAAGCAGTTAGCTATACAGCGCGACATTTTGGACGAACAGATTGAATCCATCGCCTTGAACGCGACCATCCTGCCGCAAGGCGAACGCATCAATCCCGCCAGTCTCATCGCCAAGCAGGAAGCCGCTCGCAAGGCTCGCGAAGAAGCTCTCGAACAAAAGCGGAAAGCCGCCGAAGAGGCCAAGGCTAAACAACTTGCAGCCGAAGAAAAGGCACGTCAGGCCGAAAAGGAAAAGGAACTCGCGGAAGCCAAGAAACTTGCGGATGAACAGGCCGCGATTGAAGCGGAAAAACGTGAGAAGGACAACGAAAAGCTCAGCGCTATGGCGCATGAAATGGCCCGTGCCGAAGAGCTGAAGAAAATGCAGATGAAGAGCCTCATGCGGGTGGTCATCGCCGTCTGCGTCTTCCTCATCTTCATCATTATCATTGCCAGCATCATGGTGTGGCACAAGACGCAGAAGAAAGATCCGTTCAAGAAATACTTCGAAGGCAAAGGCCAGCTGCAGAAGGACTTCTGGGCGGCCGCATCCGCCGATCCGGACAATTTCAAATATGTCGCCTACATGTTCCCAGACCTAAAGGAAGCGACGGCCGCCCTCGGAAAGCTTTCCTATTTCAACATCGGCCCGGGCGGCGATCTGAAATGCGTAAGAGACCTCCGCTACGGTGCTTATCCGCATCTTGACGGTGCCGTCTGCTTCGTCGGCGGCACGAAATTCACCTATGCTTTGTGGAAGGAAGCTTCCGTCGTTCTGCCCGAACTGCCGAACGCCTCCTATTTCAAAGTCTCCACCGAACCGAAGGTTCTCCTCGAACTGCCCAACTTGGAACAGCTCTCCGAAACGCAGAACCTCCATATCGAAAGCCTCGGCTTCGAAGATATCGCCGGCGAAAACGGCGAATTCAACCGCGTCTTCAAATACAAGACGGACACGTTGGAATCCGCGCGCAACTTCCTCGACACCATCGAAGTCAAAGAAGCCGGTATTATCATCCATATCGAAACCAAGGAAGGCATCATCGGAAAGGACGAAAACGGCGTCTTCTCTATCGACGCATAAGCCGAACCAGCCTCGAAGAGGCATCATACAAAAAGAGCGGTTGCATCACTCCCAAAAGGTCAGCAACCGCTCTTTTTTTGTCATGTTCAGCGGTGTGGCGGCGGCGTCCCCGCCGAATGTAGCGACGGCGTCCCCGCCGTCGTATGGTGTCCCGACGGCCAAGGGGGTGCCGCGTGCGTCCCGCCTGCGGCCATGGGGGTGCCGTCACTATATCACGTCCATAACGGCACTTACGCCTATGTTTCTGCAAATGCCATTTTGAGCCATTTTCTGTAACATGCTGGAAATAATGGACATGGATGAAAATGCCCTTTATGACTTTCCATGATTTTCTATGATTCTTTATGATAATATATGATTCTCTATGATAATGAAAAGAATTTCTTGAATATTCATTTCACTGTGCTATAGTCTGTTTTTGTCAATTGATTTGTTTGTTATTCCAGAAAATTAGGCTATACTATAAACAATCGGTGGATTCATGGGCAGAAAAGACATGGCTGCGAAGGCGCTGATGCGGCGCAACGACGTGTTCGCGGACGCGTTCAACACGCTGTTCCGGCGGGCGGGGCTTTTTGTCGACGCGGGGAGCCTTGTGGAGAGGAACCCGGAAGTTGTCGTGCCGGCGGGCTGGCGGCGAAGCGGTTGGATGGGCCGCGTGAACGATCTCGTCAACGAGGGGATCGTGCGCCGCGTGGGGGGCACCGACTGCGTGCTGATGTGCCTTGAGAACCAGTCGGAGGTGGCGCTGGACATGCCGTTGAGGAACCTGCTTTCGGCGGGGGGCCGGTGGGAGGTCTGCCGGGAAAAGCAGGAGGAGATGAATCTGGCGGAGGGGAGGCTGGAGGACGGCGCGGAGTTCCTTTCGGGGCTTCGCCGCGGCGAGCTGCTGCCGCCGGTCGTCGTGCTGGCGCTGTATCTTGGAAAGGAGCCGTGGAGCGGCCCGGCGCGTCTGCAGGACATGGTCGACGTGAGGAACCCGGAGCTGCGCCCGTTCATGGCGGACTGCCCCGCGAACGTCGTGTCGCTCGTCGATCTGGCGGAGGAGGAGGTCTGGAATATGGATTCGCCGCTCCGGCCGCTGTCGTGGCTGTTGCGGACGCAGGACGACGACAAGGAGATGCTGCGCAGGGCGCGGGCGGATCCGCTGTTCCTCGACGCACCGTCCGTGCTGTATCGTACGTTCAATGAATTGACAGGGGCCGATCTGACGGTCCCAAGACAGGAGGAGCATAACGACATGTGTCTGGCAATTGAGAAGATGAAGGAAAAAGGCCGCCGTGAGGAACGGAAGAAAGCTCAGAAGGTTCTTAACAAAGCTCTTGAAGAGGAGCGGGAGAAATCATCGATGGCCCTTAACAAAGCTCTCGATGAAGAGCGGGAGAATGGTATTTGCAATCTAATAGCGACGTGCCGTGATTTGGGGGAATCTCTTGAAAAGGCATGTCAACGGCTGATGCGATGTTATCATCTGACGCAGAGCGAGGCTACCGCCTATCTGAAAGAGTATTATATTTGATTGTCTCCCGAAATCTTTCAGAGGCTTGCATGTTTCTGGAAATAAAAGGTGTGGATATGACGGTCCCAAGGCAGAAAAAGCATAACAACATGTGTCTGGCAATTGAGAAGATGAAGGAAAAAGGCCGTCGGGAAGAGCGGGAGAAGGCTCGGAAGGCTCTTGAAGAAGAGCGTAAGAATGGTATTTGCATTCTAATTGCCACATGCCGTGATTTGGGGGCGTCTTTGGAAATGGCTTGTCGGCAGCTGATGGAATGCTATCATCTGACGCAGAACGAGGCTACCGCCTATCTGAAGGAGTATTATGTTTAATTGTTTCCAGCGATAAAGAGACCTTGTGATACATTATAATATATTGAACACAAGTATGATATTAAATTTATCGTAAGATTCAAATAATCATGATAATCATTTATATAATTACGATTATCATGATTATTTTAAGGGCGTCCCGCCTGCGCCATCTTCCAAGACGCAAGCGGAATGCCACCTCTAGTCCTCGAGTTTTCCGTACGGTTCACCGTCACAGATATATTTGTTTTGATCGGCATAATAGAAATACAACGGCTCCTTGGTGATCAGATAGAACTTGAAGTTACCTTCCGGTTTATCGAATATGGCTCCCCGGTAAACGCCTTCAAGCCCGTAGTATTTCAGCATTTTCTCCATGCTTGCTTCGAAATCGCGTTCAATTTTACTTCTTTCTTCTTCTGACAGAAGGGATTTCATGACATGGACAATGAATTCCGTTTTCATGAAAGTGCATTCGTAGGCCTTGCGATGCTTTTCCCGTCCATTAGCGAATACTGAACTTGTAAAGCAGAACTTTTCAGCGGGTATTCTTGCCATTTTTGATTCACAGATGTCAACCAGGCGTCTCTTCTGAACAGGTGTCAGCTTGGTGCCGATGATCAGTGGATAGACCATTGACCCCAGCATGAGGCCCTGCATATGGGCGTTGAGGATGTGCAGGCGGTAGAAAGAGTACAGCGTATCCATCAGGGCGATTTCATGGTCGTAATCGCCATTCTCTTCGCATGCCTTGATCTCCTGCGAGATATATCGGATGATATCCATCATGTCCCGGTTGTGGAACGTCATGAACGGTTGCTGTTCGGCGGCGACTTTGGGAAATTCGCGCATGGCGCGGATGTCCTCCTCCGTGGGATTTGCAAGTTTCTTCCAGACATCGCTGGCCTCTATTTCCGCAAGTGGCTTCTTTTCCTGGATGAAGGTGTGTAACGTCTCTAAATCTTTCTTGGTAACATCGGCGTGAACGGCGTGGATGATGAGCAATCCGACAATGATCATGATAAACTGTCGCATGGTTTTTCTCCTTGTGCTTTACGATTTAAGGATGTCGTTTGCTGTGAATCAAAAAAATAGTTTGGGAAACAAAAATACCCCCCTATTTTCAGAAGTCAAATGGCTCTACTATCTTTTTTTGAAAAAATTGTTTGAGAGAGAAAATGGAATGGGCTAAAATGCCGTATGGGATTGGAACGAATGGCCGTACCGTCTATTTCAATTTACGTGCAAACCATTCGGCTTAGCGATCTTGATTAGTAGCATGATAGGAATGGATTCCATCAATAAAAAGAAAACTCTTGTCTAAAGCCTTATTTATGGCCGTGCCCACCATTCTCCTAAATTGAAAAAATTGACAAAAGGCGTAAATTAATTAGTTTGCGGTAAAGTCATTTCAAGAGAGAAGAGAGGAAGCAATGAAAACGAATACGACACAACAAAACGGACTCGCCAGACTCCGCAAGGAAATCCTTGCGGTTATTTCGTCGTCGCCTGAAGCAGGCTTCAGGCGGACGGATGTCAGGCGTTGTCTCGGCAGCCAGGACGAGGCTTTCTTCAAGGAAGCCTTCAAATCCCTTGTGGCCGACGGCTCCATCGTGAAAAAGAACGGCGGCCGCTTCGTCACACGGGAGGCGCTTTCGCTTGTCCGCGGCTCTATCCGTGTGAACGCCAAAGGTTTCGGATTCGTGACGCCGGAGAACAGTTCGACATCCGGTGATGTTTTCATCCCGCCAAACGGCCTGAATGGCGCCATTTCAGACGATTCCGTTCTCATCGAAATCACCAATCGCGACGATTCGCGCGGGCCGGTCGGCATCGTCCGCAAGATTCTCGAACGTGCCCATGAAGATTTCATCGGCTGCCTGCGGCTTGGCGACGACGGTTTTGAAGTCCGTCCGCTCCGCCGCGAACTGCCGTCGCGCATTCCATTGCTTTGGAACAACGATGACGTGGACGCCCGCAAAGGTGCACGCGAAGGCGACTGGGTGCTGGCCCGCTTCATCAGCGGGCGGACGCCGCGCTCCCCCCTACAGGCGGAAATCATCAAACGACTCGCCAAAAGCGGCTCTGTCGTAAGCGATCTCAACGCCATCGTGAAGGAATACGGCCTTCCGAAAAACTACACGACCACAGATGACAAGAAGCTGGAAGACATTGTCCCGCTGGAACTTCCGCGAGAGGATTTCACGCAGCAGACGCTCGTGACCATCGATCCCGTTGATGCGAAGGATTACGACGACGCCCTTTCGTACGAGCCCGGCCCGAGGCCGGGCGTGGCGGTCGTCGGCGTCCATATCGCGGATGTCGCCTGCTATGTCACGGCTGATTCGCCGTTGGACAAAAAAGCTCTCGAACGCGGCTTCACATCCTATCTGCCGGGCAGGACGCTTCCCATGCTGCCACCGATTCTTTCGACGAATCTCTGCAGCCTCCGCGAAGGCGAAAAACGCCTTGCGCACAGCATCCTGCTCACGATTGACGAAGAGACAGGCGAAGTTCTTGAAACACGGCGCGTCCACAGCGTCGTCAACGTGACACAACGCCTTGATTTCAATGAAGTTGAACGTTTTCTCGCAGGGGAGGCGCAACCGCAAATAAAAGAAAATGTATTGGATCTGCTACAGCATCTGAGCGTACTTTCGCAGACCATCCGCCGCCGCCGGCAGCGTGACGAACAGTTCCTGCCGTTGGAAACGGCGGAGCTCCGCGTCCTGTGCGGCGGCAGTCCGCTGAAAGTGACGGGTATTACGCGTGTTACGCCAAATCCCGCCCATCAGCTCGTGGAGGAATTCATGCTTCTCGCGAACGTCAGCGTCGCGAACGAAATGCGTTCACGCGGGATTCTCGGACTCTTCCGAACGCATGAAGCTCCCGATGAAAACAATCTGGCGGAATTCGCTGGCCAGTCGGCCATGCTGATTCAACGCAAGAAACGGCTTCAGTTCCGTTCGCGCAGGGCGCTCGTCGGATTTTTGGAGCAAATCAAAGGGCAGCATTTCTATGATTTGCTCTGCTTCAACTTCTTGCGCTGCCTTCCGCGGGCCGCGTACAGTACGGAATGCCAGCCGCATTTCGGGCTTGGGAAAGCGGTTTACTGCCATTTCACCAGCCCCATCCGCCGCTATCCGGATCTGCTGGTCCATCAGCAACTTATCGCCGCGGACATGGGCATTGCCGGCCATGACGAAACGTATGTCTTCAACGCGGAGACCGCCGTCAATGCGTTGGAACAGAACATCGACCAAGCCTGCTTCGCCGCTTCGGACCGCCTGAAGCTTCGCTATCTGGACGACCGCCGTCAGGACAATCCCGCAGAGCTCCACGAGGCGTTGATCGTGCACGCCATGCCCTCCGGCCTTTCCGTCTATCTGCCCGAATACGGCTTGATGGGAAGCATCGACCGAACCGTCTTCCGTGACGGACAGTGGCGATACGACCCACGGAGCTATTCGCTCGTCAACCAACGTGGCGGCGGACAGCGCTACCGTTGCGGCGACACGCTGTACGTCCGCGTCCGTTCCATCGATTCCGTCAGAGGAGAGCTTGAGCTCAAACCAATCCAATAACAATCATCATCCGCCGCGGCTCGGCCAAGCCGTCCCGCGACATTCGTCATACTACCATTTAATATATAGGAGTAGGTATCGTGCTGAGTTTGATCATTAGTCTTGTTTTCGGTCTTGTCGTTTGTTTTGGCATCGGCGTCAACTGGCCCGGCCATTGGGGCTGGTGCAGCTTCTTTGGCTTCCTGGGCTTCATCCTCTGCTCGTTGCCGCTCAACTTCTGGATCAAGAAGAAACTGGAAGCCATTTTCAAGGATGTGCAGGACAAGATCGTCGCCTCCCAGACAAAACTGAAACGCGAAGCCCAAATGTATCAGAGCAAAGGCATCGCAGGCAAAGCCACGCAGGAGAAGATCGAAGCGAAACAGGCCGCCAGCATCCATGAGGCCATCGACATGCTCGACGCCGTCAATCCCCTCCGCAAATGGAATTTCCTCGCGGGGAAACAGGCGGACACGCTCCGTGCGCAGCTCCTCTACCAAATCAAGGAATACGAAGCGGCGGATCCCTATCTGGAAAAGGCGCTCGTCATGGATCCGCTGATTCTCGCCATGAAAATGGTGCGCAAATACAAGAAAGGCGATCTCGTGGAAGTCGAGAAGATGTACAACAAAGGCATCAAGCGTTTCAAAGGCGACAAGACGACGCTTATCTACGCCCTCTATTCATGGATTCTCGTGAAGGAGAACAAACTGGAGGAAGCCGTCGTCGTTCTGGACGAAGGCAAGAAGAAGACGGAGAACGAAGTGCTCAAGACGAACTGGGAGCATGTCGTCAACAACCGCATCAAGCGTTTCAGCAACGCCGGTCTGGGCGACAACTGGTACGTTCTCGCGCTTGAGGACGTCAAGCCCATCAAGCAGCGCGCGCAGCTTCCGTTCGGCGGTTCCCCCAAATACATGCACTGATCCGTGCGTTCTTTCCGCAACGACGCCTTGGCGTCGCCGTCCATCCACATAAGATCGATTCATTCACATATCCTTTCGGGGAAGGAAATAGTCGAGGTGATACATCATGACTGAAGAGAAGGAAAAAAAACAGAAGACAGCTGTCCGCAAACGGGACGGCATCGCGAACCGTTCCGCCTATTCGAAAACCAAAGACAACTCGCCTGAGCAGGCCGAAGCCCGCGCCACCATCCACCTGATGGTCGACGGCAGCAAGCCCGTGTTTCCAGGCCTCATGTTCCCGCTTCCGTTCGCCTCCGGCCTCCAGGCGGACACGCTCCGCGACGCCAACGCCACGGACCATATTCTCGGCTTCGTCTACACGCTCCGCGAGCTGGAAGCCGACCCAAAGGCCGAACAATCCAACGATGACGGCAAGGAGCATGAAGCGAAGCGCATCAAACGCAAGGAACTCGCGCCAGTCGGCACGACGGCCCGCATCATGCGTTTCGAAGAGCTTCCGGACGGCAACGCCCACGGCCTCTTCCAAGGGCTGAAACGATTCAAGCTTCTGGCCGTCCGCGTCGAAAACGGCAAGCTCATGGGCGACATCGAATATCTTGAGGAAGAACCTATTCCCGAAGAGAAGCAGAAACCGCTGTTTCTGGCCATGCAGGCCTCGATGCGCACGATCTTGAAGCTCAATCCGACATATTCGGAAGAGCTCCAGTCCCTCGTCGAACGCGCGGACCAGAAGGAGCTTGCCAAACTGGCGGATTTCACCGTCGTGCTGACATCCGCCACCGCAATCGAACTGCAGTTGGTTTTGGAGGAGCTCGACGTGCGCGAACGCGTCAAGGACGTCCTCGCCATTCTCAAAAAGGAAATCATCGCCCTCAAGGCCAAGGAGGACATCTCCCGCGAAGTCGACGGCCGCCTCTCCAAACAGCAGCACGAATTCGTCCTCCGCGAACAGATGCGCTACATCAAGGAGCAGCTCGGCATCGGCCACAACAACAAGTCCGATGAAGACTATTACCAGACGCGGCTGGAGGAAATCCGTGAATTCATTCCGGATGAAGTCGCGGATAAAGTACAGGACGAAATCGACAAGCTCAACCTCCTGACGCCGCAGTCGCCTGAATACACGGTCTCACGCAACTATCTGGACTGGCTCACGGGCCTCCCGTGGAACAACTTGACCAACGACAGGCTGGACGTCAAGATCGCGCGCCGCATCCTCGACCGCGACCACTACGGCCTCGAAGATGTCAAAAAGCGCATTCTGGAGTTCATCGGCGTCTCCAAGCTCAAAGGCGAAATCGACGGCTCCATCATCTGCCTCATCGGCCCGCCCGGAGTCGGAAAGACCTCTCTTGGACACAGCATCGCGGAGGCGGTCGGACGGAAATTCTTCCGTTTCTCCCTCGGCGGCATGCGGGACGAGGCGGAGATCAAAGGCCATCGCCGCACCTACATCGGGGCGTTGCCCGGAAAGGTCATCGAAGCCGTGAAGATCTGCGGCAGCCGCAATCCCGTCATCATGCTGGACGAAATCGACAAGCTTGGCCAGTCCTATCAGGGCGACCCTGCGTCCGCATTGCTGGAAGTCCTTGACCCCGAACAGAATGTCAATTTCAGAGACCACTATCTGGACATCCCCTTCGACCTCTCGAAGGTCATGTTCATCGCGACAGCCAACACGGCGGATTCCATCCCGTCCCCCCTGCTGGACCGCATGGAGCTCATCAACCTTTCCGGCTACATCACGGATGAAAAGCTTGAGATCGCCAAACGCCATCTCATCCCCAAGCTCCTTCCGAAGCATGGCCTGAAGAAAAGCAACATTTCCTTCACGTCCCCCGCGATCCGCGAAATCGCGAACAGCTACGCGCGCGAAGCAGGTGTCCGCGCCATGGAGAAATCCATCAAATCCATCATGCGCAAAGCGGCCATGGACGTCGCGGAAGGAATCCAGCCGGAGACTGAAAAGGTCGTCATCTCCCCCGACAATCTTGAAAAGTATCTCGGCAAGCCGCGCTTCACGGACGACGAACTCATGAAGCAGCCGGAAGTCGGCGTCGCCATGGGGCTCGCCTGGACGGCGCTCGGCGGCGCGACCCTCTACATCGAATCCGTCGCCGTGCCCGGCAAGGGCGAACTGCAGTTGACCGGACAGCTCGGCGACGTCATGAAAGAATCCATCCGCATCGCGCGGACCGTTCTGGAAGCCAACGCCAAGGCGTTCAAGATTCCGGACAAGTTCTTCAAGAAGAACGACATCCACGTCCATGTCCCCGCGGGCGCCACGCCGAAGGACGGTCCGTCCGCAGGCATCACGATGGCCGTCTCCATGTTGTCGCTCGCCACGAACCGCACGCTTCCGCGGAACTGGGCCATGACGGGCGAACTCACCCTCAAAGGCCGTGTGCTGCCCGTCGGCGGCATCAAGGAGAAGACCATCGCCGCGAAACGCGCAGGCGTGATCGACATCATCATGCCCAAGGCCAACGAAAAGGATTTCACCGAAATTCCGGATCGCGTCCGCAAGGATCTGAACGTCCATTACGTCGAGCAGATCGAAGAAGTCTTCGCCCTGCTGTTTAAATAAGCTTTTTCAAGCCTCCCCCTCTGGGGGAGGTGCCGCGAAGCGGCGGAGAGGGCCTTCTAGTCTTCTAGGATTCTAGCCACAAAAAAAGAACCGAAGCCGTATGGCGTTCGGTTCTTTTTTACAACTCGATGAGTTAAGTCGCTCAACTTACTTCTTGCAGCCTTTCTTGCAGGCGCAGGCTTTCGCCGCCGGCTTCGCAGCAGCTTTCTTCGCGGGCTCGGCTTTCGCCTGGACCTTGACGGCCTTGTAGGTGGTGTTGTAGGCTTCTTCGCTCACGAATTTCGGAAGCTTGCGGCCATCAGGAGCTTCACCAACAATCCCGTAATGACCATTTTCATACTTTACCTTGTACTTCACTTCCGCTTCGATTTTCGTGCGAGACTTGACATCGTAAAATTCGGCCTTCATCGTGAGATACTCCTTTTTCCCGGGTATTGGCACCGCATTTCACCGGATACACACGTATCCAAAAAAGTGAAAATTCTGTAACCCGTTATAAAATACTACACGTATCGCCACTTTTACAAGTCATAAAATAATATTTTTTTAATTTTTTTGAGAAAAATTTCCATTTTTTTACATTTTTTAGCCATCGAAAGCTTTTTTTCATCCTTTTCACCTTCCCGGAAAGCCATTTCCCGCTTGGAAGATTATATTATTACAACGTCCATTTCACACCCCCTAGCCACTTGAATGAAACACATTTCACGCATATTCACAACGTTGTTCGCCGTCTGTCTGCTCGGCGGCTGCATCTCTTCCCGACGGGCCGGATCCCAAGGCGCGCTTGCGCCATTGAAACCGGACATGCCAGCGGAGCAGGCCATCGCATGGCCCGCCATACCCGTCGTCCGTCTGCATGACGGCCAGACGGACGATCTCCATGAGCGGTTCGGAGACGCGGAACCCGCCGTGCGGACCTTCCTCCGGAACTGCCTTGCCGACTACGATGCATGCCAGAACGCATTCACGCAAGACGCGAAGACCGCCACCCCTGATTTCACCAGGCATCTTTCAGTCCTTATGAAAACTCTTCTGATTCCGACGCTGTCGCCTCAGAACAAGAAGAATCTAGACGAGCTCCTGCTCATGCACAACCTGTGCTGCCAGATGAACGACGTCTTCTTCCTCCTTGCGAAACCGCACGAATCAACCGATGACCTGCAAAAAGCCTTGAAAGCCGCCACCAGCCTCAAGAATTTGCTCGCCGCCAGCCCTAAAATGAACATTCCACCCATCATGCAACGGGCAACCGACGACGGCGACGTCCTCGGAACTGAATGGATGGCGCTTTTCGAAGGCGTGATACCGCTCTCTCCTGTTCCTGACGAATGGGGCACTGCCGCCGAAGAGACGGATAAAACCATCCCCTGCCGCTACGGAAGCCTCTACCCGACGGTGTCCGCCATGGAAAAGCCGCCTGAAGACAAACTGATGACGCTGTCCGTCCAGACGGAAATCCCCCATGACGGAAAAACGCCGATCTATCTCGTCGGCCACGGCCTCCCGAAAGGATTCACCATGAAACTCGACGGCGTCCCCCTCACGCCGGACGCGGGAGCCATTTCCACCCGAATCACCATCCCGCCGCAAATGATCACCGGCAAGCCGCAGACGCTTGCCATCTCATGGAAAAGCAACTTGCACGAAAATAAACGCATCTTCAGGCAGTTCTGGTTTGTCATGAAGAATTGATTCTATATAGGAGTCGCGATAATGGAAGACCAAGCGAAAACAACACAAGAAGAACTCGACACCTTGAAAACGCTCGGCGCGCTGAAAGACAAGCTGATGACCATGAACCCTGTCGACGCCGCCGAAGAACTCGCCAAACTCCAAGATAAAGACCAGCTCATCCTTGTCTTCCGATTATTGCACAAAGACCAGGCCGCCGACATATTCACCTATCTCGACAAGGACCTCCACCGCTACATTGTCGAAGGCATCTCCAACACGGAACGAAACGAAGTCTTCAAACGCCTCGCGTTCGACGATGCCGTCGACTTCCTGGAGGAACTGCCGGCCAACATGGTCAACGTGATTCTCAGCGACGCCTCCCCTGAAAACCGCGCCCTCCTCAACCAG
>JAEEGH010011293.1_pt1 | contig 20288 bp, 12 predicted proteins | sample 9134181 | NCBI WGS metagenome assembly JAEEGH01 (sample SAMN16246544, study PRJNA631951) | gut metagenome | biome: gut microbiome; feature: rumen; material: DP-attached | host: Bos | place: Iran: Karaj | collected 2018-10
GGGGGGGCGGACTTTGCAGCCGAGACCGGCCCCGTCCGCAGGGAACTTCACTCGTCTGGCTACGCGCCGATGGTTGAGGACGTGGCCGACACCTCGCGCGACGTGAAGGCGCTGAACTTCCACTCCGTGCGCACCCACGACCTCGCGCGCATCAACGATGGCCAGCGCGTCGTCGATGCCCACTTCATCTTCCCGTTGCCGCACCTCGACGCCTCCAACCCGTCAAACTACTACTTCGAGGCCACAGACTACCTGCTGGGCCTTTCCCGCGACATCGGCCTGGAGATTTTCTACCGGCTGGGGACATCCATCGAGCATTCGGGCGCTACGCACTTCAACGCCCGGATCCCCGATGACATCGACAAGCTGGTCGAGACCTTCGCCGGGACGGTGCGCCACTACAACCAGGGCTGGGCCGACGGCAAGCGGTGGGGCATCAAGTACTGGGAAATCTGGAACGAGCCGGACAACGACAACTGCATGTGGTGCCTAGCCGACAGGCCCGACGCGGAAACCGCCGAAATCCGGCAAAAGCTCTTCGTGGAGCTGTTCGTCAAGACGCTGAAGCGACTCAAGGGCGAGTTCCCCGACATCAAGGTCGGCGGCCCCGCGCTGTGCTGGTGGGACGAGCCGTATCTGCGGGCAATCCTCGACGGCTGCAGGGAGGCTGGCGTCGCGCCCGATTTCATCTCCTGGCACTACTACGGCTCCATACCCGAAGACCTCATCGAACAGGCCGAGGCCGCCCGCCGGATCTGCGACGAATACGGCTTCACCGATTGCGAGCTGGTCAACGACGAATGGCACTTCCTCGGCGAGGGCGGTTTCGCGGCGCTGCGCAGCGCCGACCCCGCCGTGCAGGAGCGCGTGTGGTCCGGCCCCCGCTCGCACAACGGCATCGACTCGTCGTGCTTTGCGCTTTCGGTGCTGTCGCGGCTCCAGACGTCCAAATACAGCCAGGCGTTCTACTACGGGTGCCGGCATACCGGTGCCTGGGGCTACATGGATGACTTCGGAAACAAATACAAGGTGTGGCACGCGCTCAAGGCGTTTGGCCAGCTGATGGCCGAATGCGCCACGCTGTGCGAATCGACGCACGAAGGGACAGTGGCCACCTTCGCCGCGAAGTCGGCGGACGGCAAGACCGGATGGCTGCTCGTCTCGGACTACGGCGGCACGGCGAAGGAGATTATAGTAGATGTTAGGAACGCCGGGACGCCCGTCTCAGCTGCGATACTCGACCACGAACGTGACTTCGCGCCCGCAAGAATGAAACTGGACGGCAATCGCCTGTCGCTCACGAAGGAACTCGCCGGTTCCGCCGCATTCCTGGTGAAATTCGATAGGAGCAATCCATGAAGAGCAGATCCTTTGCAATAATCACCGTGGCGGCCGCCGCTATTCTGGGAGGGCCGCGAATCGTCGCGGCCGATGCGCCCGCGCTCAATTGGAAATGCGGGCCGAACGCCCGCATAGAGGGCAACCTCCTGATTGTCGATGTTCCGGTCGGCGAGGAGGAGACCGGCGGCCTCGCCACGGCACAGCTCGACATCGCCGAATGGGACGGCAGGCCCATCGGCGCCTCAATCGTAGCGAGCGGCGAACGCATCGCCAAGCCGCTGCACTGGTACACGGGCCTGAAGTTCCAATTCGAATACGAAGACCCGCTCTCCGGCGAATGGAGCTACCCCAACACGCCGAACCGTCTCGGCGACTTCCCCCAGCAGACCATCCGCGTGTCCGATCTCGTCGCCGGAACGACTCGATCCAAGGCGCGCATGATGATCGGCCTCCAGGAAACGAGCGGCCGCGCCGTCTTCGATCTCTCGACTCTCCGCATCGGCGAGCCCGTTCCCCTCTGGCCGATCACGAACCAGACGCTGAAGTGCGCATATTCGGATAGAATTATCTCACACAGAGGCACAAAGACACAGAGGGAGACCGCGCCAAACAATCAAAGCAAAAATCTCTGTGGCTCTGTGGCTCTGTGTGAAAAAGATGTTTTCCGTGGCGTAATGTCCCCATCGCAGGAGATGACCCTCGACGACTTCGACACGCTCCAGTCCTGGGGCGCGACGCTGATCCGCTACCAGATGGGCCGCAACTGGAATGCGCAGAAGGTGACGCCGGACCTTGGCGAATATGACCGCTGGCTAAAAACAAGGCTTGACCACTTCGACTCGTTCGTCCTCCCGCAAGCTGTGGCGCGCGGCATGAAGGTCGTTATCGACATGCACGAGGTTCCGGGGATGAAGAACGAGTTCAACGAGTGGAACATCCTCCACGACCCCGCCGTGGCCGAGCATTTCATCGAGACATGGCGCCGCATCGCTCGGCGCTTCAAGGGGCGCGAGGGCATCTACGGCTACGACCTCTGGAACGAGCCGATGCAAATTGGCGAGGCCGCGCCGGGATGCGACTTCTGGACGCTCCAGAAGCGCGCTGCCGAGGCCATCCGCGAGATTGACCCCGAAATGCCGATGATCGTCGAATGCAACGGACAGGACTCCCCGTGGGCCTACGGGTGCTTCTCCCCGCTGGACCTCACGAACATCATCTACCAGGTTCACATGTACCTGCCCCTCGCCTACACGCACCAGGGCGTCATGTGGAAGCAGGGCGACACCTATCGCCCCTACCCCGACGAGTCGAAGGGCTGGAACAAGGACTACCTGCGGGCCGGGCTGCGGCCGGTGCGCGAATTCCAGCTGCGCCACGGGGCGAAGATCTACTGCGGCGAGTTCAGCGCCGTCGCCTGGGCGCCGGGGGCAGACCAGTATCTCCGTGACTGCATCGACATCTTCGAGGAATACGGATGGGATTGGAGCTACCACGCCTTCCGCGAATGGGAGGGCTGGAGCGTCGAGCAGGAAGGCCCCAACTGGAGCGGCCTCGTTCCAACTGCCGACACCCCGCGCAAGCGCGTCCTGGTGGAAGGGCTACGCCGTCCATGAAGCGCTGCATCCCTATCGGCCTCGTCTGTGAGTTTCTCGAAAACCCGCTCGGACTTGAGACACGGACGCCTCGCCTCTCTTGGCGCCTCGACGATCCGCGCCCCGGAGCCTGCCAGACCGCCTACCGACTCGTCGCCGCCTCCTCAGCAGCCAAGCTGGCGGAGGGGAAATACGACCTCTGGGACACTGGGCGCGTCACCTCCGCCAACACGCTTGACATCCCCTACGCGGGCAAGGCGTTGCGCCCGCGCGACGCCGTCTTCTGGCGCGTCATGGTCTGGAACAAGGATGGCACCCCCTCCCCGTGGAGCGACGCCGCCACATTTGAAATCGGCCTCTTCGGCCGTGGATGCGTGACGGCGCTCTGGATTGGCGCGAGGGAGCCGCGCACCAGGCCCGGAATGCCCGCGCCGCTGTTCCGCAAGGCCTTTTCCCTCGATGGCGAGCCCGTCCGCGCGCGGCTTCACGTCTCGGCTTTCGGCGATCTGGAGATGTCCGTCAACGGCCGTCCGGCGAGCGAGGATCTTTTCGTCCCCGGCTGGACAGACTACCGCAAGCGCGTCCAGCTCGTCACATGGGATGTTACGGCACTCCTGCGCAAGGGTGAAAACGTCCTGGGGGCAATGCTGGGCGACGGCTGGTTCGCCGGCACCATGGTCTGGCCCGACCACCGCAACCACTACGGCCCATCCACCGCCTTCCTGGCGCAACTGGAAGTCGAATTCGCCGACGGGACACGCCAGACCATCGTAACCGACACCTCCTGGCGCTTCACCGAGGACAGCCCCGTCCGCTCCTCCGACCACTACAACGGCGAGACCTACGACGCGCGGCGCGAACACCAAGGCTGGAACTCACCCGGCTTCACCGCGACGGGCTGGCAAAAGGCCATTGAAATCAAGAATCGCCCCAACGCCGCCTTCTGCGCCCGCCTCGCCGATGGCGTCAGGCGCCAGCAACGCCTCGCCGCCAGGAAGCGCACCGAGCCGACGCCGGGGCACTACGTCTTCGATTTCGGTCAGAACATGGTCGGGCGTCCGCGCCTCTCGCTGCGCGGGAAGCCTGGAGCCGCCATCACCATCCGCTATGCCGAAATGCTCAATCCCGACGGCACCATCTACACGGACAACTACCGCACCGCGAAATCGACGGACGTGTACATCTGCAGTGGTAATGTAATATTCTCACACAGTGACAAAACTTCAAAGGCTGAAATCTACGAGCCGCACTTCACCTTCCACGGGTTCCGCTATGTCGAACTTTCCGGCGACTTCTCCGTCCCGCCCAAGTGCGGCGACGTGGAAGGCGTGGTCATCCACTCGACGATGGCGCAGACGGGTAGTTTCGAATGCTCCGACCCCATTGCCAACCGACTCTGGTCCAATCTCAACTGGGGGCAGCGGGGCAACTACTTCGACGTGCCGACCGACTGCCCGCAGCGCGACGAGCGCCTCGGCTGGACTGGCGACGCGCAGGTCTTCGTCCGCACGGCCGCTTTCAACCGCGACATCGCCGCCTTCATGACCAAGTGGATGCGCGATATCGCCGACGCCCAGCACGCCGACGGCGCCTTCGCCGACATCGCCCCCGATGTCTTCCCGGTGGCCAACGCCGGGCACTGCGGCTACGCCGACGCCGGCGTGATCGTCCCCTGGACGATGTATCTCACTTATGGCGACATCGGCATCCTGCGCGAGCACTACGGCGCCATGTCGCGTTGGCTTGAATGGTGGCAGGGAGTCTGCACGCCCGATGGCGTCGTCCGCTACCGCGACTGCTGGCACTACGGCGACTGGCTCGCCGTTGATTGCCCCGTGGACGAGGACGGCAATCCCGTCCGCGAGGCCGCCCCGACGCCCACCGACCTTCTCGCCACAGCCTACTTCGCCCGCTGCGCCGGCATCATGGTCCAAGTTGCGAAGGCCCTTGGCAGGAAAGAGGATGTCCGGCGCTTCGCCGCGCTGCGCCGCAAGGTCGCCGCAGCCTACCGCCGCGAGTTCGTCACCGCCGGTGGGCGCGTCGCCGGCGACACGCAGACCGGCTACCTCGTCACACTTGGCTTCGGTCTTGTCGATGACAAGAGGACAATCGCCAGGATGGTCGATCGCCTCTCCTACCTCATCGAGTCGCGCGACTATTCGCTCACGACCGGATTCCTCGGCACACCGCTGCTCTGCCCAGTGCTGACGCGCTTCGGCCGCGCCGACCTCGCCTACAGGCTTCTCCAGCGCCGCAAGTATCCCTCCTGGTATTTCCAGATCCTCGACGGCGACGCCACGACAATGTGGGAGCGCTGGAACAGCTACTCGTCCCGGCACGGCTTTGGCGACGTGAACATGAACTCGTTCAACCACTACGCCTACGGCGCCATTGGCGAATGGCTCTACGCGACAGTGGGCGGCATCGACCTCGCGGAACCGGGATTCCGCAAGATTCGCTTCGCGCCGGTTCCCGGCGGCGACATCACCTGGGCGCGCACCGAGCTCGCCACTCGCCACGGCACCACCTCCATTGAATGGAAGCGCGCCAACGCCAATGCCACCGCCCTTGAGGTCACGCTCGTTGTCCCGCCGAACACCACCGCCGTCCTGGAACTTCCCGGCCGTGCCCCTAGCGAACTCGCATCCGGCAGACATCGGCTACACGTCAAGCCAGCAGCCAGGTAATCGGCCTGTTTCACCTACAAGAACACTAGCGACAACACCGCCGCCGCGTCATTCCCATGCGGACCTTTCCTGATTCGCCCAGAGGGATAATAGATGCGGGATTATCGCCCGAGCAGCCTGTCGGCTGAAACGAGGAAGTCGAAAAAGCCATCCTCTTCCAGTTCAGGGGCGAGCGCCCCGTCGTAAACTAGAACGGTCTTCACGGACTTGGATTTTGGCACCCCGAGCCGTTCAACCTTGCGGCGGACTTCATCCTCCACCTCTAGTCCGATTGTCGCCTTCCTCTTTGTCTCAATGACATAGACGCTTCGAGGGAGCTGGACAAGCATGTCTATTTGGACGCCATTCCCTCCCTTGCCGCCACGCCTGAAATATGGGGCGACGGAGTCCACGCTCTTCCCGACAAGTCCTGTTTCCCTTGCAAGCGCCGCGAAGTTGTTTAGGACGAGACATTCAAATTGGAGGCCCATGATGGTATCCCATCCGGGAAGCCGTTCAAGCGGCACATAGCGGAATACCCCGGCTTCGATGGCCGCCCTTTTCGGGAAGACGTATTTCAAGTAGAATCGCGTGTAGTTGTCCCTGATGCGGTAGCGCACTTCGCGCACGGCGCGGCCAGTTTCCGGGTTCAATCCCTCGGCTCCTGCGACGAAGCCGGCCTCTGCGAGTTCCTTCAAGACCGACGACAAATGCCCGTTCGGGTCGGTGCCCAGGCGTTCCGCCAATTCCGAGACGCTTGCCGCACCGTCCGCAAGCGCAGTGACGATGCGCCGCTTCGACGCCACCGTCGCGTCAAACACGTCATCGAAAATGCGGTTGAAGTCGTTGTAGAGATAGCCGTCGGGATCGAAGCACAGACGCCGGATGTTCTCGTCTGCGGAAAGCCCCGCATCGATTTCGGACAGGTATTTTGGCACCCCGCCAGTAACGGACAGCGTGTCGAGTATCTCCCTCGTCGCCGTCCGCGACGCCTTGCGGCCCCAGAATTCAATGCAATTGGAAGCGGGCAGTTCGGGCAATGTTATGTCTAGCGAAATCCGACCGACATATCCGCGCGCATGCTGGATGTTGGCCTGTATCCACGCCGACACGCTTCCTGCCACAACAAGCACGAGCCGCCGTTTTTTTGACAGACGGGTGTCCCACGCCGTTTTGAGAATGCCGGCGAAAGCCGGATCGTATCGACCCATCCACGAAATCTCATCTAGAAAGACGATTGTCTTTTCGTTGGCGGAGACGGCCTGGGAAAGGGCATCGAAAGCCTTGGCCCAGCAGTCAGCCTTTGCCTGGACTTGGCCCGACGCATCGGCCAGGCGTTCGCAGAAATTGTCGATTTGAATCTGGTTGGTCATGCCCCTGGCGGGCGGCAACCCGACAATCTCAATGAACCGGCACTCTGAACGCCGTGCGAACTCCTCCACAAGCGTCGATTTGCCGATGCGCCGCCGCCCCGAAACAACGGCCAGCGAGGCCGTCTGCTTGCGCCACAACGCCTCAAGTTTGCCAAGATAGTCTTCCCGACCGATGAATTTCATCGCCATGTCCTCCAGAACTATGGCTTTGATTCTAGCACTTCCCCACGTGGAGCGCAAGCGAAAAATGGGCGACTATTTGCCAAAACACAAAATAGTCGCCCGAATTTTTACCTGAATATTTGGGCGACTATTTGCCAAAACACGAAATAGTCGCCCAATATTTTCCCACTTTTTGGGGCTCAATCTCGTATGCCGCCCCCTTATTCGAACTTCAGCAGCGCACTCATGGGGGCGGCGGGGCGCCATGTCGCCCGGGGGGCGATTGTGAATTCCGCACCTTCGGTGAAACGCTCGTCAGGATGCTGGACACCGTCGTCCTTAATCCAGAGCGAGAAGCCTTGCGCACTGTCGTCGTGGGAGGAAATCCCGATGGCGGGAAAGCGGCGACAGCCATTATATCTAAACCCATTCGGCGAGATTCAGTAGGAGCCGCGCAGGTCGATGAGCGAAATGCGATGGCGGAGCGATGAAGCAGAGGTCGGCGTTCCCGGACGGTAGCGCAGGACTTTCGGCGCATCCGGCAGGACGGTGACGAGGTTGTCGGAGAAGACGCCCGTCGAATCGTCCGCGACTGCGGCCCACGCGAAGAAGGACGGCGCCTTCGCCGTAAGGGTCACGTCGAACGCGCCCTTTTCATCCTTCGCCGGTTCCACGGATTTCACGGCAAGGCCGGACTGCGGCAGGTCAAGGGCCTTCCACGGCTCCAGCGCGACAGTTGTCCCGTGCCGCCAGACGCGGCCGAGGAAATCGCGGCCTTCCGTCTCCACGACGAGGAAACATGCGTCGGAGGCAAGTCCGGGCGCGACTTCCAATACGCCCTCGCGGCGGCCGGTGCGGTCGGGAAGCGCGGCGGCGATTGCGGCCGGAAGCGGCAATGTACGCGTTCCGGCGCGGTCAAGCTTTTCGCGGAACTTCCAAGCGCCTGCGGGCGCGCTATCAGACAGTCGGCGGAGCGTGACGGCCACCTTGACGTCCATAGCAAGCGGCAAGTCCCACACGATATGCGCCTCAAGCGCCTTTTGGGCGCCCGGACGGAAGGCGAAGGTCGCGAGGGGCGAGTAGAAGCGGCGCGCCGCGTAGTGCAGCGCCTTCCAGCGCCCGCCGTATTCGATTGACGACCACGAGGCGCAAGGCCAGTCGTCGTCGAGCTGCCAGAAGACCGTCCCCATGCAGTTAGGCCGCAGGGAGCGCCACCATTCGACGCCGGTGCGGATGGCCTCGGACTGCTGCACCTGCGAGAGGTAGAGCGTTTCGTCGAAGCCCTTTGGCGCGCGGTAGTAGTTGGCGAACATACCCAGGATGATCGAGTTCCCGGCGCGGCTCTTCTGGTGCTGGTCGAAGACTGGGCTATAAATGTTCAAGTCCCCTTCCCTCTCCGACGTGAAGGTGCGGACGGTTTCTGAAGAGGGGAATGACTGGAAGCCGAACTCGGAGCAGAAGCGCGGCCTGTGGCGGTAGTAGGCGTCGAAGGTCGCGCCGCCGAACCAGACGGCCCAGTAGTGGGTGTCGCCGCGCCCGGACTCGCCCTCGTTGTAGGCGAAGTCCCCTGGCGCCGCGCATGGCGAGCTGGGCCAGAAAATACGCGTCGGGTCGGCCGCGCGCACCGCGTTGCCGATGACGTCGTTCAGGCGGACGTATCGCGAGAGGCGGCGCTGGCGTTCCGTCTCGTCGTTGGTGTCCCAACGAACCGAGCCGATGCACTCGTTGTCGCCGCACCAGAGGGCGATGGACGGATGTGTCCGCAGGCGCCGCACCTGGTATTCCGTCTCGGCATGGACGCGCTGCAGGAACTGCGGGTGCGACGGGTAGCGCATGCAGGCGAACATCAGGTCGTGCCACAGCAGGATCCCGAGCCGGTCGCACTCGTCGTAGAAGAAATCGCCTTCGAAAATGCCGCCGCCCCAGACGCGCAGCGTGTTCATGTTCGCGGCGGCGGCGCTCTCCAGCAGATGCCGGATGCGCGCTTCCGTCTGGTGCGCGGGGCGGGCGTCGCATGGGATCCAGTCCGCGCCCTTGGCGAAGACCTCCACGCCGTTGACGCGGATCGCGAAGCGGTTGCCGGTGCGGTCAGGAGTAGTGATGACCTCCAGCTTCCGAAGGCCAATGCACCGCTCGACGCGCTGCCCGCCTACTTCAGCGGAGAAGTCGTAGAGCGGCTGCTCGCCATAGCCGCATGGCCACCAGAGACGCGGCGAATCGACGCGGAACGAGGCATGGAGTTCAAAGGGGCCAGGCGAGGCGGGCACGCGGCCTCGGACAACCCGCTCCTCGCTATTGAAACGCAGACGAGCCTCTACGGGCGCGCCAGCCTTCGCACCGCGAACCGGCACAAGGCGCACAGTCGCGTCCACGCGGCACGAGCCAGGGCGGTGGGTCTGGTCGCACCATGCGGCGTCGATCAGAACCTCGTCGGCGCCAATGAGCGAAACGCCGCCGTAAAGGCCGGAGGCCGGAAGCGAGACGCCCCAGTCCCATCCGGCGGAGCACTGGGACTTGCGGAGGAAGTTGAGGCCGAAAACGGAGCCGTCGTTGAAAGCCTGCGGGGCGGAGTCGGGATGCTCGGAATCCATGATGGCGCGCGCGGCGCGGCGCGGCGACGCTATGCGCACCTCGACTTCGTTCGCGCCCTCGCGCAAGAGTTTCTTCACCTCGAAGCGCCAGCGGCGGAACTGGTCATCGGCCTTGCCGGCGAGCCGGCCGTTCACAAAGACCTCTGCCGCCGTGTCGATAGACTCGAAGGACAGGTAAAGGGCGCGGCGGCGCAGCAGTTCGGCAGGCACGTCGAATTCCCGCGAGAAGGACCAGTCCTTGTCCGCGACCCACTGGACAGCCAGCTCGTTGCGGCGCCAGTAGGGGTCGGGGATGCGGCCGGCGGCCTGGAGTGCCGAATAGTTGTCGCCGGGAATGGGGCAGGAAATGGACTCGGATTCGTCCGCCGTGCGCAGGCGCCAGACGCCGTCAAGAGAAAGGATGCAGTCGTTCATGGTCGTTTTTCAAATCAAGGCAGCGTATTCGTTGCAGAGGGGGTGGAGGGGCTTTTCGTCCTCGACAATCTCGGCGAAGCGGGCGACAGGCTCGAGGAAGTAGTTGTCGGTGTTGTCGTCGTTGACCTTCGAAACCTCTCCGGCGATGAGGTCGCCAGTGCCTGGCCGCGGACCGAAAACATGCGCCAGATAGGGCGTCAGGCTGATGGAGCCGCCTTTGCGCACGACGATTTCCTCGCCGGCCTTGAAGACGCGCTCGATGCCGTCCATGAAGACGCGCACGTCGGTGTCGAGACGCTTGCCCGTCACCCTGTCGGCATTCCAGAGGAAGACCTGGAGGTCGCCGCCGGCGCGGTTGATGATGTCCTCGGTTTTGAATACATGGTAGTGGCATGGGAGGCGCTGGCCCTCCTTCATGACGATGTATTTCTCGCAATAGGGGACACCGACGGACGGGTCGTCGGCAAGGCCGTTGCGGGCTGTGAAGAGGACGGCGCCGACCTTTGAAAAGTCGCCCATGCCGAAGTCGGTGATGTCCCATCCGAGCATCACTCGGCGGATCGTGGCGATTTTGCCCGCGTTCGCGCGCCATTCGTCGGGCGACCAGGAGGCGATTTCCGGAAGGCGGATGTTGTTCTTCGCGAGAAAGCCGTCGGCCCATGCGATGGCTGCGTTGATTTTAGATCTCTTCATTTGGTTTTTAGTTCCTAAATTCGGCACGTTGACGGCCTAAATCATAGCACAACGCCGCACATGGAGCAAATTGGTTGGCGTATTGTCGCGACCCGCGAAGAAGGAGGCTTCAAAGGACTCAGAGGATGATTCCAGCATGGCGAAGCCTGCACCATCCATGTGGCGGTACTCGGTGAGGCCGCGCCGGTACCACGCGAAGAACCCCGCCGCGTCGGCGCGGCCTTCGCGTTCGTAGGAACGGCCGTATTCGTCGGGGGAGGAGTAAACGGGCTGTAGCGCAGGTTCGCTTCCATCCCAAAGCGACGACACATGAAGCTGGACGATTCTTCCGCCGTTTCCGTCACTCCAGTCGATGAAGCCGTTCGTGTGGACATGGCCGCACAGGACGACGGCATGGCGGCTTGCGAGAAGCCGCAGAGCCTCCAGGCGCTCGGCGTCTCTCTCCGGCTCGCCAAGGAAGATCGAGCGGTAGCTGAGACCGTAGTAGCAGGGGATGACGGGATGGTGGACGGCGACGAAGAGGCGACGGCATCCCGCAGTCTCCGCGAGGAGGGCGGGCAGCGCCGCGAAGGTTGCGTCCGGCGTATTGGAGTCGAGAAGGACAAGGGCGTCGTCGCCAAGGGGGACGGCGCGGTTGGCTGGAGGAACGGCACGCGCCCACGCTTCGGGGCCACCATCGCCACGAGTGTCGTGGTTGCCGGGGGCAATCGTAACCGGCAAATCGGGCAACGTTTTTTTCAGGCAATCCATGGCCCCGGCGATCATGGCATCGTGCGCCGCGACGCCATCCACCTCCTCGCCGCCGACGAGGTCGCCGATTTGGAGCGCCAGCGCGGCGCCAGAGTCGCGCGCGACGCGACCGGCGGCTTCAAGGAGGCGCGGGATGCCGACAGGACGCCACACTGCTGCGCACGGCGAATCGGCGCGTTCCGTATAGTGCAGGTCGCCAATGACAAGGATTTTTACCACATTCTCCATCTTTTATTTGAAACGGTCGATGAATGCGCCGACATCCTCGGGTTTGTGGGCGTCGGAGCCGTAGGTGCGCGGAAGGTTGTAGTCAAGGCTCCAGCGCCAGACGAGATCGCAGGGCAGCGCCTCCGCGAAATCGCGCCGGAACCCGCTCGCGTTCCATTCGAGCGCAATGCCGCGTTTCTCCATTTCCGCGAAGATTTCGCGGAAGGCTTCTTCGTGGCGTTCGGGGTGGTATTCGGCTCCCGTGCGTTGCAGGTGGATGCGGAAGAAGTCGATGTGGTTGATGCGCGAAAAGAGTCCGGACTTTACGGCGGCGAGGGTTTCGCGCAGGGCTAGGGCCGTGCTCTCTTCCCCGTCTAGGCCTTCTTTCTCCTTTTCCCAGTGCGGGCCGTGGAGGTGGATGGAGCCGGTGGCGCATTCGATTTCAGGATGGCGGGCGAGAAGGCCGGCGACGAAACCGGCGTTGCGCGGATGCCAGTCCGCCTCGACGCCGATGCGGATGTCGAGTCGTCCGGCCCAACGCGCCTTGGTGGCGAGGCAGTCTTCAAGGCAGCGCGAAAGTTCCGGCTCCGTCATGAAGTGCAGCCGGGGTTCGGGATACCACAGAGGCGCGTGTTCCGTGAAGACGAGCCCGTCAAGCCCCTTTTCGAACGCGACTTGCGCGAACTCCTCCGGCCCCTGCGCGTCGCGGCGGACCTGATACGGATGGACATGGGCGTCGATCACGGCAATGGGGAACGATGCGGATGGTGCGTCCACGCATGGTGTCAGCGGAAGGACAGCACGGTCGGGGAATCGAGTTTCACCTCAAGATAGATCGACCTGTTGCGGTCGGCGGAGTTGCGTCCCGTTGTGCAAAGCGTTGCACCTTCTGGCATCGTAGCGTTCCATCCGGCGATGATGGCGTCGATGTCGCTTAGCCCGTAGTAGTCGCTGGTGTCGATGTAGGCCAGTTTCACGCGCTCCTTGCGGACTCCGCGCCGCGCCATACCTGCTTTGTATTCCTTAATGCCATTTATTTCAATGGCTGAGGTCGCGTCAAACCCGCTATTTGGCTGGGTCGAGTATGCGACGATGGGGCAATCGCCGGCGTTCGCGTAGGCGTAGCCGTCAGGCGGAAGGTCGAATATGAGCCGGAACCCCTGTTTCAGGTTGTTTGGCTGGGTTACGCCGGACTGCGAGAGGATGACCTTCGGGGCGTTGCCCTGCACATGCACGAAGGAATTGGTGACGTTCGCGCCCTGAACGAACTGCCGGATGGTGATGGTGGCGTTGGAACAGGCGAAGCCGTTGTCGCGCCCTTTGCTGAAGGTCACGTAGGAGGCCGTCACTTCCGCGCCGTCCAGTGCCTCGACGCGGTTGCCGCTCGCTGCGCCGGAGTAGCCGAAAATGAGATTGCCCAGCGTCGCGACGGACCCGGTGCCAACGGCTCGCACGACGTTGTTGGTCGCGTATGCCCCGCCGCCAATCACGAAGTCGCCGGCAACTCGGTTGATTTCCCCGCCGTCGCGAGCTTCGAGCAGCGTGTTGCAGAACTTTTCGCCGACATACGAGACATTGTTGGACTTGCCAAACCTCAGCAGCGATCCTGTGCCGGAGACAATGACTGTCTGGTCGGCGGTCTGCGACGCGCTTATGTTGCCGCTGCTGTAGCCGAGCATCATGTAATCGCCGACAAGAATCCTGCTGCCTCCGTTGACGTTTACGTGAACGGCGCTTCTGCCGTCGTTGTCCGGCTTGAAGTTGCCGTTCGCGTGAAGCGTGGAGCCGTTGTCGAGAGTCCATTCGGTGGGAGCCTGCCCATTGGCCGCATAGGTGAACCCGATGTGCGTCATGTTCGTCATGTTGCAGCCGTCGAGCCTCACCGTGTTGCCGTAGTATGCACCCCACTGCCCCTTGTCGATCCGATACGATCCCTGGAAGTCCCATGTCCCGCCGACGAATTCCACGTTGACGTTGTGTCCCACGCCGGAGACGTCGAAGTTTGCGCCCATGGTGATGGTTGGTTCCGCCTGGGTGCTTTTTGTCATGTCGAAGACCACCCTGCCGGTCGTGCCGATGTTGATTCCGGCCAGAGTCCCGTTCGGGTCGGCGTAGTATGTTCCGCCTTTCGTTATTTTCGGGCGGTCGGTCGTCGGGACGGTGCCGCCCCAGGCGGTCGCGCTCATCAGGTTGCCGCTCGCGTCGGCATTGGGGAAGACGACATCTGCGGCTGTTGCCGCAGTCGGGCATATTGCACCGGCCGCGATGGCGGCGAGGGCTACGGTGCGGATGGTCTTTGCAGTTTTGTTCATTTGTTTTTCTCCTTTGTTGTTAGGGTTGAAAAGTTGAAAGGTTGAAAGGTTGAAAGGTTGAAAAGTGTTTTTGCCATGTAGAACGTGTAGAGCGTGTAGAACTATGTGGGTTTTGTGTTCTTTGTGGCGAAAAATCACGGAACTAAAACGAGCCGGCCCCACGCGGAGCGGTCGGAGTGGTTGCGGTCGGTGCCGTTCCATACGAGCTGCGCGCGGCGGCCGGCGTCGGGCGGGGCATCGTCCACGGCGATGTCGAAGAGAAGCGTGTCGCCCGCCTTCGGCGCGTAGCCGTCGAGCGTTGACCATGGGATGGCGGCCTCCAGCACATATCCGCCCACCGCCGGGATGACGGCCGTGCGGATCGCGGGCTGAACGGCTACGTTGGGCACATGGAAGGAGTCTGAGCTTGCGGCGCCGAGAAGGATCTGCCGGTCGCTGAAGAGCGTCGGTCCGCCCTGCTCCAGCGCCTCGGTGCCGAGGAAGAGCTCCACGCAGTCGCCATTCCAGAGCCCCTTGCCGGATTTGGCGTTGTTCATCGGCGTGGGGTCGGTGACGGAGACGAGCAGGTGGAGGGCCTCATCGTCCCACGTGGCCTTGAAGGATGCCTCAAGGCCCTCGGCGCCGCGTCCGAGGACGAGCCTTGCTGGCGGAATGCGCTCCGGCGGACGCAGCGGGTAGCCGTCCTGCAAGCCATCTGCCTTGACGGGGGATTCCGCGCGTCCGGCGGCGTAGGAGCGCACAGCGGGTGCGGCGGAGGCGTTGAAGCGCGGGTCGTCGAACGCGAAGGGCTTTTCGCCCTCAAGCCACACGGGGTAGAGGTGCAGGTGGGCGGCAAGCATGCCGTCCAAGAGGTCCCGGTAGGGGCGGTCGAGGACGTTGAAGAGGCCGTTGTTCGCACGCTCGCCGTTGACCCCGCCGAAGAAGCGACCGGTGGAGGCCTGGTCGATGAGCGAGAACCACTCGATGCCGACGACGAAGCCGAACGACGCGGCGGTCTCCACGTAGTTGCGGTAGGCGAGGCCGCGCTCGCGCTGGGTGTCGAGGTCGTGGCCCGTCGGGCCGGCGTTGCTCTCCTTCGTGGCGGTGTAGAAGAACTCGCTCCAGATTTGCGGCTTGCCGCCCGTCCAGTCGTGGATGCGCCGGATGAAGTCGCGGTCGATCGCGGAGGCATAGTAGTTGATGGAGACGATGTCGAGGTGGCGGCCCGCAGCGCGGCAGAGCGCCTCGTTGTTGGCGGTGCCGGGCTGCCAGCGGGAGCCGATGAGCATGTGGTTGGGGTCGTGGCGGCGGAAGGTCTCCTCGACCATCGCGTAGTAGCGCTCCAGCAGTTCGCCGGCGAAGTCGGCCGCATCGGCGAAGGCTTCCTTGGTGGCTACCGGGAGAGGCGTGGAAACCAGTTCCACGGCGGAAGAGGCCGACACCCCCCAGGCGGCGCAAACGGCTTCTGGCGTTCCATGTCTGGCAAGGAGGAACTCGACGAAGGCGCGCTTGGCGGGAGTGTCCGTGGCAGCCGGGACGGCGCGCGGGATGTCCTCAAGAGCCTGCTCGTTGCCGATGAAATAGCCGATGACGAGCGGGTTGTCTCTGGACTCATCTAAACGCGCCATGGCCTTCTCCAGACATTCGGCGCTTCTGGGGTCGTAGGGGTCGAATACGCCTCGCACACCCTTTAGGCCGGGTGCGCCGCCATCGGAGATGTAATCGGCGTAGGGGAACCCGTTCACGCGCGCTTCGCCACGCGGCACGTAGAAGGCGCCGATGGAATTGAAGCCGATGGCGCGGACGCGGTCGATGAGACGCGCTGTGTGGGCGGCATGGTCGTATTGGCCGTATTTGCGGACGACGTTGGCCTTGTAGAACGAGACGGCGCGCGTGTTCCAGTAGTCGCCCGGTTTGTCCATCCAGGCGGCGGCGAAGGAGCCGTTGTGCGGTGGCAGCCACTCGAACTGCGACTCGCGGCCGGAGACGTCGGTGAAGCTGTCGCCCGGGGCGAAGCAGCAGACGCCCAGATGGAAGAAGGGGTTGCCGTCGGGATCGACGAGTATCCAGCGCTCGCGGTCGCCATGGTCATGGCGCTCGACGTGGAAGAAACCGGTCTTGCTCAGCCCGAGGGCCGCCCCCAGGCCGGCGACGCCGCCGAAGCGGTCGAGCTTGCCATCGAACTTGGCGGGGAAGTCGAGCGAGGCGTAGTAGTCGCCCTCGGATGCCGCATCGGCCCTGAGTTCCGCCTCGTCCGCAATTTTGCCTGGAAAGTCGCGAGGCACCTGGCCAAACCGGTCAACGAGATGCACGTTTTGGAATGAGTCGGTGTCGAGCGAGAAGCCGATCTCCCATGATGACAACGAGGTGTCCGCGTCATTCGCCGAGAACTGGAAGATCGGCCAGCCCCATTCGCGGTTGTCCTGGACAATGAAGAAGAGCGTGTGCGGGAAGCGCAGTGCGAGCCGCGCGCCGCTGGCGTCGGCAAGGGAGAACTCGCGGCCGTGGCGCATCGCGATCCGGCCACGCTCGGCCTTCTGCGTGGGGAATGTGCCGCCAGCGCCGTCGATGGCCCACGAGCCTTCGCCGGCGAAGCGGAACGGGATGTACATCTCGTAGAAAGTCCCCTTATGGCCGGCGGGACGGCTGGCGACCTCGTAGCGAACCGCGCCGTCCAAAAGCGTCGCGCGGAGTTCGCCGCCATCGCGGTAGCGGAGGGTGGCGGTGCGGCCCGCGACCTTCGCCTCAAGCGGCTTGGAGCGGGCTTCGGCTTCGAGGTTCAGATGCGGATAGGAGAGCGAGAACTTGCCCATCGGCCCGCAGTCGAACTCCACGCCCTTCCCCGTAAGGGCGGCGGAGAGCGCGGGCATTGACGGAGCAGCGGCGGCCGCACTAGGACACGCTGCAGCGGCTGCGGCCACGGCGAAAAGAAGGATTGCATATCGCAGGAATCGGGTCATAATTTCGACTATGTCGGCGACACTACGCCACCAGAACACAAACAATTATACACCGCCAAGAAATGGGAAATCGGCGTAATTGAGAAAAAAATGTTGGTGCGGCTTGTCAAGCCGGAATCACAGGTGGTTCCTCTTCCGCCACTCCCGCATGGACATCCCGAAGCGGGCGGTGAAGAGCTGGCGGAGCGTCCGCTCCGAGCGGAATCCGCAATGCGACCAGACGGCGTCAATGGCGGTGTCGGTCTGGGAGAGCAGGTCGCACACCCGCTCAAGCTGGACAGACTGGATTTCGTCAAGGACGCTATGCCCCATCGCCTCACGGAATCGCAGGTCGAAAAGGCGGCGCGAACCGGGAAGGCGGGCGGCAAGCTTTGCGGGAGTAAGCCCCCCGCCGCAAGCCTCGCGCCGTATGATCTCCACGGCCTTCATGACATGCGGCTCGCGACGGCCGCGCCCGCGGGTCGAGTCGCGCCGGATTGTCATGAGCGGGCCAAAGGTCTCATCGACAGGAGGCGCGGCCTTACCCGACATGACGCGGCCAAGAAGCGCCGCCGCCCGCCATCCGGCGCGTTCGAAGTCGATTTTGATTGTGGAAACGGAAGACGACGCGGCGCCGTTTTTCATGTCATCGACGCCGACCAATGTGAAATCCTGCGGAATGCGCAGCCCTGCGGCGTCGGCAGCCAGCACAACCTCGACGGCGGTCTTGTCGTTCACCGCCATGACGCCGCAGTGGCGAGGGAGTCTGGCCAGCCAGCCGGAAAGCCGTTTCAGGCGGTCTGGCGCACCGTCGCATTCGCTGTAGCACCGGAAAACAGACGCCTTCGTGCCGGCGGCGGCCGCAAGCTCGCAGAAGGCACGCTCCCTCTCGCGCCCCCACGGAATCACCAAGTGGAATCCGACGAACGCCAGCGCGGAGGAGCGGTTGCCGCGCAGCTCCCGAAAGGCGGCCTTGACAATGGCCACGTTGTCCGGCACGACGATGGCGGACCGACCGCCGTAGAGCCCCCGGTCGGCATCGAGATAGACGACAGGTGTGCTACCGAAGAGGCGGGGTGGAAGGTCGGCATGGCCGATGGAGCAATCGACAATTACGCCGGCAGGTCGCATCTTCGCCAGAAGTGCCAGAGCTGATGCCGGCCTGGACCCCGCTTCAGGTACTGCGGCGACCTTCCAGCCATGCGCCGCCGCATAGCGCCGGACGCCTGCGAGTTTCGCCTCCTGGGAGAAATCACCTGGTATGAAATCGAAATAGAGAATCGTCGCGGACATGGCTTTTGATTTTCAATTATCCTTATTGGCCGAATGCCGCCTTCACCTCTGCCAATATGCGATTGGCGGTTCCTAGGCCGTAGCGTTCGCCGACCGCTAGAATGTCGCCGTCGGTGATTGACGAAAACTTGCCGTTCACGGAAAGGGCATGCCGGTTTTGCCACTCGTCGAAGGCCGCGTCGCCAACTGAAAAGTGGATGCCCGTGAGGTCGTAGGCGGGCGCAAGTTCCCATGCGCCACTTTCACGCATCATGAACGAGAAGTTCTTGGTGTGGTCATCTGTCTCGCGGTTATAGACATTGAACGCCATCCTACGGAAGATTTCTTCCAAGGTCTTGTAGCCAAGGCCCAGGGCATCGGCGGTGTCGAAGAGAACATCGTAGGAATAGAGGCTCGCCGGCCCGCCATGCGGCAAATGCTGGAGTGCGCAAAGCGTCTGCAGGTGGTGGCGAACGGAGCCGTCGCGGTCAAAACGCCGCGTCATGAAGTGAGTCTCACCGCCGATTTCGAGAAGACGGCATTCGCCCATTTCGATTCCTGCCTTCCTTGCCTTGAGGTGGACTTCATATTCGCGTCTTCCGGCATCGGGCAACCCATCAGGCGAGAACTTAACCAGCCAGTGCCCAAACCCCTCGGGGAGTTCGCCAGTACCGGAGAGGAAGGCTCCTGTCTCGCTGTTCCAGCCAACGACGGCCTTGGCCTGCGCTCCGCCAGCGGAAGTCCCCACGCGGATAATCTCCCGCAGTGCGTCCTCGCCCTTCATCTTGGAGAGGTCGGCGTTCAGCGCCAGCTGCGCCTCCTCGGCAAGCATCCGCATGTCAAGCGCCGTCGGGACTGCGTGCCTGGGCCCGCAGTCCGGCTCGTATGTCAGCGCCCCCATGCCACGCGACCCAACATATACGAGGCGGTCAAGAGGCGTAATGGACTTGCGGGGAATTCCCTGCGTGTCAAGCCACTCCTCCACCAGCCTGTTACCGAATGAATCCGGCAGCGAGTCGGCAAAGACTCCAGGCAACCCCATGAACGCCCCGCTTGGTAATTCAAATTCGCGAGAATGGTAGATTTCCTCGCGCAGGGGCAGCATGATTGGCGAAATCTGTATGCCGGAGCGCACAAATTCCGGGTCATATTGGAACTGGCAATAGGAGCCGAAGTCGGCGGCGATGCGCCCGACATGGCGCCCCCATAGGAAAACATCTACTGCTGAGACGCGTCTATACATGGCCCGCAGCCCTTCCTGTCTTCGTCCGACGCGAGGCGCGCCGCCGCATGGTTCCGTTCATCTGCGCAATCCGGTGGTCGATCTGCTCCTCCGGAGCCAGCTCGGTAATCCAGAGCCAGTGACCATAAGTCCGGCACAGTGAGGCAAGCGCCCAGATGGAGGCATCGCGGCCACGCTCGATGTTCTTTACGGTCGAGGCGGAAATGCCGCTGCGTTCAGCCGCGACTTCCTGTGTCAAATTCAAGTGGAGGCGCCGCCTTTTCATCCCGTCGCCAATGATTTTCAATATCTCCACTTTTCCGCCCTTGAGCATCATGCGCTTTCTCCCATCACTAATAATAATACCACAATGCATGGCAACATACAAGAGGCAATATCTTGTTCGTTATGACCAAAAAGGCAATGTAACGGGCAATATCATGTCCATTATCCAACCGCATTCAAAACGGAAGGCCTAAAGCGGCCAGCTAAACCGTCATCTCGCGATTTCGTAGCAGAACTCGGCCTGTTCGGGGTCGCTAATCAAATGAATTTTTCGGGAAAATCAAATAACCACTCCGCATACAAACCACATGCTTTGCAGGCTTATCCCCCATTTTCACTTGAATGAGAGATGCCCTTGTCGGCTCTGGCCAGAGTTGATGCGGGAGAGGCGGCATTTGCATGGTTGTCTGTCTCACAGAGACTTTTTACTGCGGCTTGCGCCGCGACGATTGGGGGCGATCTTATGCGCGAAGGCGGCGGAAGCGGTCTT
>JAEEGH010011295.1_pt1 | contig 20288 bp, 18 predicted proteins | sample 9134181 | NCBI WGS metagenome assembly JAEEGH01 (sample SAMN16246544, study PRJNA631951) | gut metagenome | biome: gut microbiome; feature: rumen; material: DP-attached | host: Bos | place: Iran: Karaj | collected 2018-10
TCTGCAGCGTCGGTTCTGAAGGTTACTTCCGCACAGGGAAGGCCGCCTTCACAGAGAGCCTTAGCAAGGGGCTCCGCGTCCTTGGCATCGTCCAAAACAACTACGGGTACGATACCTATGTTACTGATTTTTTCCAGAATAGAATTCATATGTTTCTCCTGTATTAACCTACGTTCGACGCGCCCTAAGCAACTTTCTCTCGGGACGCTCTCGCTCGGTCGCCTCCATGTAGCCTCACTAAACTCGAAAAAACCTCGTTAAGTGAGGACAGTCGGCGAAGCCCTCGAGAATAGTTCTTAGGGTGCATCGAACTTACTCTTTGAACTCATTGAGTTTAAAAATTATTATGCCTTAAATCTGTAAAAAATGCATTACTTGAGTAATTCTTCCACGCAAGCTTTGATCTTGGCATCTTTGCAGTTTGCTGCAAAGTACTTAGCAAATCCTTCTGTGGAAAGTGCACCCTTTACCAGGTCTCTGTCAAGCTCGGGAAGGATATCGCAAAGTTCTCTGTAGGTGTGCTTCTTCACTTCATCGAGTATCTTCTTGTTTCTTTGTTCGGGAACGACACGCTCCGGAGGGTATCCGCCGCCGCCTTCTTTTTCAAAGAGGCGTTCGAATACATATTTTAGATTAAGTTCTGCACCCCATCCAAAGCCCTTGGCAAAAGGCATTGCGATGGCGTTACCGTCGTTGATCTGGCTGAACATGAATGCGTCACTGGCATCCACCACATGTCCGCAAAGGACTCCGGGGAAGGAGTTGCAGGCAAGCATGGCGCCTTCGCCGGTGCCGCAGCCGGTGATCACATAGTCTGCAGCACCCGAATTAAGAAGCACTGCGGTGAGGATACCGATCTGCACATAGGTAAGCTGAGCCGCATCCTCGGCTGAATACATACCGTAGTTGAACACTTCGTGTCCGAGAGGTTCAACAACCTCTTTCAAAGCCTTTTCGATGACAGCATTCTTTGCTGCCTGGCTGTTTTCGTTTATAAGAGCTATTTTCATATTGTTTTCCTCAATCCTTAACGATTACGTCGGGCTGGTCTTCTACTTCATCGGCGAACTTGGAAACATCAAGGTTTCCGGGATCCTGGCCGATGTATGCGGAGATACCGCCGTCAATATAAACTACCTGACCGTTGATGAAATCGGATGCGGGAGAAGCAAGGAATACCGCAAGGCCCATAAGGTCTTCGGTACGTCCCCATCTCTGAGCGGGGGTCTTACTTCTGATAAAACGGTCGAAGGGATTCATGGAGCCGTCCTCACCCTTTGCACGAAGAGGTGCGGTCTGAGGAGTTGCGATGTAGCCGGGTCCGATGGCGTTACACTGAATGTTGTACTGGCCGTACTCGGAGCAGATGTTTCTGGTGAGCATCTTAAGTCCGCCCTTTGCTGCTGCGTATGCGGAAACGGTCTCACGTCCGAGCTCGCTCATCATCGAGCAGATGTTGATGATCTTGCCGCCGCCGTTCTTGATCATTGTAGGGATAACAGCCTTCGATACGATGAAGGGAGCGTTCAGGTCCACATCCACAACCTGTCTGAACTGAGCCGCCGTCATCTCGCACATCGGGATCCTCTTGATGATGCCGGCGTTGTTTACCAGAATATTGATGTCGCCGACCTCTTCGGAGATCTTCTTTACCAGAGCGTTAACCGCATCCTCATCGGTTACGTCGCAAACATAACCCTTTGCGTCGATGCCTTTTTCCTTATAAGCCGCAAGGCCCTTATCAACAAGTTCCTGATTAATGTCGTTGAAAACGATCTTCGCGCCCGCATCATGCATACCGCATGCGATAGCGAAGCCGATACCGTACGAAGCACCGGTAACGAGAGCTACCTTGCCTTCGAGTGAAAACGAATTAAGTATTCCCATAGTTATCTCATACCTCCTAAATAATAATGAAACTGTGAACGATCATAATTCACAGTTTCATTATATAAAACTCTGTTTCAAATGTCAAAACATTTTTGGAACTTATTCGGCACTTTTCATCGCGGCTTCGATCCTGTTGAGCATGTCGGTGTATTCCGCAAGGAATGCGGCGCTGTCTTCCTCGATAAACGCGATATTGTTCTCCTTCGCGGCGAACTCATGCTGCTTCGCATGCGCGGACAGCTCGGTGGCTGCGATCGTAGCCATGGTGCTCTTGGCTGCGTGCGCCTCGATACCGTAATCCTCGTAATCCTTCTCGGCGAGATACTTCTTCATAAGATCGATCTTCTCTCTTCCGTCGGTAATGATCGTTTCGAGAAGCGAGCGCATGAATTCTTCGTTGCCTCCGAACTGCTCGCAAGTAGCGTCGTAATCCATTCCGGCAACTCCTCTGATAGCATCTGCAAAACTCATACTGCTTCCTCCTTTATATTCTTGCGGCTCCTCCGTCTTATCGGCGGGCACGTTTTTATCTTGCGGCCTTTCGGCCGTTCTTTCAAAATCGGTTATCACAAGTCTGCCCGGAAGGAACTGCATCACGCGTTCCTCAAGCAGCGCGGAATCTATCGGCTTGGTCAGATAATCGGCGAAGCCCTCCGCCATATATTTATCCTTAAGTCCCGCAAATGCGTTCGCGGTGAGTACGATGACGGGCGTATCGGTATTCCTGCCGCGTAGGTCTTCCCTGATCAGATGCAGCGTCGCGATACCGTCCGGATCGGGCATTCTGTGGTCCATAAGGATCAGATCGTATTTCTTGTTCTGACAGAGCGAAACGGCTTCGCGTCCGCCGGTCGCCGTGTCTATCTGTATCTGCGTGCGTTTTAGCAGCTCGCCCACAACCTTAAGGTTGACGATATTGTCATCGACCACGAGCAGCTTCGCGTCGGGCGCATGGAAGCGCTCCACGTATTCGGTGCCTACTGTCTTTGTCCTGTCTACCGCTTCCGCGAAATTGCCTATCGGAGCGGCGTCCACAACCTTCAGCGGAAGGATTACCGTGAACGTACTTCCCCGTCCGTACTCACTCTCGACATTGATCGTACCGTTCATTATATTGACGAGTCTCTTTACAATGCTGAGACCAAGTCCGGTTCCCTCTATCGAACGGTTCTTCATCTCATCCACGCGTGTGAACGTATCAAACAGTCTGTCGATGTTTTCGGGCTTGATCCCTATACCGGTATCCCTGATCACGAACTTCACATCGTAAAGTCTCGGATCTCTGAATGACGGCATCGCGCTCATTCCGAAGAATACGCTTCCGCTGTTCGTATATTTTACTGCGTTCGAAACAATATTTATAATGATCTGCTTGATATGAAGATCGTCGCCGAGCAGTCTGCTCGGAAGCTTCTCGGATATCTCGAATACAGGCTCGAGATTCTTGCCTCTTGCGCGGTCCGACGCCAGAACGATGATGTCGTTCGCAAAATCTGCTGTCGAGAATTCAACCGGTATGACCTCCATTTTTCCTGCTTCGATCTTCGAGAAATCAAGAACATCGTTGATCAGGCCGAGCAGGAGTCTTCCGGAACTGTCGATCTGATGAGCGTATTCCTTTATCTCGGGATCCCGGCTCTCTCTCAGTACCATCTCGTTCATTCCGATGATCGAATTGATCGGCGTCCTGATCTCATGCGACATATTCGCAAGGAAATTCGACTTCTGGACATTGGCCTCAATAGCGGCCGTCTTCTCGCGCTCTCCGTTCCGCAATATGATAACCTGCTGTACCAGACCGGAAAACATCAGCAGATAGAGACCTGACAGAAGGAATGTCCTGTCCACTCTTCCTCTCATTACCATAATAAGTATGATCTCGATAACGGTGAGGAACAGGAACATCAGCATGCCGCCCGCGACTATATAATACTCGTGAAGATGCCCTTCCATGATATCCCTGAATATCAAAACAAGGACAACAACGATCATGATCCCCTGGAACGTGGTTATCGCGAAGGTATTGGTCTCGAAGCTCGTAAAACCTGTCAGATGCATCGCGATCATATACGCACCGTATAGAAGGCAGGCACCCATGAGCATCATCATGATCTCCTGCTTCCTGTGCTTCATAGTATCGCTGATATACATCAGTATCGGTATCGGCATCAGCAGTATCGCCATATACGAGAGCGGACCGTCCACATAATAATTTCCGAATATCAGCTGGAATGAAGGCGAATCAAATATCATCCACAGCGCCGCAAGAAAGATGCCGAGCGCCATCTCCACCAGATCGATCTTTCGTCGGAACACGCCGTGCAGAATGCTGCCTATGATAGCAACCGCACCGGCGATGCCCGCGAGAAGTATCGCAAAATAATAGTATATACGGTGCTGCGAAACATATCCGTCTTTGATGCCGAAAGCATCTCCGTAATACATATCGAGGAAGATCGCGTTGTCCGCGTTCTTATCGTATTTTATGATGCGTATCTGTTTGCCGGCGTCCTCAGAAGTCACCGGAATAAACAGCCATCTGGGCTTGCAGATGCCGCCGATGCTCATCTCACTGTCTTTGTCGGCGTCATAGAGAAGGCGGAGCTCATCGCCTACGAATACATAACTGTCTCTTGAATTATAATAAGCAACATAGAAATGATCTTTTATATCCTGCGGGAGCGTGGTGTAAATATTTGCGTTCTCACCTTTACTCAGATCGAGTTTTATGGGCAGAGTAACTTGAACCTCGGTGCCGTCCGGCTTTACCCAGGTCCAGTCGTTAAGCTCGGCAAAGCTGCTGTCAAATCCGAAATCCCTGTCGTGCCGAAGCTTATCTATAATGTGATACGATATGAATACCGCGGTCATTACGACGAACGATATCTGTATCGCAACTATTATGCTCCTGTATTTGTTATTCATGTGATGTATGCCCCACGATTCGTGTATGTGTAACTCGATATTTCATTATAGCATATCTTTATCCAAAAATTCAAGATATAACTATGTGTATGAAAAGCCAAAATAATCTGTCGAAATCGGATGAAATATGTTGACAAAGAAAGCCCGCATTGATAGAATGAATTTGTTGCTGGAAACGTTTCCAGTAATGATCCGGACCGGCGATAGCCGATCATAAACAGGAGGCGTGCTTTACAAATGACAATTAAAGATATAGCCAGGATTTCCGGCGTTGCTGTAAGCACCGTATCCCGCGTGATCAACAATCATCCCGATGTCAGTGCCGAGTCCCGCGAGAAGGTCATGGCGGTGATCAGGGAACACAATTTCATTCCGAACAACAGCGCCAGGGATCTGGTACGTACAAAGTCGGACGCGGTCGGACTTATCGTCCGTGGTTCGCAGAATACATTCTTCGTAGATATCATCCATTCGATCGAATCTGCTCTCGACGAGGCAGGCTACACGATGGTCATGCGTCAGATCGGTTCCAACGACGACGAGGTCACATGCGCGGCTTCGATGGAGCGCGACAAGAGACTGCTCGGCATCATCTTCCTCGGCGGAAGGAGCGACTACTCGCCCGAAGAGCTTGCGGTCCTTACGGTACCTTACGTATTCTGCACATTTACGAATTCTTACGGAACGCTTAAGAATACAAACTACTCTTCCGTTTCTATCGCGGATGAGGAAGAGGCCATGAAGGCTGTCGAGGAGCTTATCGGACGCGGCCACAAGGATATAGCCGCGCTGATCTCCGCATCCGACGACCATTCGATCTCACAGCTTAGATACTTAGGCTATGTGAAGGCCTTAAAGGCTCACAAGCTTCCGGTCGACGATTCACGCGTCATACGCTGCGGCTCGTTTAATATGAAGGACGCATACGAAGCCACAAAGAAAAAGCTCGAAGAAGGCGTACGTTTCACCGCTGTCTTCGCGATCGCCGACAATATGGCGATCGGCGCGATGAGAGCCTTGAGGGAAGCAGGCATCGACGTTCCCGGCGACTGCTCGCTAATCTCCATCGACGGTATCGAGGTTTCCGAGTACATCGATCCGATGCTCTCCACACTCACCCAGCCAATGAAGGAAATGGGCCGCAAGAGCGTTGAGCAGCTCGCAGAGCTGATCGGCGGCACCGGTAAGCATTCGCAGATCACGGTTACGACCTCGCTCCGCGAAGGCGCATCGATGCGAAACATCTGAACGTTTTAACGGGTTTACTTTATTGTTATAAGTTTAATTGGGAGGTATTTTTGAATGATCACAAGATCCAGCGGAATTCTTATGCCCATCTCGTCACTGCCCTCTCCTTACGGAATCGGTACATTCGGTAAGGCGGCGTACGAGTATGCGGATTTCCTCGCGGCCTGCGGCCTGACCTATTGGCAGGTGCTGCCTCTCGGCCAGACCAGCTACGGTGACTCTCCTTACCAGAGTTTCTCATCGTTTGCCGGCAATCCTTATTTCATTGATTTTGATATGCTCATCGAAGAAGGTCTGCTCAGGAAGTCGGATCTTGAGGGCATCAACTGGGGCACGAATCCCAGATACGTCGATTACGGCAAGATCTGGGAGAGCCGTTATAAAATCCTCGCTCTTGCAAAGGAGCGCGGCTGGGACGCGAACCTTGAAGACATCAACCGCTTCAGGGGCGAAAACCATCGCTGGATCGAGGAATACGCCCTTTACATGGCCTGCAAGAAGCACTTCGGCATGAAGAGCTGGATCGAGTGGGAGGATGACGAGATACGTCTCCATCACTGGGATGCGGTCAACCGCTACCGTGAGGAGCTGCGCGAGGACGTAGAGCTCTTCGTATTTATCCAGTACCTCTTCTTCAAACAGTGGACAAAGCTTAAGAAATACATCAACGATCTCGGACTGAAGATCATCGGAGATATTCCGATCTACGTTGCCCTCGATTCGGCAGACGTATGGTCCGAGCCCGACAAATTCCGGCTTAATACCGAGAACATCCCTGTCGAGGTGGCAGGAGTTCCTCCGGATTACTTCAGCGAGGACGGTCAGCTCTGGGGCAATCCTCTCTACAATTACGACAGGATGCGCGAGGACGGCTTTGAATGGTGGATCCGCAGGATAGGCGGCGCAGAGAAGCTCTACGACGTTATCCGTATCGACCATTTCCGCGGCTTCGCGAGCTACTGGGCAGTTCCTTACGACGCCGAAACGGCCAAGACCGGACGCTGGGTACAGGGTCCCGGGATCTCGCTCGTGGGCGTTATCACCAGCTGGTTCCACTGGCTCGATTTCATTGCCGAGGACCTCGGTGTCATCACTCCCGAGGTTTCCGAACTCCTTGAGGCTTCAAAGCTTCCCGGCATGAAGGTTCTCGAATTCGCTTTCGATTCGAAGGAACCCAGCAATTACCTGCCTCACGTATATCCCGAGAACTGCGTATGCTATACCGGCACTCACGACAACTCTCCTCTCCTTATGTGGAAGGACGAGGCTGCTCCCGAGGACATTGAATTCGCGACACGCTACCTTGGCCTGAATGAGGCCGAAGGCTTCAACTACGGGATCATCCGCGGCGGCATGGGTTCGGTCGCAAAGCTGTTCGTTGCACAGATGCAGGATTATCTGAATCTCGGCAAGGGTCACCGCATGAACCTTCCCGGAACCGCAGTCGGCAACTGGCAGTGGAGGATGATGCCCGGTGAGGCTTCTGAAGAACTCGCGGCCAGGATTCATGAGATGCTCCGTATGTACGGACGCCTGAATCCCAACATTAAGACCGAAGAGCCCGACGGCGACGAGGACGCTTCTGACGCGGAGGAAACTTCAATTCAGGAATAAACCGATCTCAATGGGGAGTATTTTGCATGACAAAAAAGAAAACCCGTGAACTGGTCATAAAGGTTTATACAGACTATATCAACGATCCCTTAAAACAGATAAGGGAATATAAAAAGCTCCTTAAACAGGCCCAGGAATCCGCAGATCTTTATTTCGTGGGCTTTGTTTTCCATATGCTTGCCGTCGCATACAATATGCTCGGAGACAGGGAAAAGCTGTTCGTGAACGCGGTCAAATCGCTTGCGGTATTTCAAAGCACCGGCGATGCCGAAATGATCGCGGACGCCTATACTACTCTCGGCGCAGCTTATTTTAACCAGGAGAATTACCAGCTGGCCCTGTCCAATTACGATAAGGCCTATTCGCTCATAAAGAAGCACAGGATCCGGGGCACGAGCCGGCTTGTCATCATGAACAATCTCGGCACCGTCTACAATCTCATGGGCGATTACAGATCGGGCATACGTTTTCTCACCGAATGTCTGGAAATGTCGAAAAAGGAATCGCCGGAGAAGTCGCCCGAACTGCTGATCTATTACGTAAATCTCGCCGACAGCTATATGCATATCGGCGAATACGAAAAAGCGATAGGTATCTTTAAAGAGGCCGAGAGCCTGATCGGGCAGATATCCGTCAAATCCTATGTCTGCGATTACCGTCTGAAATATGCAGTCGCCAACTATAAACTGAACGATAAGAAACAGGGAAACAAAAACTTTGACGCCGCGATCAGGCTGGCCGCAGAGTCACCCGATTCATATACCGATATCGAGGTTTTCCGCGATATTACCCATATCCTGCTGGAGAACGGCGACATGAAGCGTGCCAAGCAGGCAGTCGCGATCGTCACCGAATACGGCAAAAAGAACAGCCTGACTGTTGACAGGCTGATCGTTTGCAGCACACTGGCCGATTATCACAGACATATCGGTGAGACGGAACGCGCCGTTGAATACTACAGTCAGGTCGAAGAACTCTATAAAACATGCACCAATGAACTGAAGCAGGTCCAGCTGAACATCCACAAGAGTCTCAAGGACGCCGACGCTTCAATAAGCAAGCTCAATAAGCTGATCCTCGAAAGTGAGGAGCGCGCCGACAGAGATCACATGACCGGACTGCTGAACCATGCGGCCATGCTCAGGATCGGCGACGAATTTATTGAGACTGCCGCAAAAAAGAAAGAAAAGATCGGCGCGATCTTCATCGATATCGATTTCTTCAAGAAATGCAACGATACCTACGGTCACGCAAAAGGCGACGAGATCATCAAAGAAGTGGCCCGCGCCTGTCATGCCGAAGAGACCGATATCATCCGCTTTGCCCGTTACGGCGGGGATGAGTTCCTGGGCGTCACCTGCGGGCTTGAAGACGAAGCCGTGGCTGACATCGCGCGCAGGATCTGCGACAAGATCCGCAAGGCGGATATCCCCAACAAAAAGAATCCGAACGGTAAACGCGTAACACTCTCCGTCGGAATAGTGAATGTCGCCGTCACCGAAAAAACGGACACGATCATCCAGATCGCGAATTACGCCGACAAAGCGGTCTACTATTCCAAAAAAGCCGGAAAGAATTGCATTCACTTCCTCGAATACGGCCGCACCAACGTGACCGGCGAGGACGATCCGTTTGTTAAGATCGAGTTTTAAGATGCCGACTTCTTTTCCCTGTTCTCAATGGACACGGCCCAGCAAGCAAGGCATACCCATACAAGTCCCATGCCGTAGTAATCGATCCTGTAGCCTTCCGTCCTGATCGCGGTAACGATCTCAAGAACGGTTGCGATCACCTGCAGGATCAATACTACATACCATGCTTTCTTTCCGCTGATCACCTTAAAAAATTTCTTCATCTTTTTATCCTCACTTTTGTTTTTATTTACAAATGCTTTGCTTCATCTGATGGCTCTATCATACCTCCCCTGGGAAAACCAATCCATCGATTTGTCTTACGAAAAGCTAACAAAAATGTAAGAAAGGAGTGCAAAGCGCTTTATAAAAACGCGCGGATATGCTAGTATTATTTGCATGGGGAAGGGGAACATGATTTTATGGCGGAACGGATCAGCGAAAAATATATAGGGGAATTCTTCGGACTGACGCCTGACGAGGAAGGTAAAAAAGAGCTTGCCGAGATCAAAGGCAAGCTTAAAAAGATGGTCTTTGAGCACGGACAAGACATCGTGACGATAGACGGGGACCCTGACGGCATGTACTTTATCGAGTCGGGTACCGCGGTCGTGCTCGGACGCGAAGGCGAACAGCTCAACATACTTCATATCGGTCAGTATTTCGGCGAATACGGCGTACTCTCGGGCCAGAAGCGCCTTTCCACCGTGCGCGCTCTCGGCCGCACGGTCGTGTTCAAAATGGAGAGCGAGGACCTGCTCGGCTTCCTCCAGAAGCATCCCGACATCTACGGCGAGTTCATGAAGCGCGTATACGGCCAGCTTTCCAACAAACATTCCCAGATACTCGCTCTTTCCGGCATGCGCAAGGGCGTACTGACTCACCCTTCGAATACGGTACCGCTTTCACACAGGCAGCTGCTCATAAATTACGGCGGACTGCTGCTCATCTATATACTCTCATCCCTGCTGATCCCGGCCGACACCGATTTTCCCGTGTTCGTGATTCCGATCGCTTTCATGCTGATCTACGTATTCGTTACCAAAAGAACCGTCGAATCACTGATCACATCCTGTATCCTGGCCGCGATACTCGTGTACCGGTCCGGTCTGTTCCCGGGCTTTGCAGACGCGCTTATGGACACGATGGGCGCTTCGGACAATGTGTTCACGGTCCTCGTCATGGCGCTGATGGGCGCGATGGTCAATCTGATCGTGCATTCGGGCGGAGTCACCGCATTCGAAAAAACTGCCGCAAAAACCGGCAAGACTCCCAAAGGCATCTTTTTATCCTCACTCGGAATAATGACCGCCACCTCGATCGATGACGGTCTCAATATGCTATGCGCTTCGTACGCGGCTTATACCCCTGCGAAGGAAAAAGGCGTGGTCCGTGAAAAGCTCGCGCTGTTCTACAGCATGCTTCCCACGGTACTCAGTTCGTTCTTCCCGCTGTCGCTGTGGGCGATATTCGTTATAGGTACGCTCTCGGCCACGGTCAAGACCGATGCGCTGGGCATTTTCTGCAAGTCGATACCCTTTAACTTCTTCTCGATAATCACGGTCATCGCGATGGTGCTCTTCGCTTTTGGAAAGCTCCCGAGGACGCGCCAGCTCAAAGCCGCCGATGAAAGATACAAAGAGACCGGCGCGCTCTGGCCCGCCGGTTCGGAAAAGTATCTGAGCATTCATGAGACCGAAGTCTGGGGCAAGATCACGAACGTCATGATCCCGATCGGCGTGCTCGCCGTCAGCTCACTTGCGGTCCGCAGCTTCGTGACTAAAAGCTTCGTCGTCGACAGTGCCGTCGGACTCATGGTTACGCTCGCGTTCATGTTCCTTTTGTACTGTTTCAGGGAGATCATGTCACCCGAGCAGTTCATGGAGCGTCTCGTGGACGGTATCTCGAACGTTACGCTGCCGATCATCCTGTACCTGCTCACCATGTGCTTCTCTTCAATGCTCGACACGCTCGGGCTGCATGTATATCTCGCGGAAGCCATAGAGATCATAGATAAATATCTGTTCCTGCTCCCCGCAGCCACATTCGTGCTCGCGATGCTGCTCACCATGCTCCTCGGCTCATCCTGGGCAATGTACGCGATCACATTCCCCGTGGTGCTCGGACTTACGAAGACACTCGGTCTCGATCCGCTGCTCTTCGTCGGAGCCATCGCAGGCGCAGGCATCGCCGGCGAGAAGAACTGCGCGTTCACTGCCGAAGCCCTGAATATCGGTACCGCGGTCGGCATCAATCCGCTCGCCGCGCGCAAGGTCAGGATCTCTTACAGCGCGGCCATAACCGTGGTCACTACTCTCTGCTATGTAGGTGCGGGGTTGATCATGTAAGCCGTGCGACTCAAATGTGAGCGTCTCCTTCGGCAATTCTACCCTATGCCTGTGTCTGCAGGTTCATACGATACAGGTCACCGCGCATACAAGAATTCCGAGTACGGCCGCCGAAATGGCGATCACGCCGCCCGAAAGAAGGCAGACCGCCCAGCACGCTACGAGCGCGTATTTCATGATCGCTTCGAACACTTTGACTACTCTTAAGATTTTATATAACGTAAGCTTCATGGCAACCTCCCAAGCTTTCTTTCGCTTCTGCGGCGGATCTGATGTACCGCCTTCCTGCTTGCTACGGTTACATGTTATAATATTACAAGTCCGATAAAACGTACTTTAAAGAGGTGATTTTCATGCCTGAGATAATATACAGGCTTTTTTACGGAAAAACATGCAAGTCCGGCGCTGACACTGTTTCTGCAGAGGACCGCGGCGTATACGGCATCGTCTGCGGCATATCGGGGATCATTCTGAATATCCTGCTCTTCGGCGCCAAGCTCTTCGCGGGTATCATCAGTGCATCCGTCTCGATAGTTGCCGACGCGGTCAACAACCTCTCGGACGCAGGTTCATCCGTAGTCACTCTGCTCGGGTTTAAGCTTGCGGGCAGAAAGGCCGACAGCGAGCATCCTTACGGCCACGGCCGCTTCGAATACATCTCTGCACTTCTGGTCTCCGCCGTCATCATGGTGATGGGCTTCGAACTCTTAAAGGAATCGGTAGAGCGGATCATCAACCCTTCCGAGACCGGTCTCGAACCGGCGGCCCTGATCATCCTTCCCGCATCGATACTTGTCAAGTTCTACATGGCTTACTATAACAGGCATTACGGCAAAAAGATCGATTCTACCGCTCTTTTCGCGGTAGCGAAGGATTCTCTGTGCGACTGCCTCGCCACCGGCGCAGTACTCATCGGTACGATCGTCTCGCATTTTACCGGACTTCACGCGGACGGCCCGTGCGGCGTGCTCGTTTCGCTCTTTATCCTGTATTCCGGCTATTCTTCGGGTAAAGAGGCCATCGATCCTCTGCTCGGCATGCCTCCCGAGCCCGAATTCATTGAGCATATCAAAGATATAGTGGTAGGTTTCGACGAAAGAGTCGTCGGCGTCCATGACCTCATGATACACGATTACGGTCCCGGCAGGCGCATAATCTCGCTGCACGCCGAGGTGCCCTCGGATATCGACATGCTGCAGGCCCACGACGTCATCGACAATCTCGAGAAAAAGCTGGCCGATGAGCTCAACTGTACTGCTACGATCCACATGGATCCCGTTCAGATAAACGATCCCCGCGTGAAGGAGCTTAAAGAAAAGACCGCAGCACTCGCCGCGCGTATCCATCCCGATATCACAGTACACGATTTCAGAGTAGTATTCGGCGACACACATACCAACCTTGTCTTTGACATGGCGGTGCCTTTCTCCTGTACTCTTGACGAATCGCAGATAAAAGAAAAGGCATCCGCGCTCATCAGATCCGAGCTCGGACGCCGTTATTTCGCTGTTATAACTATTGACCGCGGATAGATCTACCTCACGATCTTACCGCCCACCATCACGTATTTCATCCCTGTCGAGACCCGGCAGGGATTTGTGTATGTAGCGGTCTCATGCAGTTCTTCGGGCTTAAAGATGCAGATATCCGCATCGTATCCTTCCTTTATCAGGCCCTTGCCGCGCAGTCTCAGCGCCGTCGCCGGTCTGAAGGTCATACGGCTTACAGCCGCTTCAAGGCTCAGCGCCCGCTTTTCAAGCACAAAATGCTCGATCATGCGGGTAAAAGTCCCATAGACTCTCGGGTGCCTCATTCCTTCGGTCGGATAGGTCGAATCCGAGATCAGGCTGCTGAACGGATCCCGGAGGATTGTCACGATATCCTCCTCGCAGGCCATGAAATCTATCATCGTGACCATTCCGTCCTCTTCTATGAGCAGGTCGCAGCATGCGTCAAGCTCGCTGACGCCCCTTAACGCCGCGATCTCTGCAATGCTCTTTCCCTGCAGTTCTTTGTTCTTTTCGGTCTGTACCGATGTGACATAGATACCGTCCCAGCCCGCAAGCTTCGCGATATTGTCAAATGCGGGACCGTCCGCTCTCTCCTCGATGCGCTCCAGGAGACGGGCGCGCACAGCTCTGTCCTTCAGTCTGTCAAGCACTGCTTCCGTTCCGCCTTCGAGCATATCCTGCGGCAATATGTGCATCAGCTGCGTCGAACCCGCCGTATAGGGATATACATCGCAGCTTATATCCAGGCCGTCCGCACGTGCCTCTTCCATCAGTCGCAGCGCTTCGGGGATCTTCTTCTGCCAGTTGGCCTTTCCCATGGCCTTCAGATGGCTGATATGCACGGGGCAACACAGCGCTTTTCCGACCGCGATCATCTCTTTTACACTTTCGACTACGCCGCTTCCTTCCTGCCTCATGTGCACGGTAAAGGGAATATCGCCGTTCTCCAGCGGCCTTAGCGCACGAATCAGCTCTTCGGTGGTATAAAAGCACTCCGGCGCGTAACCTAAGCCGAGGCTCACGCCCAACGCGCCTTCAGCGAGAGCCGCTTCGAGCGTTTTATGAATTGCCGCAAAGTCCTCATCATCGAGTCTCAGCTTCTTATAGCCCGCGATACCGGCCCTAACCGTTCCGGCTCCGACCAGCATATATGAATTAACAGGCGCGTCTTTTACGCCCGCAAGGTATTCCTTCATCGAACGCGTCGGCACATTGTCCCCTATTTCACCCGTAATAGGCCTTAAATAGGCTTTGATCTCTTCCGCCGAAGTTTCACTCATCGGAGCGACCGAGAGCCCGCAGTTGCCGTTTACGATGCTTGTAAGCCCCTGCGCGAGTTCGAGATCGCCGTACCCTGCGCGATACGCCTCCGCGTCCGCATGGCGGTGTATGTCGATAAAGCCGGGCGTGACCGTATATCCCGCAGCGTCTGTCTCTTTTTCCGCCTCAGCTCCGGTCAGATTGCCGTAAGCCGCTATTTTGCCGTCCCTGATCCCCAGATCTGCATTAAAGGCAGGAGCACCGCTGCCGTCGATGATCCTGCCGTTTTTGATAACAATATCAAACTTCATGTTTTCCGCCTTCCAGAATATCCCTCATCATCCTGAGGGCCTTTCCTCTGTGACCGATCGTGTTCTTTACCTCGGGCGGGAGCTCGCCGTCGGTCTTGCCGTACTGAGGCACCCAGAAGATCGGATCGTAGCCGAAACCGTTCGTGCCCTTCGCTTCATACGCCACCGCGCCCTCGTAGGTGGCGAAGGAATCCGCCTCATGTCCGTCAGGGAACACACATACCACCGCACAGCAGAACCTCGCACTCCTCTGCTCCATCGGAACTCCCTCGAGCTTGTCTATTATAGCCTGATTCTTTATGGAATAAGGAGTATCCTCGCCCATGAATCTCGATGAATAAATACCGGGCTCCCTGTTCAGATAATCCACCTCAAAGCCCGAATCATCGGACATTACAAGGCATCCCGCATATTCCCGGGGCAGGTTCTCGGCCACCGCCCTGGCCTTTATGCGCGCATTCTCGAGATAGGTCTCGCCGGTCTCCTCGACGTCGAGCACCATTCCGATATCCTTTAGCGACACGATATCGTAACCGGTCCCGTCCATTATCTCGCGCACCTCGCGCACCTTGTTCGCATTCCCCGTTGCAAAAACGATTCTTTTGTTCTCTGACATTTCTCTTTCCCCGTACTTTTCTCTTTTAACACTCACGAGGCACGCGGCCTGGAACTGTCCGCGTGCCTCATTCTGATATGTGATATTACTTGCTTGCTTCGATAACGCCCTTTGCAAGACCTGCGATGCCCTGGATCTCCGAAGGAATGATGATCTTCGTAGCCTGGCCGTCAGCAGCCTTCGAGAACGCCTCGAGTGACTTGATCTGGATGATCTGCTCTGCGTTCAGGCCTGTATCCATCAGGTACTTGATACCTACGGCGTCAGCTTCCTTGTGAAGTCTGATCGACTCGGAATGACCTTCCGCTTCCTTGATCAGCTCGATCTTCTGAGCCTCTGCACGGAGCACTGCGGATTCCTTTTCACCTTCGGCGCGAAGGATGGCTGCCTTCTTTTCACCTTCAGCGATAAGGATCTGCTCACGTCTCTCACGCTCTGCCTTCATCTGCTTCTCCATGGACTCACGGATAGCCTCGGGAGGCATAATGTTCTTAACCTCTACACGGCCGACCTTAACGCCCCAGGGATCTGTTGCAACATCCAGGATGTTCTGCATCTTGGAATTGATGATCTCACGCGAGGTAAGGGTCTCATCGAGTTCGAGCTCACCGATGATGTTACGAAGGGTGGTGGCTGTCAGGTTGTTCAGCGCAAGAATGGGATCCTCAACGCCATACGCGAAGAGCTTCGGATCGAATATCCTGTAGAATACAACGGTATCGATCTTCATCGTAACGTTATCCTTCGTGATAACCGGCTGAGGCGGGAAGTCCGCGATCTGCTCTTTCATCGAGCAGCGCTTTACGACCTTGTCGATAACGGGCATCTTGATATGGATACCCGCGCCCCATGTGCAATTGTACTTACCCAGACGCTCAATGATAAAAGCCTGGGTCTGAGGTACGATACGGATATTGGCTCCGATCACCCAAAGCAGCAGAGCTGCGATAATGATAAAAATCAAATATTCCTCCATAAAAACTCCTTTCGTTCCCCAAAAGTATTCCGGAAACCGATCCGCAGGGGTTAACGGATCCTGTAATAATATCTTAACATAACGCTCTCAAAATAACACCCTCGGCGATGCAAATTACACAGGTTTATTTTTCAGCCTTCCGCGATAAGTGATCTTATCCTGCAGCGTGGGCGTGACTACCGTGCTCTTTACCTTTCCTATCGAAATATAATTGTCGAGGATCGCCTTTATGTCGGTACCTTCGTATGCGCGCTCGATCGCCTCCACGGTGATCGCGTATCTTACCGCTCCGTCGACGAATGACGCCGGCTGCTCGGTATAGATATTATTGTAAAAATCATCCTGCGCAATGGTACGGTCCCAGAGTATGCCCTTGCAGTCCGCAACGGGACAGCCCGGGAAGTTCAGGTTCCAGACTTCGTCGCAGCCGATCGGTTTCTTCAGAACCTCCTGCGTTACGCTCAGCAGGTATTCGTCCACCGTATCGAATATGCCGCGGTAATCCGTGGAAAATGCGATCGCGGGGATCCCTGCGAACAGCGCCTCCATCGTGGCTCCGATCGTACCCGAGTAAGCGATGTCATAGCCTGTGTTGTAGCCGTTGTTGATGCCCGAGAATACGATGTCGGGTCTCTCCTTCATGATCCTGTCGATGCCGAGGCGAACGCAGTCCGCCGGCGTTCCGCTCACCGTATAAGCCTCCACTCCTTCGATCGGGAAATCCTTTACTTTCTTCACATCGACATACGTGAGTATGGTCAGCTTCTGCGACATCGCGCTGCACTGGGAATCGGGCGCGATAACCGTAACATCACCCAGCTTCTTTGCCATCGCCGCAAGCCTTATGATGCCCTCTGCCGTGATGCCGTCGTCGTTTGTGACTAATATACGCATCTGTGCTCTCCCCCGTTATGAATGTTTTTCAGCCTTCCTGCTGCCGTTCTTTACCGCGCGCACCATGATCAGCTGCGCGGTTACCGAAACCGCTATCTCCGCGGGCGTCTCCGAATATATCTCTATTCCTATCGGAGTAGTGAGCCTTTTAAGGTCCTCTTCGGTAAATCCGTCCTCAATAAGCCTCTCCCGCAGCTTGCCGATCTTGGTCCTGCTGCCGATCACGCCTATATAGCAGGCCTTTGACTTAAGCATATAATAAACGCTCTCATAATCATGCCTGTGGCCTCTCGTCATGATGCATACAAAATCATCCGACGTAAGCTCTGCCGAAAGACCGGTAAGATCCGACATATCCACAAGCCTCGTTTCAGCCTGTCCGCCGAACAGCGCAGGATCCGTAAATTCAGGCCTGTCTTCAAGCACCACGCATCTGAAATCGCAGGACGCCAGACACGGAACAAGCCTCTGCGAAACATGTCCGCCGCCGAAAATGTAAACTTTGCCGGGCAGTACGATAAGCTCTGTATAGAATCTCTTTCCGCCAGCTTCGATGACCTTCGGTACCGTGGAAGTCTCTGCTGTGACAATTCTCGGAATACGCGGATCCGAACAACCCTCTTCCGCCGAACAGACCGCGATCAGACCGTCGTCCTTTTCCGTCAGTTCCAGTATCAGCCTGCAGGCCGAAGCCCCGTCAAACGCCCTGTCTATGCGCTCGCAGAGTCCGAGTACAGCCCGGTCCCCGCCTTTTATGAATCTGAAATATACCTCTATGTCTCCGCCGCATACGCTGTCGAGGGAATCTTCCTCATTCTGCCTCAGAACATATCTGCGCGTGGCGTTCGCTCCCGCGAGCACCGCCTCCCGTGCTGCCTGTTCTGCCCTGAACTCGGCTTCTCCTCCGCCGATCGTACCCGAAGCCCTTCCGTCCTTCGTCACAAGCATATGCGCGCCGCTCCCGCGCGGCACCGAACCTCTGCTCGATACGGTCGAAACGAGGACCGCATCCTCACCGGCCGCTATTATCTCATGCATTCTGCGAAACAGATCACGCATGGTCACTTCCCCCATTTTCCGAAAAATCTTTCAAAATTCTCGCTCGCAGTTTTATTGATCAGTTCCGTAAAAGCCCTGTAATCTTCTATGAGCTTTCTTCCGTCCTCGGTGAGCGTGGAACTGCCGTGCGTACTGCCGCCGCTCTTACGGTCGAGCAGGACCTTGCCCGTCGCGCTCTCTCCGGCTTTCAGCAGCCTCCAGCCCTTTGAGTACGACATCTCCATCTGCTCGCACGCAGCCTGCATCGAGCCCGTCGCCGCCGTGCGCTCCAGAAACTCGATAAGTCCCGGGCCGAACATGTCCTCGCCCTTTTTTATCCTGACCTTGATACTGAATTTAAGCCTGTCCTTCTCCATCGTCACCTTCCGAGATCATCATGTCGCCGGTATCGGGAATCATTTCCTCCGGCCATATACGCCTGTCGTCTTTAGACGACCTTACAACAAGCTTTATCGTTATCACATCGATGACAACGATAAATACAAAGAAGCAGACAAACATCAGGAGACTTCCCACGGAGATCGAGAAATCGAAGAATCCGTGTACCAGTATGGGAATGATGAGCGAAAGACGCAGGTTTCTCTTCCTGCCCGCAAGGTCGCCCGCAGCCTCGCATATCTTTGCCTGACCGAGATAATATCCCATGAACATACCGAAGCAGATGTGTCCGGGGATCGAAGTCACGGCCCTTAAGATGGCCAGCGATACGCCTCCGTCAAGTACATATAAGAGATTCTCGGGGATAGCAAAGCCGATGGCTACGCAGCCCATATAGACAATGGCGTCAAAGGTGTAATCGAAAGCCTTATGCTTCCATGCACCTATGCGGAAAGCGAAGTATTTGACCAGCTCTTCCGCTACAGCCACGATCAGGAAATTGTCGAAAAAAAGATGGGGTATCGAGCCTTCAGTGAATAACGCCTTCTCAACCAGCTCGCCGACGGACTCCATCGCCACAGCCGGCAGGATCGAAAGAACGCCCAGAAAGAATAATTTGATAAGGAGACCGAACGGTTCGGGCTCGATCTTGTCCTTTTTGTAGATAAGAACCATCAGTACCACCGCGGGTACTATCGCAAGTATAAACGCCGCAAGACTCATAAAAGGATCCCCTTTACGCTCATTTTTTGCCGAGCATTTCCATGATCCGGCGTTCTTCGCGCTTTTTGGCGCAGCGCCTGATCACATAGTAAATGTCGATGATGAGCGTAAAAGCGATCGCAACGATAAACATCGTCTTAAGTTTCAGAGTGATCACGGATACAGCCACAAAGCTGACTATCAGAAGCATCAGCATCATCCAGCCGAAAGCCAGAGCCGAAACGCCCAGGAAGAGAAGGATCTCTTTGACCGTCTTTAACGGATCGAATCTGGTCTCTTCCATGGTCATGCCCTTTCTAGTCGATACGTTTGCTTCCCCATACGGTGATCTGCGTATTCTCGCCCACAGCCGTAAATACATCCGTCTCCACAAGAGTGTTCTCCACATTCATCTTCAGCGCGACGCCGCTGTAGGTATCGCCGTTGAAGTTCAGGGTAATGTAGGAAGTACCCTCTTTTACCGACCAGCTGCCCTCGTATGCGCCGGTGATCGTACCGTCCGCGTTCAGGGTAATGTACGAAGGTATCTGAACCCCGAGATGCTTGTAATCGATATTGAGCTCATGGATGATAAGTTCGTAATCGCCCGCAAGACCGGCCGCAGAAACGCCGCCCGCCGACAGACTCTCGCCGTCAGTGATATAAGGAGCCGCAACAAGCCAGCCCTCCTCGTTCAGGAAGAGCTGGTGAACCTTCACCGTATGTCCCTCGGAGCCGTCGGTAGTCCTCGAATGATAAATGATGTATGCTTTTCCGTCGTCGTCGACAAACGCGGAATTGTGGCCCTGCGCCACCTGTCCCTGATTAAAGGTCCGCCATTTGTAGCCGCCGAACAGTCTTACGCCCACACTCTGATTGTAATTGAAAATGTATTTATCGTAAAGAGGGGAATTGCCGAGCATGT
>JAEEGH010011296.1_pt1 | contig 20288 bp, 18 predicted proteins | sample 9134181 | NCBI WGS metagenome assembly JAEEGH01 (sample SAMN16246544, study PRJNA631951) | gut metagenome | biome: gut microbiome; feature: rumen; material: DP-attached | host: Bos | place: Iran: Karaj | collected 2018-10
CGCAGAAGAGTCTACGCGGACGGCCTGGAAGACGACAAGAAGGCCGTCTACAGCACGACCTGGGAGATCCTCACCGGCACGGCCAAGCTGATGGCGCCGTTTGCTCCGTTCCTGACGGACGAACTGTACACGAACCTGACCGGCGAAGAGACCGTCCACCTCGCGCAGTATCCGAAGGCGGACGAAGCGCTGATCGACGAGGCGCTGGAAGAGAGAATGGACCTGGTCCGCAGCGTGGTCACCATGGGCAGAGGCGTGCGCGAAAAGACGAAGATCAAGGTGCGCCAGCCGCTGTCCGAGATCCTGCTGGACGGCAAGTTCGAGGAGAAGATCGGCTACATGGCCGGCCTGATCCAGGAGGAACTGAACGTCAAGGAAGTCCGCTTCGAACAGGATATGGACGCCTATCTGAATTATCAGATCAAGCCCGATTTCCGCGTGGCGGGGCCGATCCTCGGCGCGAAGATCAAGGCCTTCGGCGGCGCGGTCAACAAGCTTGACCCGAAGCAGCTGCTGTCCGAGATGAGCGCGAACGGCAAGATCGTCCTCAACCTGAACGGCGAGGATACCGATATCACGTCCGACATGGTCTCCGTGAACGTCAACGCCAAGGAGGGCTTCTCCGCGGCGCAGGAAGGCGACGTGTGCGTCATTCTGGATACGAACCTGACGGACGCCCTGATCGAGGAAGGCCTGGCCAGAGAGCTGGTCTCCAAGATCCAGCAGATGAGAAAGTCCAAGGACTTCGACATGATGGACCGCATCCATATCTACGTCGGCGCGGACGAAGCCGTACAGGCTGCCATCGGCGCGTTCGGCGATTGGATCAAGGCGGAGACGCTGGCGGATTCCATCGAAGCGAAGGACGGTCTGGAACTGTTCGACCTGAACGGTCACAAGACGGGCATCGACGTCGAAAGGATCTAATATTACATGGGTTTCAACGAGAAATTACATGCCTATATAGCCGCACGTTTTTACGTGCGGCTTACCCATACTTTTGGGGAAAAAGGCAAAGCTGCTTTTATCTATGCGACGCAGTATTACGCGGAGCAGCGGGGCCGCCGCATGGCGATGCGCGCCATTCAGGACGGCCAGCCGCTGACGTACGAAACGTACCGCGCCTACGGCGAATGGGAAAGCACGGAAGAGATGAGGGCCGCGGGATGCGCGAACCGCTCCGAAACCGTCAGCACAGACCCGGTGTACGAATTCCACGTGACCGTCTGCCCCTGGCACGAGGAGTTCAAGGCGCTGGGACTGGAAGAAGCCGGACTCGTCTACTGCGCGCATCTGGATAATTCCATCGCGCGGGGGTTCAATCCCTATCTGGTCTACGAAGTGCCGCAGACGCTGCACGACTGTCCGTTCTGCGTGCAGAAGGTGTCGAACCTGCAGGGGCTTGCGCCGGGGCAGACAGCGCAGGGCGCCTTCGATCCTGCCAAAGCCCGCCCCGAACCTGACCGCCGCAGAGGGTTCACCTACCACTGCGCCCATTCCTACTGGTCCTATGCGCGATGCGCCGCGCGGATCTTCGGCCGCGCAGGCCGTCAGCTGGCGGACGAAGTGCTCGAGGACATCTCCGGAGAATGGGGCGCCTCCTATTCGACTTTCCTGCTGAAGTACAAGGCGGATGACTTTGAGATGATATAAAAATGTAACAAACCGCAACTTTCAGTATGCTATAATTTTTATGTGAAGATGCGGGCATCAGGACCCGCATATAAGGAGCAACGAATGAAACGCTTACTGACAATATTGCTTGCGCTCTCGCTGGTCTTCAGCTTGGCAGCCTGCACCATCTCCGTGCAGCAGCCCCAGCCGCAGCAGCCGGCGCAGCCCTCCCCGAGCGGCGGCAAGACGCCGGTCTACACCGGCAGCGACGAGACCTGGGCCATTTACTGGTACCTGTGCGGCAGCGACCTGGAAAGCAAATACGGCTGCGGAACGGACGACCTGATCGAGGTCACGAAGATCCAGCTGCCCGACAATATCAAGATCGTCATCGAGACCGGCGGTACGAAACGCTGGCAGAACGATACCATGCAGACCCGGGTGCTGCAGCGCTACGTCTACAGTAGCGCCGGCCTGGAACTCGTGGAAAATCTCGATCTGGCCAACATGGGCAAGCCCGAGACGCTGGCTTCCTTCCTGCAGTTCTGCAAGGAGAACTATCCGGCGGATCACACCATGATGCTGTTCTGGGATCACGGCGGCGGCTCTGTCACCGGCGTGGCGTTCGACGAGAATTACGGTTACGACTCCCTTACGCTCGACGAGATCCACAAGGCGTTCGCGAATGTCTATACCCTGAGTGAATCCAACCCGCCGTTCGAACTGGTGGGCTGCGACACCTGCCTGATGGCGACGATCGATCTGGCGAACACGCTGAAGGATATCTCCAAATACCTGGTCGCTTCCGAAGAAGTCGAACCCGGCGGCGGCTGGTATTACGACCAGTGGCTGCCTGCGCTCTGCGCGGACCCGTCCATGAGCGGCGCCAAACTGGGCGAATTCATCTGCGACGCGTACTATAACGGCTGCCTGATGGAGGGTATCGTCGATAAGGCGACGCTGTCTGTCATCGATCTGACGAAGATCGATACGCTGCTGAAAGCCTACGAGGACTTCGGCGACGAGGTGCTGATGGCTGCCTGCGTCGACCCGTCCTTCATCAACCGTTTCGCGAGAACGGCCACGAGCTGCGAGAACTACGGCGGCAACACGAGGGAGCAGGGCTTTACGAACATGGTGGATCTGGGCCACGTAGCCAGAGAGACGCAGACCCTGTTGCACTCCGCCAAGTCGGTCACGGCGGCGCTGGACGAGTGCGTGCTCTACGAGATCAACGGCAAATACAGAAGCAACGCGACGGGTCTGTCGTTCTTCTTCCCGTACACGAACGACATGAAGACCTATCGCGCCTTTACCGGCATCTCCGCGTGCCAGTCCTTCCCGTACTTCTACGAGTACGCGCTGACGGGCAAACTGCAGGAGGACGGCATCGCCTATATCAAGGGCCTGAGCGAAGAGCCCGTGGAAGAGCCGGAGAAGCCCAAGACGCTGGCGGATATGGGCTGGGAAGGCAAGTCCCTCGTGGTGAACGACGAGGGCAGCGCCGTGCTGACGCTGGGACCGGAAGCCAACGATATGCTGGCCGGCATCAGCTTCTCCCTGTACCTGACCGACGAGAAGAGCGGCGTCGTGCTGTGGATGGGTACGGACAACGACATCTTCGCCGACTGGGAGAAGGGCGTCTTCACCGACAACTTCCGCGGCAGCTGGGGCGCGTTCGGCGGACAGCTCGTGTTCATGGAACTGTCCTATGAAGGCGAGAACTACAATCTGTACGCGGTGCCCGTGCTGATCAACGGCGAGGAATACAAGCTGGAAGTCGCCTATGACTTCACGGCGGAAGCCTGGAGCGTGCTCGGCGCCCGCAAGCCTGTCGACGCCAACGGTATGGCTGACAAGAACCTGTATATGCTGGAGGACGGCGACGTGATCGATATCGTCTGGTACATGTCCCCGGTCGGCTCCACGAATTTCGAGCAGTACAAGGTCGCGACCATTACGTACGGCAAGGATACGGTCTTCGAAGAGACCTGGCTGCCGGACGACACGTACACGCTGGTATTCCAGATGCGCGACGCGGCAGGCAATTACATCAATTCCAATTTCGTGGACTTCCGCGTGGAGGGTGAGAACATCTACGCAGAACCGCGGTAAAGAAGCAATATAAAATATAATTTGACATATATGTAAATATATGGTATTTTAATTATCGCACTGCGAAGCATGACGCGAAAGGCGTTCGGCGGTCGGCTAATCTCCTGGAAAGGAGGTGGCTCTATGCGTATTACGCTGCATCTATTCGGTTATTCCGTTACGATCATCGTAAAAAGACGCAACCGCCGGTAGCCCAATACCGACGGTTGCGTGGAATGAATTCCATGTTTCCTAAGTAAGCCGACCGCTTTCGCGGTGCTTTTATATTATTATAGCCGAATTCCAATATATGTCAAGCCCAAGCCGGACCGCTCCTTTTTCTTGCGCAAGACGGGGCTTCTCTGTATAATTGTATATTGGATTACAAAAGTACTTCTTGCATATTCAGAGAGGCTGTATATGAGTTTGAAGATCGAAATGGAAAAGGAAAGAAACAATTCCCTGCCGCAGGATCTGTTCAACAAACTGCGGGACGACATCCTGCAGAACAAGATCAAGCCGGGCGAAAAGCTGACGGAACAGCGCATCTGCCAGGAGTATCAGGTCAGCCGCACGCCGGTGCGCGAAGCGTTTCAAAAGCTGGAGCTGGACGGCCTGATCGAGATCATCCCCAACCGGGGAGCCTTCGTGATCGGCCTCACCCGGCAGGATATCGAGGATATGTACGAGCTGCGCTCCGCCTACGAATCCATCGCGGTCAAGTGGGCGATCGACCGCATGACCCCGGAAGAATTCGAGGACATGCAGGAGGCGTTCGAACTCATGGAGTTCTACACCATGAAGCAGGACCCGACGAAGATGCTGGCCATGAACACCCGCTTCCACCAGATCATCTACAACGGCACGAAAAACCGCATGCTGCAGCACGTGCTGACGTCGTACCAGGTCTACACGAAGAACACGAAGGTCAGTCCGGAGTACATCAAGGAGTATATGGACGAAGTCCTCGCCGAGCACCGGCAGATCTTCCTCGCTTTCCAGACGAAGGACAAGGAGGCTGCCAGCCGGGCCGCCGTGCAGCATATGCAGAACGGCAAGCACAGAGCGGGGTTTGGAACGGATTAGAGAATCATGGAACGGAATATCTTAGAATACGTAAAAGAAACAAAGGAACTGCTGGCGACGTCCGAGATCCTGGGCGCGCAGACCGCAAGGGCAGCCGCGCTGCAGGAAAAACTGGAAGATCAGAGCATCACGGTCTCGGTCATCGGCCAGTTCAAGCGGGGCAAGAGCTGCCTTGTGAACGCGCTGCTGGGCGAAGAACTGCTGCCCACCGGCATCGTACCCATCACGTCGGCGGCGACGAAGATCCGCTACGGCGAACCTTCCTGCAGCGTCCGCTTTTTCAACGGCGTCGTCAAGCAGGTGAACGAAGCGGAACTGTCCCATTACATCAACGAGCAGGAGAATCCCGGCAATCTGCTGGGCGTCGACTGCGTGGACATGACCACGCGCTCGGACTTCCTGAAAGACGGTCTGACGTTCGTGGACACGCCGGGCATCGGGTCCTATCACAAGAACAATACGGACGCGGCCTACGCGTTCATCAAGGAGAGCGACGCGGTCATCTTCATGCTGTCCGTGGACTCGCCGATCAACGAGATCGAGATCGACATCCTGCGCAACACGAAGGAATACGCCGCGAAGTTCTTCTTCGCGGTCAACAAGATCGACACGATAGGGGAGGCGGACCGGGAGGCGTATATCAACTATTGCCGCAACCTGCTCTGCACCCTGATGGGCGTGGACGACGTGGTGCTGTTCCCCATCAGCGCGAAGGAAAAGATCGGGCTGGAAGAGCTGAAGACCGCGCTGAACCGGGACCTGCGCGCCAAGGTGCGCGAGATCCTGGAGGAGAGCGCCCGCCTGAAGCTGAAGGACATCATCGCCAGCGCGCTGTCGCAGATCGAACTGTACTGGAAGGTGCTGCTGATGCCGCCCGCCCAGCTGCGCGGCAGCTTGAGCGACCTGAAGACGATGCTGGCGGACGTGGGCGAAGAGAACAGACAGTGCGTCCACGAGTTGGAAGCCGACCGGGACATCATCATCCCCGGCCTGGAAGAGACGCTGAAGGTGAAGCTCAACGAGTTCAAGATGCGCCTCTCCTCCGAAGTTACCCGCATCTTCGGCATGGACTATCATTACGAACTGCCCACGCTGAAGGAAGGCGAGGAGCACAGCGGCGCGTACCGCCTGGCCTCCGAACTGGGGAAAGAATACCTGGAGGAAACGGACGCGCTGCGCGAGGATCTGGACCGCACCATCAACGAGGTGCTGATGTACCGCAATAACGACACGGTGGACGTGGTCAACCGCATCTATACCCTGAACAAACTGACGCGTACGATGAAGCGGACAAAGCGCATCCTGGAGGGCACGGAAGACGAAACGCCCAAGCCCAGCGCCCATCCGGTCAAAATGACCGATCTCTGCCCCTGATGATAGAAAGGACAACTATGAAGACAAAACCCCTGATCGGGATCACCACATCCTTCGACAGCAAAGCGAGCACCATGAACATCCGCACGACCTATACCGAGGCCGTGATGCACGGCGGAGGCATCCCCGTGCTGCTGCCGGTCACGATGGAACCGGAGCGCATCCGCGAGCTGTTCGATTCCGTGGACGGCGTGCTGCTGTGCGGCGGACCGGACATCCATCCGAATCTTTACGGCGAACAGATCAAGTATTACTGCGGTCACGTCAACCACGAGCGCGACGTGTTCGAACTGGAGCTGGCACGCCTTTGCATCGAGGAAGACAAGCCTCTGATGGGCATCTGCCGCGGCAGCCAGGTGCTGAACGTCGCCTGCGGCGGCACGCTGTACCAGGACATCAACCTGCAGGGCGCCACGGACTTTAAACACGCGGATAATTCCGAGAGCCACTCGCCGGTGGCGCATCCGGTCAACCTGCTGACCGGCAAGTTCTTCGAGCAGGTGCTGGGCATCTCCGAACTGGAGATCACGTCCTGGCACCATCAGGCGGTGCGGGCGCCCGGCGAAGGCATCGAGATCGCCGCGCTGTGCCCCGACGGCATCATCGAGGGCGTGTATATGCCTGCCAGGAAATGCATCTTCGGCGTGGAATGGCATCCGGAGATGCTGCCGGACAACCCGGGATACAAGCTGTTCGATTATTTTGTCGATCAGTGCCGATAGCGCATTGCGTTAAAGACGCGCGCCCTGTAAAATAAAAGGTGCGGGGAGGTGAAGACCAATGGATGACAACAAGCCTTTCTGGGAAGGAAAGCATTATGCGTTCACGCAGAACAAAGAATGCGAGTTTTTCCCCTGTCACAAGACGGACAAACCGGAAGATTTCAATTGCCTGTTCTGTTACTGTCCGCTCTACGCCCTCGGGACGAAGTGCGGCGGAAACTTCAGGATCACGGAGGACGGCATCAAGGACTGCACGTACTGCCTGGTGCCCCACGCCAGAAACGGCTACGGCTACGTGATCGGTAAATACAGCGAGATCAGCGCTCTTGTCTCCGAGCAGATCAGACGCCAGAGAGAAGCGCAGGATAAAGATCAAGAGAAAGTTGAGGAGTAAACGTGGGTATTTTTACGAATGACAAAAAAGGCTGCCCCATCTGCGGCAATCCGACGCCGCGGCTGTTCCCGACAAAGGTCGAGGGACTGCCCCTTTGCAAGGAATGCGCAGCTAAGATCAACATGGAACAGTCCATGCTGAAAAACCTGACGATCAACGAACTGTGGGACCATCTGGATTACCGCAAGGCGAATTCCGAAACGTTCGGCACCTTTACCGACAACGAGACCCACGGCATGGGCAACTACGTCCTGCACATGGATACGGACAAGAGACTGTTCTATATCGCGGACGGATCGCCTTCCAATCCCGCGCTGTTCAAGTTCGAAGAACTGGTAAGCTTCAACCTGATGGAAGACGGCCGCACGGTCATCCAGTGCAACAAGGACAGCTATTCCGAAGGCACCAGCTCCATCGAGAACTACAAGCTGCCGCCGCTGAAGCCGTTCGTCAAGCCCAGCGCGATGGTGAACAAACCCGTCGCAGCCTCGACGGACAAGCAGCCCGGACGCACCTCCATGGCCGCTTCTTCCTCCAACGCGCAGACGGCGGAAGAAAAGCCCAAGGCGCCGGATAAGCCCGTCGACAGCCTGAAGCTGAACGTGACCCTGAACAATCCGTACTGGAAGAGCAAGGTCTACAACGTATCGCTGCGCTCCCTGGAGACCGAAGACGATATCCGTCCGTGGGTCAACGACTACAAGAACACGTTTGCAGCCGCAGTAGACACCTGCGAAGCGATGGCGGGCATCATGGGCGTCAAGACCGGCAAGCAGATGATGAACGCGATCAAGGAAAAGGCGGAAGCCATCCTGGCCGTTCAGGAAGCGGAAGCCGCCGCGAAGGAAGCGGAAGCTGCCGCGCAGGCTGCGGAAACCGCCGCGAAGATCGCGAAGGCCGCAGACGACAACGCTGCGATCGAAATGCTCAGAAAGTGGAAGGAACTCCTCGACATGGGCGCGATTACGCAGGAAGAATTTGACGCCAAGAAAAAGGAGATCATCGGCTAGGCCGGTAGAAGAGGGACATATGAAGAGAACTGAGATCGGTGTCGCCCTGCTGGGCTTCGGCAACGTAGGCAGCGGCACCTACAGGGCTCTCGAAGAGAATTTTGCGCTGATCGAGAAAAAGGTCGGCGCAAAAGTCGTTATAAAAAAGATTCTGGTGCGCAGACTCGATGCGGCGAGACGCATCGACGTGCCCGCGGAACTGCTGACGACGAACTTCGAGGAGATCCTGAAAGACCCCAAGATCGATATCGTAGCCGAGCTGATGGGAGGCATCAACCCCGCGACCGGCTTCATCAAAGCTGCCCTTACCGCGGGCAAGCACGTCGTCACCGCCAATAAGGCGGCGCTGGCGCTCTCCCTGCCCGAATTCAACAAGACGGCGGCGTTCCACCACGCGATGCTGCGCTACGAGGCGTCCGTCTGCGGCGCGATCCCCGTGATCGGCTGCATTTCCCGGGCGCTCACCGGCAACCGCATCACGAGCGTGAAGGGCATCGTCAACGGCACGACGAACTACATCCTCACCCGTATGGCGGCGGAGGGCGCGTCTTACGAGGACGTCCTGAAGGACGCCCAGGCGCTGGGCTTTGCCGAAGCCGACCCGACCGGCGACGTGGAAGGATACGACGCGGCCAACAAACTGACCGTACTGATCGCCGCTGCGTTCGGCGTATACCGCGCTCCGGACAGTTTCGAGCGCGTGGGCATCACCGGCGTCACGATGGACGATCTGGCCGCTGCGGAGAGCGAAGGCAAGGTCATCAAACTGCTGGCTTGCGCCGAGGAAAAAGACGGGCAGATCGAAGCGTACGTCAAGCCCGTATCCGTGGAGAAGAACAGTTTCCTGGGCCGCTGCGGCAGCGAGTTCAACGCGGTGCAGATCGACTGCAACATGGCGGGACCGATCTTCCTGCAGGGCAAGGGCGCCGGTCCCGAACCCACAGGGTCCGCGGTGATGGGCGACATCATCGAGATCGCGCAGGCGATCGTCAACGGCACGGAACATGCTCAGCCGGTAACGGCTTTGATGTAAGGAGGATATCATCTTGAGTCTTTTTAAAGAATGGAACAAACTGATCAGCAACCAGACGCAGGCGACGATCGACGATTTCTGGCAGGAATACGCCGGCGGAGAACAGAAGATCTATCAGGATCTGCTGGCGAATTATCCGGCGAAACTCACCGGCAAGATCGGCGAGCTGGCGGCGAAATACGAAGTGAGACCCGTCATCTTCATGGGCTTCCTGGACGGTATCCAGACCTCTCTGGCAAATCCGTTCAAACTGGATGACCTGGACGAGGAGAGCGAAGTCGATCTGGACGTCGTCTGGGAGACGCTGCTGTTCAACATGTTCAAGGCGGACGCGGATTATCTGTACGGCCTGGAGGAATGGAAGAACATCGTCACAGAGGAGCGCTATAAGCAGATCTACGACGACTTCCGCAGATCCAGAACGGTCCGCGTCGAAAAGAAGCCGGGCAGGAACGATCCCTGTCCCTGCGGCAGCGGCAAGAAGTATAAGAACTGCTGCGGAAAGAACGCGTAGGCTCTGCTATGGCGAAACTTACGAAAGCGGGCGTGAAGGACGCGATCGCCGCGCTCTCAGAAGCATATCCCGAGGCGGGCTGCGAACTCGAGCACGGCGATACGTTCCAGCTGCTCGTCAGCGTCGTTCTGTCCGCCCAGACCACGGACGTTTCCGTCAATAAAGTCACTCCGGCGCTGTTCGCGAAAGCGCCGGATGCTTTTGCAATGGCAAAACTGTCCGAAGAGGAGATCGCCGGCTTCATCCGCACCATCGGCATGTACAAGACGAAGTCCGCGAACGTCAGAAAGCTTTCGCAGATGCTGGTCGACGAATACGGCGGCGTCGTTCCCGGCGATTACGACGAACTGGTCAAACTGCCCGGCGTGGGCAGGAAGACGGCGAACGTCGTGCTGGCGGAGGCGTTCGGCCAGCAGCGCATCGCGGTGGACACCCACGTGTTCCGCCTGGCGAACCGCATCGGCTTCACGGCGGAAAAGGACGTGTTTGCTACGGAAGATGCGCTGATGAAGGCCATCCCCGAGGACAGCTGGACGAAGATGCACCACGCGCTGATCTGGCACGGACGCAGAGTCTGCCACGCCAGGAAACCCGCCTGCGAAGGCTGCTGTCTGGACGGCATCTGCAAGAAGAACGGGCTGTAAGTATGGCGCTGCATATCGTACTCGTAGAACCGGAGATCCCGCCCAATACGGGCAATATCTCGCGCACCTGCGCGGCGACTGGCACGTGGCTGCACCTGGTCAAACCCCTGGGCTTTTCCATCGATGACCGCACGCTGAAGCGCGCCGGCCTGGATTACTGGCCGTTCGTCAAGGTGGAGATCCACGAGAGCCTGCAGGCCTTTCTCGAAGAGTATCAGGGCCGCCGCATGTGGCTTTCGACGACGAAAGGGACGCAGCGCTACACGGACGTCCGCTACCGGGACGAAGACATGCTGCTGTTCGGCCGGGAGACCGCGGGGCTGCCCCGGGATTTCATCGCGGCGCATCAGGAACAGGCGATCCGCATCCCCATGAGCGAGGATACGCGCCTGCGTTCCTTCAACCTGTCCAATTCCGCGGCCATCGTGCTGTTCGAGGCGCTCCGTCAACTGGATTTCCCCGGACTGGCGTAATATCGTCTGCGACACCGTCCCCTTGTAAAACCGACACCCGGACAACTTCCATTTTCGCCTGTATTTTACAATATAAGAAAATACAGGCATGCAAGGCTTGGAGGTTACGTCATGCTGAGGCAGCAGTGGTTCTGTATATACGGGCGTTTTCTGTTTTATCCCATAAGGCAGTAAACAGCTCGTTTTTCTTTCCCTGGAGGAAAGACAGGCGTTCTATCTGCAATATCTCTATCCCTCGCAGAGCAAACTGCTCCGCTACTGCCGGACGCTCTCCCGTGACCCGGAAGAAGCCTCCGAGGCGGCGGACGCGGCGCTCTGCAAAGCCTGGGAAAAACTCGAACAGCTGGACGATCCGCGCTATGCGGAACGCTGGCTGTTTTCTATTGCGAAGCATTTGGTTTACAACAGAAGCAGGCATACCTTCGAACCGCTGCCGCCGGAGGAGCTGCTGCCGGTATCCGGCAGCGCGGAGGACGCCGCGCTGCAGTCGGAATCGATGCGCATGCTGCTGCAGATCCTGCGGGAGCTGTCCCCGGACCAGCGGCAGGCCGTCTATTACTGCCGCGTTCTGGGATGGACGCCGGCGGAACTGGCCGCAGCGCTGCGGGTCAGCAGCCACGTCGTTTCCGCCCGCCTGTACCGGGGACTGAAAACGCTGCGCAAAAAATGGGAGGCCTCGCAGTGAACCGTACAAATCGGCCGCATTCTGGTATATAATAAAAGAATGAAACAGGGCTATGAGCTGACAATAGAACACAGTCAGAAACTAGCGCTCACGCCTGGCTTGCTGCAGGCCATCAACGTGCTGCAGCTGAACACCGTGCAGCTCGAGCAGTACGCGCAGGAACAACTGCTCTCCAGTCCCGTGCTGGAGGTGGACGAAAGCGACCGTCCGGAAGAGCCGAAAGCCATCGACTGGGCGGAATACGCGCGCAGCGTTTCCTACGAACCGGTCCAGCCGGACGAGGATACGGAAGACGAGGGCAGGGAGCTGGCCTCTCGCGCCGGCATGACCCTCGCGGAATATCTCACCACCGAACTGCAGTTCTCCGGGCTGCGGGGCGAGATCCTTCCGATGTCGCTGTACATCGCCGGCTGTCTCGACGAAGACGGATACCTGCGCATCAGTCTGGAGGAGATCGCAGAACAGACCGGCGCGGACCTGAAACTCATCCGCGAAGCGCTGCTGCACGTGCAGGGCATGGAGCCCGCAGGCGTAGGCGCCCGGAACCTGACGGAATGCCTCAGCCTGCAGCTGATCCGCAAAGGCATGGACACGCCGCTGGCGATGCTCCTGGTGAAGGACCACCTGGAGGATATCGCCAAGGGACGCACCGGCGCTCTGGCGAAGGCTCTCGGGGTCAAACCGGTGGAGGTGCAGGATACCTGCGACCTCATCCGCACGCTGGATCCCAAACCGGGCAGGCGCTTCGGCCGCGAAACGGAAGCGCAGTACATCGTGCCGGACGTGATCGTGGAGTTGCGGGACGGCAAACTCGTCGTCTCCGTGCAGGAATCGGCGGCGCCGCGGCTCATCATCAGCCCGTTCTACCGGCATCTGCTGGAGGATCCGCAGTCGGACGCGCAGCTGAAGGACTTTCTGGAAGGCCGGCTGAATTCTGCAGCCTGGCTCATCCGCAGCATCCAGCAGCGCAGCCAGACCATCCTGAACGTGACGAGAACCATCGCCGATCTTCAGGAGAGTTTCCTGAAGGGAACCGGCAGCCTCGTCCCCATGACCCTCGCGCAGGTCGCGCAGATCGCCGGCGTGCACGAATCGACGGTCAGCCGCTGCACCAGCGGCAAATACGCGCAGACGCCCCGCGGCCTCTTCGAACTGAAGGATCTCTTCAGCGGCGGGTACAACGCGGGCGGCGGAGAAGTCTCCACCGAGAGCGTCAAGAAGCTCCTGCGCAGCTACATCGAGCAGGAAGACGGCAGCGATCCGATGAGCGACCAGCTGCTGTCGGAAAAACTGAAACAGGAAAACGGCGTTTCCATCTCCCGCAGGACGGTCGCCAAATACCGGGAAAGCCTCGGCATCCCGCCGTCCTCAGCCAGAAAGCGCTTTGAATAGAGCGGCAGAGCCGCAGGTAAGGAGTAGTCTATGAAGAAAACAGTAAGAGACGTAGATCTGAAGGGCAAGCGGGTCATCTGCCGCTGCGACTTCAACGTACCCCAAAAAGAAGGCCGGATCACGGACGATACCCGTATCCGGGCTGCGCTGCCTACGATCTGCTACATGCTGGAGCAGGGCGCGGCAGTGATCCTGATGAGCCATCTGGGCCGTCCTAAGGGAAAACCGAATCACGACTTTACGCTGCAGCCCGTGGCGGAGCGCCTGAGCGAACTGCTGGAGAAGGACGTGCTGTTCGCGCCGTCCGACACGGTCGTGGATGACGACGTCCGCACTAAGGCTGCAGCTCTGAAGAGCGGCGACGTCATGCTCCTGGAGAACGTCCGCTACCGCGCGGAAGAGGAGAAGAACGATCCCGGCTTCAGCAGGGAACTGGCGGATCTGGCCGATCTGTTCGTCAACGACGCGTTCGGCACCGCGCACAGAGCGCATTCTTCCACCGCAGGCATCGCGGATTTCCTGCCCGCGGTCAGCGGTTTCCTGATCGAAAAGGAACTGAAATTCCTCGGCGAAGCCGTGGAAGATCCGAAGAGACCCTTCGTCGCGATCCTGGGCGGTTCCAAAGTATCCGATAAGATCGGCGTCATCGAGAACCTGATCGCCAAGGCCGACACGATCCTGATCGGCGGCGGCATGGCGTATACGTTCCTGAAGGCGAACGGCTGCGCGATCGGCACCAGCCTCTGCGAAGAGGATAAGCTGGATCTGGCGAAGCATCTGCAGGAAAAAGCGAAGGAAGCGGGCGTGGAACTGCTGCTGCCTGTCGATTCCAAGTGCGGCGACAAGTTCGACGCGGCATGCGCGACCTGCTTCGCGGACAGCGACGCGATGCCGGAAGGCTACATGGGTCTGGACATCGGTCCGAAGACCATCGAAGCCTACACGGCGGAGATCGCGAAGGCCGGCACCGTCATCTGGAACGGCCCCATGGGCGTGTTCGAGATGCCCGCGTTCGAGGATGGCACGAAGGCCGTGGCGAAGGCCATGGCGGACAGCGAAGCGGTCACCGTCGTAGGCGGCGGCGATTCCGCGGCGGCGGTCAAGCAGTTCGGCTTCGAAGACGGCATGACCCACATCAGCACCGGCGGCGGCGCGTCGCTGGAGTTCCTGGAAGGCAAAGTGCTGCCCGGCGTCGCCTGCCTGCAGGATAAATAGGAGGCGCCCATGAGAAGAACACTGATAGCCGGCAACTGGAAGATGCATAAGAACAGCGAGACGGCCCGGGGCTTCGCGAGAGATTTCCTGAAGCTCTATCAGACGACCCCCGATCTGGACGTCTGCATCGCGGCGCCGTTCACGGAGCTGCTGGCGCTGGAAGAGATGTTCCGCGGCACGGATCTGTTTACGGCGGCCCAGAACATGCATTTCGAGGACCAGGGAGCCTTTACCGGCGAGATCTCCGCGCCCATGCTGGCGGAGATCGGCGTGGATTTCGTCATCGTAGGCCACTCGGAACGCAGAGCGTATTTCGCCGAGACCGACGAGACGGTCAACAAGAAGGCGAAGAAAGCGTTCGAATGGAACCTGACGCCCATCATCTGCTGCGGCGAAACGCTGGCGCAGAGAGAGCAGGGCCTGGAGCGGCACATCGTGCGCCACCAGGTCGTCATGGCGCTGGCCGGCCTGACGCCGGAGCAGGTCGCGAAGTCCGTCATCGCCTACGAACCCATCTGGGCCATCGGCACCGGCAAGGTCGCGACCCCGGAAGTGGCGGAGGAGATGTGCAGGGTCATCCGGACCGTGATCCGCACGCACCACGGAGACGCCGCAGACGACGTGCGCATCCTGTACGGCGGCAGCGTCAAGCCGGATAACGCGAAGGAATTAATGGATATGGAGGATATCGACGGAGCCCTGGTGGGCGGCGCAAGTCTGGATCCCGTCGATTTCCTGGCCATCATACATGCAGCGGAAAACTAAACGGAGGTAAGTTTTATGGCACGCATCGATGAAGTATACGCAAGAGAAGTCCTGGACAGCAGAGGCAATCCGACCGTAGAAGTCGAACTCTGGCTGGACGACGACACCATGGGCAGAGCGATCGTTCCTTCGGGCGCCAGCACCGGCGTTCACGAAGCGGTGGAACTGCGCGACGGCGACAAGAAGCGCTATGGCGGCAAGGGCGTCCAGAAGGCGGTCGACAACGTCAACGATATCATCGCTCCCGCGATCATCGGCATGGACGTGATGGATCAGCCCGGTCTGGACAGAGTGCTGCTCGAACTGGACGGCACCGAAAACAAGGGTAAGCTCGGCGCGAACGCCATCCTGGGCGTTTCCATGGCGGCTGCCCACGCGTCCGCGGATTGCCTGGGCCTGCCCCTGTATCAGTATCTGGGCGGCATCAACGCGAAGGTCCTGCCCGTTCCCATGATGAACATCATGAACGGCGGCGAGCACGCGGACAACTCCCTGGACATCCAGGAATTCATGATCCTGCCCGTGGGCGCCAAGAGCTTCTCCGAAGCGCTGCGCATGGGCGCCGAGACGTTCCACGCGCTGAAGAGCGTTCTGAAGGCGGACGGCATGAACACCGCAGTCGGCGACGAGGGCGGCTTCGCTCCGAACCTGAAGACCAACGCCGAGGCCATCGAGTACATCCTGAAGGCCATCAAGAAGGCAGGTTTCAAGCCCGGCAAGGATATTTTCCTGGGCATGGACGTCGCGGCTTCCGAGTTCTATGACGCCGAGACCAAGACCTACAACATGAAAGGCGAAGGCGTCGTGCGCACCGCGGACGAGCAGATCGAATACTACAAGGAACTGTGCGCGAAGTACCCGATCCTCACGATCGAGGACGGCATGGCCGAAGACGACTGGGCAGGCTGGAAGAAACTGACCAAGGCGCTGGGCAAGAAGGTCCAGCTCGTGGGCGACGACCTGTTCGTCACGAACACGAAGAGACTGGAAGAAGGCATCAAGAAGGGCGTCGCGAACTCCATCCTGATCAAGGTCAACCAGATCGGTACCCTCACCGAGACGTTCGACGCTGTGGAGATGGCTAAGAAGGCCGGCTACACCGCCGTCGTCTCCCACAGATCCGGCGAAACGGAAGACACGACTATCGCGGACATCGTGGTCGCGCTCAACACCGGACAGATCAAGACCGGTTCCCTGTCCAGAACGGACCGCATCGCGAAGTACAATCAGCTGCTGCGGATCGAGGACATCCTGGGAGATTCCGCCGAATACGCCGGCATGAGCGCATTTTATAATCTGAAGTAGGAAAAGAGTGCAAAATATTATTGCTTTTGCCCGCGTCCTGTGCTAGAATCTATAGGTCACTTTACAAGGAGGTATCAGAAATGAAGACATTTCTGTTGATTCTGCTGGCGCTGGCTTCTCTGGCGCTCATCGCGAGCATCCTGTTCCAGTCCGGAAACAGCGCAGGGCTGTCCGGTTCTATCGCAGGCGGCGCAGAGCAGTTGTTCGGCAAGAAAAAGAGCAAGGGTTACGACGCGATCCTGGAAAAGGTCACCGTCGCCGGCGCGATCGTTTTCATCATCGTCGCGCTGATCCTGGTCGCGATCGGCTAGGGAAAAGCCCCAGGCTTTATACAGGCAACACCGTTAAGAGGCAGGCCCCCGGGCGTTGTCTCTTAACGTTGTATTATTTCATCAATAATTTTCGCTATATTCCAAGGGAGGAATTTCAAAATGAACGGATTAGTGTGGATTGCTCCTGTGGTAGGCATCGCCGCCCTGGTCGTAGCATACGTGCTCGCCAGCTGGATCGGAAAGCAGTCCACGGGCAATGAACGCATGACGGAAATCGCCGGCTTCATTCATGAAGGAGCCATGGCATTCCTGAAGAGAGAATACCGCACCATGATCATCGTGGTCATCGCTCTCTTCGTCATTCTCGGCGTCGGCATCAACTGGATCACCGCGATCCTGTACGTATGCGGCGCAGCCTTCTCCGTACTGGCAGGCTTCTTCGGTATGCAGGTCGCTACCAAGGGCAACGTCAGAACCGCATGGGCGGCAGAAGAAGGCGGCATGAACAAGGCTCTGAAAGTCGCTTTCCGCAGCGGCTCCGTCATGGGTCTGTGCGTCGTAGGTCTGGGTATCCTGGGCGTAGGTCTGGCATTCGCCGTCCTGGGCAAGGAGACCGCAGCAAGCTGCCTCACCGGTTTCGGTCTGGGCGCTTCTTCCATGGCTCTGTTCGGCCGTGTCGGCGGCGGTATCTATACCAAGGCTGCTGACGTAGGCGCAGACCTGGTCGGCAAAGTCGAAGCAGGCATCCCCGAAGATGACCCGCGCAACCCCGCCGTTATCGCAGACAACGTCGGCGACAACGTAGGCGACATCGCAGGCATGGGCTCCGACCTGTTCGAATCCTACGTCGGTTCCATCATTTCCGCCATCACGCTGGCGCTGGCTCCGAGCTTCGCGTTCGACGGCGTCAAGGGCGCGATCTTCCCCCTCGTGATCTCCGCGGTCGGCATTCTCTGCTCCATCGTCGGCATCATGTCCGTCAAGGGCGACGAAAAGTCCAACCCGGCAAAGGCTCTGAACATGGGCACCTACGTTGCGGCGATCCTGTCCGCAGTCGTAGCCTGCATCCTGTCCAAGGTCTTCTTCAACAGCTTCAACATGGCTCTGGCCGTCATCGCAGGTCTGGTCGTCGGTACCGCCATCGGCAAGATCACCGAAGTCTACACCTCCGCTGACTACAAGAGCGTCAAGAAGATCGCAGAGCAGTCCCAGACGGGCGCTGCCACCACGATCATCTCCGGCCTGGGCGTGGGCATGATGTCCACCGTATGGCCCATCCTGATCATCGCGGTCGGCATCCTGGTCTCCTATAAGTTCGCAGGCCTGTACGGCATCGCGATCTCCGCAGTCGGCATGCTGTCCACCGCAGGCATGACCATCGCAGTCGACGCTTACGGTCCGGTCTCCGACAACGCAGGCGGTATCGCGGAAATGTCCGAACTGCCCGAACACGTCAGAGAGATCACCGATACGCTGGACTCCGTCGGCAACACCACCGCCGCCATCGGCAAGGGCTTTGCCATCGGTTCCGCAGCTCTGACCGCGCTGGCTCTGTTCGCTTCCTACTCCGAAGTCGTCCAGCTGGGCGGCATCAACCTGCTCAGCCCGATGGTCATCGCAGGCATCTTCATCGGCGGCATGCTGCCGTTCATGTTCTCCGCCTACACCATGAACTCCGTTGGTAAGGCCGCGAACCAGATGATCGAAGAAGTCCGCAGACAGTTCCGCGAAGACGCAGGCATCATGGCCGGCACTTCCAAGCCCGACTACGCCCGCTGCGTGGATATCTCCACCGGCGCCGCGCTGCACGAAATGATCGTTCCCGCCGTTATGGCGGTCATCGCTCCGCTGCTGGTCGGCTTCATCATGGGCACCGAAGCTCTGGGCGGCATGCTGGCAGGCGCGCTGGTCACCGGCGTTCTGATGGCCATCATGATGTCCAACGCGGGCGGCGCATGGGACAACGCCAAGAAGTACGTCGAGAGCGGCGTCTACGGCGGCAAGGGTTCCGAGACCCACAAGGCTGCGGTCGTAGGCGACACCGTCGGCGATCCGTTCAAGGATACTTCCGGCCCGTCCCTCAACATCCTCATCAAGCTGATGACGATCGTTGCCGTCGTATTTGCTCCGCTGTTCCTGAAGATCGGCGGACTGCTGTAAGGCGAAACGCAAGTATAACCGAAATAATTAAGGCAGAACCGGGATTTTTCCCGGTTCTGTTTTTGTGATAATGTATAAAGTCTGCGCATTGTCGTAATTATTTATTCCTTTTTTGCATATCATAGTGATCCGACTGATAAGAAAACGATCCGGCAGGGTCGCCTTTTTTATTGTAATTTCAAGGTTGTTTTCAGGTTCTGTTTTATTCGTCTTCTATGCGCCGGTGTATATTCTATACATTGTCAGGGAATGGTCAAAACCGTTGATTTTCAAGCGTTTACGCGTTCGTGCAGAAAAAGAGCCTTTTGTGCAAATAGGGGTATAATCCCTTGTTTTTTAGTTGTCGTATGTGCAATAATAGACTAGCGCCTAATAACAATCTGAAATAGCAAAAAAGAGTAGCGGATACTCCCTTTGGGGAATACTCAGACTGCGAGATCAGGCTGTTTCATGCAGAGATTGTTTAATTGTTTTATATAGGTAAGGAGGACATTATAGCCATGTTGAAGTTCCATCTATCCAATGGATGGCGACGCGCTTTAGCGATGGCAATGGTCGTCATGATGGTATTTACCGCCATGCCGCCCAGTGCTTTTGCTGTTTTTGCTGCGGATGAAGAAAATACTGTTCCGCAGGAAGGCGTCGTCGAAGCAGAGGTGCTTCAGGATCTGGCAGATGAGGAGGGGCTCGATCCTTCAGAAGAAATCGACCCTGCCGATTCTGACACACAGGAAGATCCTGAAGTCACAGATGAACCAGAGGAAGAGCCGTCCGAACCCGGCGAAGAACAGGAAGAACAGCCCGAAGAGGCATCTTCCGAAGTTCCTGATGCCGGCGAGGAGGATCCTCTTGTACAAGGATCGGAGGAGGGCGAAGCAGAAGAACCTGCTGCCAACCCCGAGACGCCCGAGACGGGTGGAGAAGCTCCCGCCGGAGAACCGGGCGGTTCTCTGCTGGAAGAGGTCGGAGAACAGATGAAAGAGATCCTCGAGGAAGAGGGACTTGCACCTGCCGCCGATCCCGAAGAGAACGCGGACGTTCCGGAAGAGGAGATCCTTCCGGAGGAAACCCTGGAATTCGCCGAACAGACGATTTGGGCGACGGATGAAGAACGGAAGATCGGCGTAAGGGGCAATCTTCCCGTTGGTGCAACGCTGCAGGCTGTTGCGATCCCCTTGGAATACGCGAATGAGATCGCAGAGGCGCAGGACGAAACCGAGAAGCCGGTCGTTCTGTTTGCCTATGACATCACGATCTACGTCAATGGAGAAAAATACGATCCCGAAAGCTATGGCGAGACGGTGACAGTCATCTTCAAAAACCTGGAAGACGCATCCGAAGAGATCGACGTCGTCCACGTGAAGAAAGACGTTTCCGACGCGCAGGGCGAATTAGACCTGCAGGCTCTTGCCGCAACACCGGAAGAACTTCTGGATGGCGCAGTGGAAACGGAACTGTTAGAGCCTTCTGTCAGAGGAGAAAGAGTAGCCTTTGATTTAAGCAGCTTTTCTATCGTTCTTGGTTTGATGAGCGAAC
>JAEEGH010011297.1_pt1 | contig 20285 bp, 19 predicted proteins | sample 9134181 | NCBI WGS metagenome assembly JAEEGH01 (sample SAMN16246544, study PRJNA631951) | gut metagenome | biome: gut microbiome; feature: rumen; material: DP-attached | host: Bos | place: Iran: Karaj | collected 2018-10
AAGGTCGGCCATATCGTTGTGTTTGTATTTCTGGGTATTGGCAAAAGTGATGAGTTTGCCTTCCATAATAGAGGCGTGGACGCGCTCGTCGTAGAAGAGGTAATCGCCGCGACCCACGACGTCGGGGATGACGCCGCTGTTGGCCAGAAAACCTGCCGAGAAGAGCATGACTCCTTCTTTGCCAAGAAACTCTGCCAACTCGTCCTGCAGCTGTACGTGGATATCGAGGGTACCGTTGAGGAACGGCGAGCCGGCGCAGCCAGTGCCATATTTGTCGATAGCACGCTTGGCAGCTTCTTTCAGACGGGGATCGTTGGTGAGACCGAGATAGGAGTTGCTGCCGAACATCAGCACCTTGCCTTCGTGACCCTGCACATAGACTTCGGTGTTCTGCTCGGAGGTGATGGGAGTAAAGTAAGGATAGATCCCGGCAGCCTTCGTTTCTTGCGGGATTGTGTATTGCGCTAACTTTTGCTGTAACGGCTTCATAAACTATAAAAAATATATAATTTTAAAGTGCAAAATAACAAAAAATATCTTAAACCATCAAATTTTTTTATGTTAAAAACGAATACAGACAATCTGTTAGACGGCTTGCACCAATTCTAAATGTTTGATTATTAACATAATCATCACCAAGAATTTTTTTTGCCAAATTAGCATAGGCCAATGCCTCCTCGGGCGTCGAGATGCCTCCCGCAGCCTTGAATCCAATGATTTTTTTGTTAATTTTAACATTCTTTGCGATGCATTCCAACATCACCTCGGCAGCCTCGAGGGTAGCTCCCACGCCAATCTTTCCAGTGGAGGTTTTAATGAAGTCGGCACCGCCATCGATAGCCAGCTGCGAAGCTTTTTCAACAAGGGTGGGGGAGGGGAGTTCGCCCGTTTCGAGGATGACTTTCAATGTCTTGCCCTGACAGAATTCCTTCATCAGCGCCACCTCGTCGCGAACCACATTGTCCTCGCCGGCCAACAAGGCACCGCGACTGAGCACCATATCCACCTCGTCGGCTCCCTCGCCGATAGCATACTTCACTTCTTCAACCTTCAGATTTATAGGCAACTGTCCGTGAGGGAAAGCGCCTGCCACCGAGGCCACCCGTATGCCGCTACCGGCCAACACCCTTTTGGCGCAAGCCACAAAACGCGGATAGACACAGACGGCGGCCACCGAACCAAGTTCAAGCGTATGACGGCAAAACCGCGCTACGTGATCCTCGTTGTCGGTGCCGTTGAGCGTCGTGTTGTCGATGCACGAGAACACACGACGGGCCATGTCTTTGTCAATCATAACAGCTGGCTGATTTTCTCCACCCTGCGTTGGTGACGGCCACCCTCAAATTCGGTATTCAGGTACTCGTCGACAATCTGCAGGGCGGTCTCCTCGCTGATGAAACGGGCAGGTATGGAGATGCAGTTGCAGTCGTTGTGCTGACGTCCAAGATGGGCAATCTCGGGTGTCCAGCAAAGAGCACAACGCACATGGGGATACTTGTTGACAGTCATCTGTACACCGTTGCCACTGCCACAGATAACAATGCCGCGTTTATACTCGCCTTTGTTCAATGCGCTGCCTACCTGATGGGCAAAGTCGGGATAGTCACAACTATCAGTACTGTTTGTTCCACAATCTTTTACGTCGAAACCTTTAGCCTTCAGATGTTCGATGACTTTCAACTTCAGTTCGTAGCCGGCATGGTCGCAGGCTATAGGAATTATTTCTTTCATTTCATCCAATGTTTATAACTTTTTCTGACTGCAAAATTACGATAAAAACACAAGTCATTCATTATGAAAGGCTGGAAATTATCAACATTTTATTACCGAGACTGCTAAAAAAAAGAATATCAACGCAGAATAAAATATCAACACATGAGAGTTAAAACGATTGTTAGTTGTTGTCAAGAGTGTTGTTGAAAACAGAAAAGGATAGTTAATGTGTTGAAAAAACGAAAGTTTTCAAGTACCTTTTCAACAATAAAAACTAAATCTAAAAGGTATTGTATCAACCTGAAATTCTTGATAATATAAAATCATTACAGAGTTATCAACCAAATTAACAAACAAAGAAAAAAATAAAAACGAATAAATAAAGAATAAAAAAAAATTTTAATGAGAGCAAATGAAGGGGAAGAGAAAAACGGATAACTACCCAATAGGGTAAAACTACCTATGAAGACCCTACCAACACCCTATCAACTCCTACCACGGTAGGAGTTGGTTAGGAGTTGATAAGGTGTTGGTAGGGTTATTATACCTTGTGTAACAATAGATTATATTAATTTTTGCGTATTTGCAATTTTTTTGTGTATTTTTGCAATTTCAAATCAAAATTTTAACATTATGACCGATGAGCAATTGAAACAGGAAATCCTGTGGTTGAAAAAGGAAAAAAACGCTGTCATTCTGGGTCACTATTACCAACGGCACGAAATACAGGAACTCTCCGACTACATTGGAGACAGCCTGGCTTTGGCACAACGCGCCCAAGAGGCTACGGCCGACATCATCGTCTTCTGCGGCGTCCATTTCATGGCAGAGACGGCAAAGATTCTCAATCCAAGCCGCAAGGTGTTGCTGCCTGACATGGAAGCCAGTTGCTCATTGGCCGAAAATTGCAAGGCTGAAGATTTTAGTAAATTCAAGGCCGAGCATCCCGACCACATGGTCATCTCCTATGTCAATTGCTCGGCGGAGATAAAAGCTCTCTCCGACCTTATCTGCACTTCCGGCAACGCCGAGAAGTTGGTGCGTTCGTTGCCCGAGGACCAGAAGATTATCTTCGCTCCCGACCGCAATCTCGGTGGATATATCAACCAGGTCACAGGTCGGAAGATGGTGCTTTGGAACGGCGTCTGCACTGTTCACGACGCCATGCAGGCCGAGGCGGTGCTGCACCTCAAGGCCGAGCATCCCGACGCCCCCGTCATCGCCCATCCCGAGTGCAACCCCGCATTGCTCAAGGTGGCCGACTTCGTGGGCTCCACCAAGGCCATGCTCAATTACATCAAGGCTAATGACGCTAAGAAGTTCATCGTGGCCACCGAGACGGGTATCCTCTACGAGATGAGGAAGGAGAACCCTGGCAAGGAGTTCGTCACCCTGCGCGACAACAAGAGCTGTGCCTGCGACGACTGCGCCTACATGAAACTCAACACCCTCGAAAAACTCTACCGCTGCCTCCGCGACGAGCAGCCGGAAATCCTGATGAACCCCGAGATGATAGAGGCCGCCAAGCGCCCCATCGTCCGCATGCTGGAGATGAGCCGCCAGCTGGGCATCATCAAATAGTGCCTGCGATGAAGAAGCACGAAGAGCTTCCCGTGGTGGAAGGTTACGAGCCGCAGAAGAAGACAATAAGCATGCTGGCGGCAAACCTGCTGGCTATTGCTTTGTTTGTAGTGGTTGGAGCACTGCTCGTCATTCCGTATCATTACCTTTACGGCGCCAAGGAACTGGCCTCATGGCACACCATTTTCCCATGGTTTCTTCTTCTGTTAGTGGTCGGCATAGTGGTCCACGAGCTTGTTCACGGCATCACGTGGCTCCTCCTCACGCACATGGGCTTCCGCCACCTCAGTTTCGGCTTCCTTCCGGGTGGGGTGTATTGTCATATCGACGTGCCTATGCCCAAAAGGCAGTATGTCATTGGTGCGCTGATGCCTTTGTTGCTGCTTGGTATTGTACCCACAATTGTGGCCTTCTGTATAGGAAGCCTTCTGTGGTTGCTGCTGGGCATTGTGTTCATCGTGTCGGCTGCAGGCGATATGATGATCGTCTGGACCATCAGAAAAGAACCCGCCAATGCTCTCGTCTACGACCATCCGTCGGAAGCGGGTTGCTATATTTACCAAAAAACTGCACAGCCATGATCGGACAACCGCAAGTATACGAAACCCTTGAACGAATGGGAATTCCCTTCGACTACTACGAGCATCCCGAGGCGCCGACCATCGAGATTGCCGCCCAGTTCTACCGCGGCGAGGGGACGACCCTTTGCAAGAACCTCTTCTTCCGCAACCACAAGGGCAACCGCCACTACCTTGTCATCATGGACAGCCGTTTCCCGATGGATATCCACGATATGGAACACCGCCTCCATCAAGGGAAACTGAGTTTTGCCAGCCCCGAGCGCATGATGCGTTACTTGGGCGTGAAGCCCGGCAGCGTCTCGCTTTTCACGCTGGTCAACGACGTGAACCACGAGGTGACACTGTTCGTCGACCGCAACCTTCTGAACGCCGAAAAAGTGAGCTTTCACCCCAACGACAACCACGCGTCGTTGGTGATAACTCGCGACGATATGTTGAAATTTATCGAACAAATTGGCAACCCCTACGAGATTGTTGATTTGTACGACCCGAATTGTTGATAACCCAGTAAAAACAATGTTTCACGTGAAACAATGAAGACCACCGAATACACCGTCACCGAACCGCAGGAGCTGCTCCAATTTCTGACCGAAAAATTCCCCGACACCAGCCGTAGCAAAGTCAAGGAACTGCTGGCGCACAATGTCTATGTCGACGGCCGCCGCACGTCGCAGTTCAACTTCCCCCTGCTGAAGGGAATGAAGGTATCTATCGAGAAAGCGTCGTTCCAGGACCGTCTGCGACCGCGCGACTTGGATATCGTTTATGAGGATCAGCATCTCTTTGTGGTCAACAAGCATGAAGGCTTGCTCAGCAACAGCAAGCATCCCAACGACAAGACCGTCATCACGGTGCTCAACCAATACCTCGACGCTTCGCATCAGCGCTGCCACGCCCATATCGTCCACCGCCTCGATCGCGACACCAGCGGCCTGATGGTGGTGAGCAAGAGCAAGGAAGTGTCGCAGAAATTCGAGGAAGATTGGAAAGGCATGGTCTTCGACCGCCGCTATGTGGCTGTGGCCTGGGGCCATCTGGAGCAGGGCAGGGGAGAAGTGCGATCGTGGTTCACCGACGGCGAATACTGCGTTCTCTCGTCGCCTGTCGACAACGGAGGCAAGCTGGCAGTGACTCACTACGAGGTCAAGCAAACATCGCGTCGCTACTCGCTGGTAGAACTCAAGCTCGATACTGGCCGCCGCAACCAGATACGTGTCCACCTGCGCGACCTCCAGCACCCCGTGGTTCACGATCCCATGTATGGCTACAAGGACGACCTCTCTCCTGTCAATCGCCTCTGCCTCCACGCCTTCCGCCTTTGTTTCACCCATCCTGTTACCGGTCGCCGCCTCAAGTTCGAGACCCCCATCCCTTCAGCTTTCCTCAAACTCATGGAACTCTGACAGCGGTTGTCCCACCCCGTCCTCTGGGCATCACTCTTTGGAGGGGGAAGGCTGCCGCATCCCACAGAGGTGAAACCCCATGGACAATACCCACTAAGCGCTACCCACCAAATTCGTACTTTCTACCTACCAAATACCTACCAACTCCTTACCAACTCCTACCACCGTCGGAGTTGATAGGGTGTTTGTAGGGAGGAAAAACGGCTTTTTAACTTTTATTAGTAAAGTTTGAGCCCTGTTGACGGGGAGTGTCCTTTTTCTCTTTCCGGGCTTTTGGCGGGAAGGAAAAAAGACTTTTTTATTCTTTTCATACAATAAATAACAATTTCCGTCGTTAGAATTCAGAATTATGTATAAAAAGACGATAATCATAGTGGCCGTAATGGCGATGGCTCTCGGTGTCAATGCGCAGCATGACACGGTGGCCGCTGCCGACACGTCGCGGTGGGATTTCCACCTGTCGACGGGCACCTCGATGGTGAGCGTCGGAGGCAAAGGCAATGCCTATATGTGGGTGGCACCGAGCGTGGATTACCGTGCAAGCGAGAGGCTTACGTTACGCGGCGGTTTTGTTGCTGCGGGGTCGCTGCTGGGTGGCTACGAGCTGCGGGGCAATAGCCGCAGTCTGGCCCCTGTGCGCCGCGGCACTCAGTTGATGGGAGCCTCGGTGGGTGCCGACTACCAGGCGAGCGACCGCCTGACCCTTTGGGCCACGCTGACACACGTCGGCGGATGGCACGAACCCCTGTGGGCCCCCTTCGATGAGTCGCTCCGCGTGGGTGTCACGGCCCTCAGTGCCGGCTTCATCTACGCTCTCAGCGAAGAGTCGATGCTCGAGATGCACTTCCATTTCGTCCACGACCACTATGGCAACGACGCTCTGGGCATCCTGGGGCATCCCTATTACGGCTACGGCGTGCCGACCTGCGAACTCTACGGCGGCCCGTGGCCTTTTTGAAATTGAAAACCGAGAACTGAAAAAATAAGACGTGGAATATAATACTCAACGGAACCAACTACCAATCACTGACTACGGGCGCAATGTCGCCAAGATGATTGCCTATGCCAAGACCCTTGCCGACCGTGGCGAGCGCAACAAGATGGCCAACACCATTGTTGAAACCATGGCACTGGTGAACCCCAAAGTGAAGGAACGCACCGACTACCGCCGTATCTTGTGGGATCACATGATGATGCTGGCGGGTTTCGATTTCGATGTCGACTGCCCATATCCCATCAGTCGCGAAGAGGTCGAGGAGGTGAAGCCCCACCCGATGGCCTATAGTGATAACAAGATACACTACCGCCACTATGGGCGCGCCCTGGAGGACCTGATTGCCGCCGTGGCGCAGATGCCCGAAGGCGAGGAGAAGAACATCCTTTCGCAACAGATAGCCCACACCATGAAGCGGCAGTATCTGCAGTGGAACCGCGACTCGGTGGACGACAACCTCATTCGCGAGCAACTCGCCGAGCTCTCCGGTGGGCGCATCACGCTGCCGGCGGGTTTCCAGTTCCGCGACTCGAGGATCTACATCGACGCCATGGCCGCTGTTGCAGCCAAGAAGGAGGGCTCAAAGAAAAAGAAAAAGAAGAAGAAACAAAACGCACAGTCATGAGCAGTTTTGAAATCATAGGAGGACACAAGCTTCGCGGCGAGATAGTGCCGCAGGGAGCCAAGAACGAGGCTCTGCAGGTGCTTTGTGCCGTACTGTTGACCTCGGAGAAGGTGCGCATCGAGCATGTGCCCGACATCCGTGACGTGAACAAACTCATCGACCTGCTGAAACTCCTCGGGGTGAGCGTGAGGGAAGACGTGCCGTCGGCCTGCGAGAGCGGTCGCACCTTTGAGTTTCAGGCCGACCAGGTGAACCTTGAGGTGCTGCAGAGCCCGCAGTTCCGCGAGCAGGCAGGAGCCCTGCGAGGCAGCATCATGCTGGTGGGTCCGCTGCTGTCGCGTTTTGGCCAGGCCGTGGTGCCGCAGCCCGGGGGCGACAAGATTGGCCGTCGCCGCCTCGACACCCACTTCATCGGCATGGAACGCCTCGGTGCCGAGGTGGAATACAAGCGTGGCGCTTATCTGGTGCGTGCCAAGAAACTCAAGGGTTGCTACATGCTCCTCGACGAGGCGTCGGTCACCGGTACGGCCAACATCATCATGACTGCCGTCATGGCGCGTGGCACCACCACCATCATGAATGCCGCCTGCGAACCCTACGTCTACCAACTATGCAACATGCTCAACCGCATGGGGGCCAAAATCACCGGCGTGGGAAGCAACCTGCTGACCATTCGTGGCGTGAAAGAACTCCACGGCTGCGAACATCGCCTGTTGCCCGACATGATCGAGGTGGGCTCGTTCATAGGCATGGCTGCCATGACAGAGGGCGACATCACCATCAAGAACGCCCAGGTACAGCACTTGGGGCTTATCCCGCAGGTGTTCCGCCGATTGGGCATCGAGGTGTGGCAGAAAGGCGACGACCTCTATGTCCCGGCGCAGGAGCACTACGAGATTGAACGTTTCATGGACGGAAGCATCATGACGGTAGCCGACGCACCATGGCCCGGTTTCACGCCCGACCTTATCTCCATAGCCCTTGTGGTGGCCACCCAGGCCAAGGGCAGCGTGCTCATCCACCAGAAGATGTTCGAGAGCCGCCTGTTCTTCGTTGACAAGCTTATCGACATGGGAGCCCAGATTATCCTCTGCGACCCACACCGTGCCACCGTCATAGGACTCGACCGCGAACACAAGCTGCGCGGTGTGCGCATGGCGTCGCCCGACATACGTGCCGGTGTGGCCCTGCTCATCGCCGCCCTCAGCGCCGAAGGCAAGAGCCGCATCGACAACATCGAGCAGATAGACCGTGGCTACCAGCGCATTGACCAGCGTCTGGCCCGCCTCGGTGCCGAAATAAGAAGAGTGGAATAAGAAAATAACTATAACTCACAAATACCGATTGCTATGTTTGGCTTTTTCAAGAGAAAATACGAACCCCGTCCCATCTTCCAGAGCTTGGGAACGGATATGCACTGCCATTTGGTTCCCAAGGTAGACGACGGCTCCAAGTGTGTGGAAGAGAGCATCGAGTGCCTCAACACCCTCAAGGCTGTGGGCTACAACAAGGTCATCATCACCCCACATTTCCAGTATCCCCGTTTTCCAAACGACGAGGGCGACATCTGCCGTCGCTATGAGGAGTTGAAGAAGCAGGCCATCGATGCCGGCGTAGAGATTGAGATGGTGGGCATTGGCGGTGAATATCGCATCGACTCAGGCTTCCAGCAGCGTCTCGAGAACCCGCGTTTCCTGCAAGTGGGCGGCAAGTATGTGCTCGTCGAATTTTCGTTGCACCAGCAGATGATGGGCTGTGACGAAATGATTTTCGACATGCAGATGAAGGGCTACGAAGTCATCCTTGCTCACCCTGAGCGCTATCCCTACCTCAATGTGCAGGGTTCCCGCATAGAGCAACTCAAGAACCAGGGCGTGTTCTTCCAAATCAATGTCCTTTCGCTTGGCGGTTTCTATGGCGAAGAGGCCAAAAAGCGCGCTTACGCAATGCTCGACAGGGGATGGGTCGAATTCATGGGCACCGACACCCACAATGGCATGTATGCCCAGGCCCTCATCGATCTCAGCCACGACCGCAAGGTGGAGAAAGTGCTCGAGAAGCATGAGTTTTTGAACAATACCCTTTAGATTTTTAGACCCGATAAACATGAATAGTCTCAATGCCGTGTCGCCCATCGACGGGCGCTACCGTTCCAAATGTGAGCCCCTGGCCAAGTATTTCTCTGAAGGGGCACTGATTAAATACCGCGTCCGCGTCGAGGTGGAATATTTCATTGCCCTCGCCGAGCGCTTGAAAGCCCAGCGTCCCGCGCTGGCTGGCGTGGCCGCCAAAGCCGAGGCCTTGCGTGACATTTACCGCAATTTTGCCGATGCCGACGCCCAGGCTATCAAGGACATCGAGAAGGTGACCAACCACGACGTCAAGGCGGTGGAGTATTTCCTCAAAGGCAAGTTCGACGAAATGGGAATTGCCGACCTCAAGGAGTTCATCCATTTCGGCCTCACCTCGCAGGACATCAACAATACCTCTGTGCCGCTGAGCATGAAGGAGTGCCACGACGAAGTGTTGCTGCCGGCCTATCGCCGTATTCAGGCCCTGCTCGACGAGCGCGCCGAGGAGTGGAAGGATATCCCCATGCTGGCCCACACCCACGGCCAGCCAGCCTCGCCGACGACTCTCGGCAAGGAGTGGGGGGTCTTTGCCTACCGTCTTCGTCGCCAAATCGAGGAACTCGAAAGAATCCCCTTTACCGCCAAGTTTGGCGGTGCCACGGGTAACTTCAACGCCCACTTGGCCGCTTTCCCCGATATCGACTGGCGTGCCTTTGGCAACGACTTCGTGAAGACCCACCTCGGCCTTGAGCGTCAACAGCTCACCACCCAGATTGAAAACTACGACATGATGGCAGCCTGGTTCGACGCATGCAAGCGTATCAATGTCATCCTCATAGACCTTTGCCGCGATGTGTGGACCTATGTCTCGATGGAATATTTCAAGCAGAAAATCAAGGCCGGCGAAGTGGGTTCCAGCGCTATGCCCCACAAGGTCAATCCCATCGACTTCGAGAATGCCGAGGGCAATTTGGGTCTGGCCAACGCCATCTTTGAGCACCTCAGCCATAAGTTGCCCGTCAGCCGCATGCAGCGCGACCTGACTGACTCCACCGTGAGCCGCAACATCGGTGTTCCCATTGCCCACACCCTGATTTCCATCGCCTCGTTGGAGAAAGGCTTAGGGAAGCTGCTCCTCAACGAGCAGGCACTCTACCGCGACCTGGAGAACAACTGGGCCGTGGTGGCCGAAGCCATCCAAACCATTCTCCGCTCGGTGGGCTACCCCAACCCCTATGAGGCTCTCAAGCAGCTCACGCGCACCAATGAGAAGGTCACCGCCGACACCATTGCCGCCTTCGTCGAAACCCTCGACGTTGCTCCCGAAATCAAGGAACGTATCCGCCACATTACACCTCACAATTATATTGGTTACAGCCTGTGAAGCTGCGTGGCAATTTTACACTGAAGCAACTCAAGCCATACAGTGCCCAAAGTGCGCTGTATGGCCTCTTCATGGTCCTCAGTGTGTTGTTCACCATGGCCACGGCGCTTTCTGTGGCCGACTTCCTGAAGATTCTTTTCGGCACCGGCGACGCCACGCCGGTGGCTACAGGCAACCTCGTGGCTCTTTGGCTCGACAGGCTCTACTCTTGGCTCATCTCTTTCGGCCAACTCAAGGCGCTACTGCTCTTCTCGGGCATCATCTTTGTGCTCTATGCCCTCAAAAACGTTTTCTCATACCTTTCGGCCGTCGAGATTTCCATTATCCGCACCGGCATCGTCCGCAACCTGCGCAACCGCATGTTCCATAAGGCGATGCACCTTCCCATGAGCTACTACGACCACCACCGCAAGGGCGATGTTATGGCCCGCTTCACGAGCGACATGGTGGAATATGAGGAGGGCATTCTGGGTTCCATTCAGATGCTGCTCACGGCGGTCATCGGCATGACACTTTATCTCTTCATGCTTTTCTATATCAATGTCAAACTCACGCTCTTCGTGTTGTGCATGCTGCCGCTGGTGGCTTTTGTCATCTCGGGAATTTCGCATAAGTTGAAGCGCAGCTCGAAGATTGTGCAAGAGATGAACTCTTACCTTGTCTCGCTCACCGACGAGACCATAGGAGGCCTCAAGGTCATCAAGTCCTACACCGCTATTGATTTCTCCAACCGCCGTTTCCGCGCCTCCAACCGCGAGTATACACGTCGTCGCACTCTCATGCTGCGTCGCATCGACGCAGCCTCGCCTGTCAGCGATTTCCTCGGCAACACCATCGTCATTGGCATTCTTCTCTTTGGCGCTTGGCTGGTCTTCAGTGGCGACCAAGGCCTCACCTCCGAGCTTTTCATCTCTTATGTGATGCTCTTCGTGTTGATGATTCCGCCCGCCAAGGATTTTTCTACCGGCCTTTCGCAGATCAAGAAAGGACGTGCTTGCGCCGACCGTATCGAGCAGTTCCTCAACGAGTCCTCAGAACCTTCAGAGTATGCTGAAAGATTTGAAAACGCGGAGCCTTCCGGCAACCTTGTCTCCCTCCGCCATGTCACCTTCTCCTACAATCCCGGAACACCAGTCCTCGATGATGTTTCCTTCGATGTTCCACGTGGAACAACGGTTGCCCTTGTAGGCAGTTCTGGCAGTGGCAAGTCTACTATTGCCGACCTTCTCTGCCGTTTCTATCCTTGCACCCAGGGCGCGATTATGCTGGATGGTGTCAACATCAACAATATGCCCCTTGCCGACCTCCGCAGTCGCATCGGCGTGGTGGCGCAGGACACACTTCTCTTCAACGACACTGTGGCCGCCAACATTGCCTTTGGATGTCCCAACGCCACGCGTGCCGACATCGAACAGGCTGCCCGTGCCGCCCAGGCTCATGATTTTATCATCAGCCTCGCCCAAGGCTACGATACTTCTCTCGGCGAGGGTGGCAGTCTCCTCTCTGGAGGCCAGCGCCAGCGTATCAGTATTGCACGTGCCTTGTTGCGCAATCCAGACCTCCTCATCTTCGACGAGGCCACATCGGCTCTCGACACCGAGAGCGAGCGCCTCTTGCAGGCTACTCTCGACGAGGTCTTGCGCCATCGCTCCGCCATCGTCATTGCCCACCGACTCTCCACCGTCGTCAATGCCGACTGTATCGTCGTCCTCGACCATGGACGTGTCGTCGAACGTGGCACCCACACTCAACTCATGGCCCTCAACGGCCGCTACGCCCAATTGGTTGCCTTACAAAGTTTTTAGGAAATGAAGAATGTGGAATTTAGAATGAGAAATGTGCTAATGCGGCTCTCACGCGTCAGCCTAATACTCATTTCTTGTTTCTTATCTTTACCATCCCTCTTTGCCCAGGTGACCGTGGCACCCGTCACTGGCTGGTTGGCCACCGTCGACGAGGCCACACAGCAGATTGTTCTTTCGTGGCACCCCAGCACTGATCCGCAGACCATGGGCTACCACATCTGCACGGGCACTCCCTGCCTCGACTACGACACCGTCTTCGGACGTCTTGATACATCTTTCGTCTGCCTCGATCATGACGCCACAGAGCCTCACACCTATCGTATCCATGTCTTCGACAGTACCTACGATGTCAGTTCTTTGACACCTTCTTTCGGCAACATAGTCCTCACTGCCGAGGTGCCGCGCTGCTCCTCTACCGTCAACGCTTCGTGGACACCCTATAGAGGCATGCCCGGCGGCATCTACTGCTATCGTCTCAAGGTGCGTCTCGAACCATTCGACGACGATTACCGTACCTGCTTTACCACCGACAGCACCGGCCCTTTCACCTACTCTTTCACCATTCCCGACGGCACCACACGTGTGTGGCTCAAACTACAGGCCGAGAGTTTTGGCGATATCCATAACGGCCATCCCCTCGTTTCGCAGTCCAACCTTGTTCATGTGGAACGGCTCACTGTCGACACCGCCGCCTTCCTCACTATCTCCGGCATCGAATACGACAGTATCCATTGGCGCAATATTCTCTCGTTTGACATCGACACCGCCTATCATAGCGGCCGCTACACTCTCTATCGTAGCGTCGACGGTTCCCCGTGGGACTCCATCGCCACCCTCCTCTTCGCCGAGCCTCCCTTCACCTATGTCGACAGTGATATCAACATCTACGACTCTCTCCATTGCTACCGCCTCGAGGTTCCAGATGCCTGCAACCTCAATCCTCGTTCGTCCGACACCCTCTGCGTTGTCGTCCCCATGCCTCCCGATCCCGCATGGGCCTTCCCCAATGTCATCATTGTAGGCGATCCTGTCAATGGCACCTTCCTCCCACGCCTGCGTGGCCTCAAAGGTGACCTCTATGAGCTTTTCATCTATAACCGCTTCGGCCTTCTCGTCTACTCCACTGAGGATCCCCTCGCCGGCTGGACCCCCTCTGCCGACACCCCTCAGGACGCCTACGCCTATGCCCTCCGCTGTCGCTTCAACAACAATCGCGTCAAGATTTTTACTGGCTCCGTTTTGGTAATAAAATAGCCTCTAATCCTTTATAGCCCTCAAACCATGAAGATAGCCCTCTACTACCGTCACATCGACCCTGCCGACCTCCCGGCTTTCGATCACCTATGCGCCGAACTTCAGCGCGCCGGTATCGCCACCCAGATTGTCCACGACGCCGATAGTGTCGACGGCTTCGACTACCTCTTCTCCATCGGCGGTGATGGTACGTTGCTCTCCTCCGTGCAATTCGTCCACAGCACCAGCCCCGAATCCTTTCCCCCCATCCTTGGCATCAACTTCGGCCACCTCGGCTTCCTCACCACTGCAGGCAAGGACAACCTTGCCACCCTCGTCTCCGACCTCATGGCGGGACACTTCACCCTCGAGCACCGCACCCTTCTCCAAATCACTTCCTCTTCACTTGCCCATTCCAGCAATCAGACAATCAGTCAGTCAGACAACCACTTCGCCCTCAATGAGGTCTTCCTTCACCGTCCTGAGGGCTCCTCGATGTTACGCACCGAGGTCTATGTCGACGACCTTTATGTAGCCACCTATGCCGGCGATGGCGTCATTGTGGCCTCGCCCACAGGTTCCACTGCCTATTCTCTCTCCTGTGGCGGCCCCATCCTCACGCCCGACTGCGGCTGCTTCGTCATCACCCCCATCGGCGCCCATACCCTCACTCTCCGCCCCATTATTGTTCCCGACAGTGCGCGCCTACGCCTCGTCACCGTCCCTGCCACCCACCACACAGACCCCAATCAGGATCCTCAACTACTCCGCCACTTGGATTCTTTCACCCTCGGCATGGACTCGCGACGCCTCACCCTCATCGGTTCCACCACCATCGACCTCTGCCGCGCTCCCTTTGCCATCAGTCTTATCCGCATGAATACGCAGAACTTCTTCTCCGCCATCCGTGACAAACTAATGTGGGGGACAGAAGTGCGACAATAATTTCGGCGAATCCGCCTTTGCAGCGAGCAAAAAAAAACCGCCTCATTCCCGAGGCGGTTTTTTTTATTTCTCTTGCAGCACGTCGCCGTGGTCGTCGACAATCTGGCGATAGAACCAAGCGGGATAGGGCGGCTGCTTGATGCCGGTGACGACACCTGTGGGGGTAGTCTTGATACGGCCGTTCTCAACGGTCTTGATGTTGCCATCGATGTATTTCATGAGCAGCAGTTGGTCGAGCTCCTTCCAGCGGCGCATCATTCGCTCGGCGCGGTCGTTGCTGAAGCGGTTGAGGGCTCCCACCAAGCGGGCTTCGTTGTCCTCCTGTGCCCAGCGTTTGGCATGGCTGGCCTCGTCGCGCACAAAGTCGGTCTCCAGTTCCTGCTGCACACGCTGCACGTCGACAATCATCGAGTCGTAGCGCAGGTAGCAGAAATTGCTCACGCGGTTGAAAAGCCAGAAGGCCGCCGTCTCGCTGTAGCGGCTCATGCTGCCGTTGCCCTCTTCAAAGCAGATGGGGATTTGCGTCACTCCGCAGTAGATGGGACAGTAGACGGTTGAGTAGGTGTCATCAACGCCGAACCAGATGATACCGCCCAGCTTGTTGGGCAGCCACTTGCGGCATTGCGCCACGAACGAGAAGCCCGTCTGCTGCGTGCTGATGGCACGCTCGTGGACATACTTCTTGCCGTCGACCTCGAAGTCCATCGGACGCCAGCGATAGGGGCAGTGGAAGGGACCTGCACCGACATCCTGGGTCATGTCCATGGGGGTGCCCTCGAAATGGTCGCGCATCAGGGCCATGCAGTCCTGCACGCTGAGCTTGCGGTTGGGCTTCACCCAGAGGGGGAGTCGCTCGGCATTGGCATCGCCCATGGCGAAAGCCTCGTAGCGTTGGATGCCGTCGGCGGCGCGGCGGAACATAGCATAGACGCGGGCCTCGCAGGCGCGAAGACCGGAGAAGGTGAGGGGGTTGTAGGTGTCGGCAAAGGAGAAGTCGGCATCGGAACCTTTGTAAAGACCCTGTTTGCGGGCAAAGGAGGCCACATCCTCACTATAGACACACTCGACGTCTTTGTCAAAAACCTTGTCGATATGCTTGCTGCTCAAACTCTTTCCACTTTCCACTTTCCGTTTTCCACTTTCCCAAGGGAAGGTGGTGATGCGGGCCTGGTTGGCGTGGCCGCAGATGTATCCGTCGGGCACGCGGCGCGCCACCCACACGGCACCCTTCTCGAAGTGGCCCTTGCTGGTAATTTCGAAAATCCACACCTCGTTGGGGTCGGCGAGGGAAAAACTCTCGCCACCGTCGCTGTAGCTGTAGGTGCTTACCAGCTCGTGCATCACCTTGATGGCCTCGCGGCAGTTCTTTGCGCGCTGGAGGGTGACGTAGATGAGGTTGCCGTAGTCGATGCCCTCGGCATTGCTCTTGTCGAGGGGGCTGATGCCGCCCCAGGTGGTTTCGCCGATGGCCAGCTGGTGCTCGTTGATGAAGCCCACCACCTGGTAGGTGTGCGCCGGCTGCGGTATCTCAATCTGGAACTTGAGGCTGCCGTAGTTGTAGAGCTTCAGCATCTCGCCGGGCTGGTGGTCGGCAGCGGGGCAATAGCGCAGCTGCCCATAGCGCGTGTGGCTGTCGGCGGCATAGGTGATGAAGGTGCTGCCGTCGGCGCTGGCACCCTTCGACACAATAAGATTAGTGCAGGCCATAGCATAACCGCTCACAGCCAGCATCAAGGCAATGACAAGTCGTTTCATAACGGTGGTTTATTTCAGGTGCAACTCGTGCCCCATGCGATTCTGCTTGGTCTTGAGGTATTTCTCGTTGTATTTGTTGGGTTCGATGACGATGGGGACAATCTCGGTCACTTCAAGGCCGTAGCCCTCCAATCCGGTGCGCTTCACGGGGTTGTTGGTGATGAGACGCATCTTGGTGACCTTCTGATCGCGCAGTATCTGGGCGCCGATGCCGTAGTCGCGCTCGTCGGCCTTGAAGCCCAGCTTGAGGTTGGCGTCGACGGTGTCGAGGCCCATCTCTTGCAGGTGGTAGGCTTTGAGCTTATTGACCAAGCCGATGCCGCGGCCCTCCTGGCTCATGTAGGCAATGAGGCCCTTGCCCTCTTTCTCAATCATCTCCATGGCGTGGTGCAGCTGGTCGCCGCAGTCGCACTTGCAGCTGCCGAAGATGTCGCCCGTGGCGCAGCTCGAGTGGACACGCACGAGGATAGGCTCGCCCTCTTCCCACTCGCCCTTCTTGAGCACCATGTGGGTGTTGCCGTTGTCGAGCTGGGTGTAGGCGATGAGCTGGAAGTTGCCCCACTGCGTGGGTAGGAACACCTCTTGCTCCTTGCGGATGAGGGTCTCGTGGGCGATACGGTAGGCGATGAGATCCTTGATGGTGACAATCTTGAGACCGAATTTCTTGGCCACCTCTTGCAGCTGGGGCATGCGGGCCATGGTGCCGTCGTCGTTGATAATCTCGATGAGGGCGCCGGCGGGATAGAGACCGGCGAGGCGGGCCAAGTCGACAGCCGCCTCGGTGTGGCCGGCGCGCACCAGCACGCCGCCGTTGCGGGCACGCAGGGGGTTGATGTGGCCTGGACGGCCCAGCTGGTCGGCACGCGTGGCGGGATTGGCCAGGGCGCGGATGGTGCTGGCGCGGTCGTGCATCGAGACACCCGTGGTGCAGCCGTCCTCGAGGTTGTCGACGGTCACCGTGAAGGGGGTGCCGAGGAGCGAGGTGTTGTCGTGCACCTGCATGTCGAGGTTCAGCTCGTGGCAACGCTCCTCGGTGATGGGGGCGCAGAGCACGCCGCGGCCGTTCTTGAGCATGAAGTTCACATGCTCGGCGGTAATCTTTTCGGCGGCCATGATAAAGTCGCCCTCGTTCTCGCGGTCCTCGTCGTCGACAACAATCACAAACTTGCCATCGCGGAAATCCTCGATGGCCTCTTCTATCGTATTGAGTTTAAATTCCATAGAAATATATCGTTTATTTTTTACTGATGCAAATATACAAAAAAAATTTCATGCCGTTGTAGAGATTCGGCGAAAAGCCTGTTATATTATATATAGAGGGAGTAAAAAACAATATTTGCTCCCCGACGACGTTATTAACAAAAACACGAGGTCATGACACGAGGAAAAAACATCTGCAAGCAACTCAAGGAGGTGCGCCGCCGCATCGCCGAGGAGAACGACATTCCTTTGGAGATGAAAGAATGCACCTATGAAGGGCCCTGTCGCGGAACTTGCCCGCGCTGCGAAGCCGAGGTGCGGTATTTGGAAGAAGCGTTGGACCGTCGTAAACGTTTGGGGAAGAAGGTTGCCGTGGCGGGACTTTGTGTCTCGCTGGCCGCCTGTGGCAGTTGCTCTTCCCCCAATAGCGATTCCTCTGTGAATCAGAACAACTGGGATGAAACCAATAGAGACTACGATGATTATGTGGAGGGAGCAACGGGTATGGTTCAAACCCCCGATTTATCACTTCCTTTCGAATATCCTGTTCCCGACGACCCCGACGAGGACCGATTCTTCGAGGAAGCCTATCTTCATCCTGGTGTAGACCCCATGTTCCCCGGAGGCGAAGAGGGCTTGAAGGCATGGGTTGACCGCAACTTGCGCTACCCTCCGGAGGCTTACGACAAGAAGATTCAAGGTCGTGTGTCGTTGGCGTTGCGTATCAACGAATCAGGAGAGGTCATCTACTACCGCATCCTGCACGACATCGGAGGCCAATGTGCCCAAGAGGTCGCACGCCTGGTGAGAAGCATGCCGCAATGGGAGCCCGGAGGCATCGAAGGTGTCGGCCCCGTAAGCACCGTCTACCAGCTTGACGTCGACTTCCACTTGCCGAAGAAACGTCCGGAAGAGTGGATTGAGATTGAGCCAGTGGTGGTGGGTCCGGAAAGCGAAAATGAAATCTTCACAGTCGTTGAAATAGATCCCGAGTTTCCCGGCGGCATAGAAGCCATGTTAAAATTCTTTCAGGACAACATCCGCTACCCGAAGGAGGCCAAGAGAAAGAACATCAGTGGCAAAGTGTATATCACCTTTGTCGTCGAGAAAGACGGCAGCATCAGCAACCCCCGAATCCTGCGCGACATTGGTGGCGGCTGCGGCGCCGAGGCAATACGCGTGGCGACAATGATGCCCAAGTGGACGCCTGGCCAACAACGCCATAGAAGTGTCCGTGTACAATTCAATTTGCCCGTCAATTTCGAACTCCCAAAATAACCTCCCATGAAGAGATTTTTGACAATATGCGCATTGATGGCAGTCCTGACAGGCTGTCGATGCCAGGTGGCCCAACCCGGCCGCCTGTCGGCCGACTCGACGGAGTATATCGTTACCATTGAGGGCCGCGAGGTGGTCTTCCCGCTGGCCTTCAAATCCGAGAACTCACGCGTTTACTACCGCTGCGGGAGCTTCACCGAACACGACACGCTTTTCTTCGACCGCGAATACAACTTCTACCGCTGCGACACCTGCCGCGAGAGCGAACTGACAACGTCGAACTATTTCCTCACGCCCCGCACCGACCCCAATCACGACAAAACCGTGCGCAACGATTTCTCTGTCTGGGATCGGGAGGAAAACAAAGAATACTTTGATGTGGCATACACCGACATCTTTGCCGTGGATTCCACAGCCAAACTGATACCTCAGAACCTCGGCGACATCCCGCGTGTGTGGTACCCCCTGCTGAAGCGTGAGGGAAGCTATTATCTCAGCACCGACAGCCCCTACCCCCTCGAGCTCACCGACAGCCTGATTGTCTACCGAGGCATGAAACTCCAAATGTGTCCGCTGCGCAATTTCAGGAAAATCAGCGATGACGAGTACTGCTACGACTTTACCGTAGGCAACGGGAACTGGTATCATGTCTCCTTGCGCCGCAGCAGCAAGAACCGCGACCTTTGGCTGGAGGTCGTCACCTCGCCCGACGATGAGCAGTTTATCCTTTACACTGCCTATACCCCGCTGGAGTGCATCGGCAGCTTCGACTACATCAACTACCGCTCCGACGACCACATTCCCGAAGGACTCTGCGGCTACGAGGAAACCTCGCCCGAAGATTTTTAAACTATGTACAAAATAAACCTAAACTGCAAACCAGGAAAATTCTACGGCACCTTCGTAGCCATCTATGCTGTGCTCAATGTAGTGGCTTTCATCATCCTGCTTGCCACGACCAAGTGGGAAGTGCTGATGGATGACGAGGCCGATGGCTTTTGGATAGGATTTTTGTTCATGGTGCTGGGCATTGTCTATGCTGCCCTTTGGGGCATAGGCCCCGCCTTGGTGCTCCGCAAGCAGAAGTATCACCGGTGGATGATAGCCTTCCCCCTCGCGGTGTTTCTTATCCTGTGTCTGTTCTTCGCGATGCCAACCTTTACCCTTATGATTCTTTGCTTTCCACTCTCATTCCCGTTCTACAACTGCTTCTTCTATAGTAATGTGGATTTCCTCCTGAATCTGCTTACCCCAGTCATCACACCCCTCATCTACGCCTCGGTACTCTACTTCTCCATCTTTATTTCACGCGAAAAAGAATAGTTTTAACATTTATTAAGTTAATTTCTCGATGCCAAAACCATCCAAGGCACCTTCCCAACCGAAAGGTGCCTTTTTTCGTACATAACGCTAAGTATAATAACCGTATGAACTCCCTACCATCTCCCTACCAACTCCTAACCAACTCCTACCACGGTAGGTGTTGGTAGGTCTTTCGTAGGGTGATAGTATTTAAGATTTGTTAACAATTCCCATCGGAAGGGGTTGGCGAAATAAAATTTGGCTGTTTGGGAAAAAGTGTATATCTTTGCAGATTACTTTTTGAGGAAACATCTATGAAAATTGCACTGATAGGATACGGAAAAATGGGGCATGCCATCGAGTCGCTGGCCGTCGGGAGAGGACATGCCGTCACGATAAAAATCGACAAGGGCG
>JAEEGH010011298.1_pt1 | contig 20285 bp, 18 predicted proteins | sample 9134181 | NCBI WGS metagenome assembly JAEEGH01 (sample SAMN16246544, study PRJNA631951) | gut metagenome | biome: gut microbiome; feature: rumen; material: DP-attached | host: Bos | place: Iran: Karaj | collected 2018-10
TGAGGAGGTTGAGACGGTCCGCCTTGACCTTGGAGAATGTCTCTTCGTTGGGGATGATGTTGCCTTCCTCGTACTTCTCAGTCTTCAGTATACCGACGATCCCGGTGCGGACGCGCTGTGTGCCGTTGTCGTCAAAGGTCTGCTCGTAGATGTAGAAAGAATCCTCGTCCTGCTTCAGAACGCCGGACTCAATCCAAGAGTCCAGTTCCTTCCTGGCGGAATGGTATCTCTTGTCCGCATCCTGCTTGAGGGTGAGGTTGGTGACGTTATGGGGATGCGATTGAAGCTCCTTGAGATAATCGTCGCTGATGACATCGTAGGGAGGCGAGATGCGGTCCACCTCGTGCTCTCCGTTGCTGAGATTCGGTCTGTATCCGGCGAATGGAAGGAATGTTACCATCTTTGCACCGGAGCACTTGATGTGTTGCTCATATTTGTGCATTCGCGGAGGATATCCACTCCATGCCCCTCTGATACTTGCTTTTGGTGACGGATTCGAAGCGAAGTTTATCGGTCACGAAACGTGAAAGGCCGAGGCTGTCGAAACCGTTCTCTGCGCTGTCCCCCATGAATTCAATCTCAATCTCCAGGAAGTCTTTGGAAAGGTCTCCCGAGACATACTTGCAGACGTCGAGGGACAGCATGATCTCGTTGCCTTCGTCGATGTAATAAAATGCGACACGCTCGGATTTGAGGGTCAGAACAGGTTGTTTCTGTATTTTGACTCCGGGGAACACCATCTTCCCGAAGGCCTCGAGCGATCTGAAACTCCCGTCAGAGCTGTCCTCTATCTCTTCTCTGGACATGACACCCTTTTCGTTGGAGATAGGTCTCTTCGCCGTGAGCTTGAACTTCCCTTTAGAGGATGCTTTGTTCCTGAGACTGCAGCCTGAGCGATAAAGATCGAGTTCTTTGGAATCGTAGTATGTGTCCACCGACGATCTGGTCCTGACCTTGTACTTGACATCATGATCCTCCAGGAAAGACTCGAGACCATCCATTATCGCCCGTTTGTCGGATACGCGGTCTGTGGTGAATTTGAACTCGTTCTCTACTGCTTTGGACATGTGTCTTATCAAGCCATGTAAAGAGTCCATATCATAAATCTGTCGGGTAGTATTCATATTAAGTCGGCGTTCCTGTCCTTGAGTAGCATGGATATCATCACCAGGGAGATCGATGGCCGCGAGGTGCGTATGACTGACAGTGCCAGCGATATCTGTGTGATCACATTCTTCGCAGATTTCGATGAAGGTTCCCTGAATGAATTGATGCAATCCATCCCTGAGGCGAAGGTCGCAGCTCTGAAGGTAGGCGATTGGAATCAGGAGCTGTCCCCATGGAAGGCAGATCCCGCGTTCGGGGACGAGGGATTCGGCGACGGGGCCGAGGATACGCTGTCCTATATCGTCGGCAGTATGATGCCTGCGATAGGGTGCAGCAGGTATGTGATAGGCGGGTACTCCCTGGCAGGACTGTTCTCCCTCTGGGCCTGCTATCAGTCTGATAGATTCGAAGGATGCTGCGCGGCATCTCCGTCAGTATGGTTTGACGGATGGGACGATTTCATCGAAGGGAATTCCTTCAAGGCTTCCAAGGCATACCTGAGCATGGGAGAGAAGGAGTCCAGGACCAGGAATCAAAGGATGTCCAAGGTGGCCGACCGTATCGCAGAACAGGAAGGACTACTCTCCAGACAGATAGGTCCCGGCAATACAGTGCTGGAATGGAATAAGGGCGGCCATTTCCAGGATGTGTCTGCTAGGAAGATCAGATCATTCAGATGGATGTTGGAGAAGATGGACCTGTGCTAATCGTAAGGACCTACAACAAAATTGTTGGAAGCAATCCTTTAAAGTATGAATCGGGGATGTGAATCCCGGTAGACATGTCCAAGGTCATCAGGGTCGGTTATATGGGGATCCCATTCTCCAACAGTGAGGAGATGGCCATGATATTCTCCAAAAAGTTCGACCTCCATGATGTGGAGCTCGTTCCCCTGATGTCCGCCCAGAGGGTCATGGATGAATTGGTGGCCCGCAGGATCGAATACGGCGTACTCGCGGTGGAGAACAAGTTCGCGGGCATCGTCGAAGAATCCCGTGTCGCCAAGCTCGGAGTCCGTAACTTGAAGGAACTGGACCTGATGTGGTCCCCCATACACCATTGTGTCTTCAAGAGGAACAAGGATGACAAAGTGACTGCGCTGGTCTCACACATCCAAGCCCTTCTTCAGTCCCAGAACAATCTGAAGAGGCTCTATCCCGGTGCAGAGATGATCGAGTGCGAGGACACCGCATATGCGGCCGAGATGCTTTCCAAAGGTGAGCTTCCTGAAGGCTCTGCGGCCGTATGCAGGAGGGATGCCGGCGAGCATTACGGACTCTATCTCGATAACGAGAATGTAGAGGATAACAAGGAGAATATGACTAGGTTCTCCCTTGTGAGATTAGAATGAGAGCTTTTGGTCCAGCACTGTAATGGCGGCCATGGCCTCGACGACGGCGACCGCGCGGGGAACTATGCAGGGATCGTGCCTTCCCTTGATCTGTACGGTGTCGTCGGCCATCTTCTCCAGATTGACGGTTCTCTGTTCCTTGGCGATCGAAGGTGTCGGTTTGAAAGCGACATCGAATGTTACCGGAAGGCCGTCGCACATGCCTCCGCAGATCCCGCCCATGTTGTTGGTCATAGCGGATATCTTATCGTCTTTCATGCAGTATTGATCGTTGCTTTCGGAACCCTTCATGTAGGCGAGGTCGAAACCCTTGCCGAACTGCACACCCTTCACAGCAGGTATGGAGAACATCGCTCTGGAGAGCGATACGTCCAGCGCATCGAACCATATGCCTCCGAAACCTGCTGGCAGCCCTACTATGGAACATCCTACGACACCTCCGACACTGTCGCCGTCCTTGGCGGCGTCTACTATGGCATCGTTCATCAGACGGTCGAAAGTGTCGTCGATGGCACGGGTTTTGTAGTTTCTGGAACCGCGGATGCTGTCGAAGTTGTGCTCCGCTTCATCTTTGACGCAATGGATCTGTTTGGAGTATGCTGCTATGCATATGCCTTCAGATTCGAGGCACTGCTTGGCCATAGCTCCCACGGCAACGAGCGGAGCGGTCATCCTTCCCGAGAACTGGGCCCCTCCGGCGACATCGAAATCCTTGAACTTCATCAATGCGGGATAATCGGCATGTCCGGGCCTGGGCGTGATGTTGAATCCCGAATAGGAAGAGGAGTTCCTGTTGGTGTTCATTATCTTCAGCAGCACATAGCGGGACGATACCTTCCCGTTTGTGACTCCCTCCTCGAAAACCACTGCATCGGGTTCCTTCCTGGGGGTACCTATCCCTTCGGAAGGTTTCCTGAGCGCCAGCTCCTCCTGGATCCTGTCGAAGTCGATCTCCATACCTATCGGGAGACCTTCCACGATGCAGCCAATGCAGTCGTTGTGACTCTTGCCGAACAGGCTTATCTTGAATCTGTTTCCGAGGGAGTACATGGGATCATCTCAGGCCTATAGAACGCATCTGCTCCACGAAGCCGGGGTACGACACGTTCCAACATCCGTCGTTGGGCATGGTAACGGGTCCATCGGATATCAACGATGCGACCGCGGCCGCCATGAAGAGCCTGTGGTCCCCGTGATGCTCTATCTTTCCGCCCTTAAGGCGTTCCACGCCGTTGATGATGCATCCGTCATCCGTACCGGCGATATCCGCTCCGAGGGTCCTGAGCATCTTCTCCACCGAGGCGATCCTGTCGCTCTCCTTGAATCTGAGCTGGGGCGCTCCGTAGAGACGGCTCCTTCCCTCCGCCGTGCTCATCAGCACCGCAACTATGGGGAATAGGTCGGGTATATCGGAGAGATCTATCTCGCAGGCCTTCGGCCTCCCGTTGATGGAGCTCGTGATCACGCCGTTGCTCTCCGTTATGAAACAACCGGCATCCTTGAGGATCTGCACGATCTTCTTGTCCCCCTGGGGGTCGTTCATGTCTAGGCCGTCCACGGATACGCTCCCCGACAGCCCTCCTGCGACCAGCGGGAACGCTGAGGACGAGAAGTCGGACGGTACCCTGTAGTCGCATGGCCTGTAGCTCTGCGGCTCCACATGGTAGCCCTCGGGAGTCGTGACGATGCAGATTCCGAAGCTCTGCATCATGGAGATTGTGATGTCAACATACGGTTTCGATACAAGGTTCCCTTCGAGGATGATGTCCATAGGTCTGCCGACCAGCGGGGACATCATGAGCATCGAGGAAACGAATTGAGAGCTCATGCCTCCGTCGATCCTTATCGTATCGCCTTTGACTGGACCCTTGATTCTGATAGGTGCCTTTCCTTCGTTGGAGTCGCATGTCACCCCGCATCCCTCAAGAGCTTCCAGAAGCGGACCCATGGGCCTCTTCCTGATGGATTCGTCGCCGGTGATCGTGACTTCCTCGTCGAACAACGCGGCGATCCCTGTCATAAGCCTCATGGTGGTGCCTGAGTTCTGAACATCGATAGTCCTGTCCGGTGCGTGAAGTCCGTTGGACTCTACGGTGAGTTGATCATCCTCGATAACTACCGAAGCACCCATGCTTCTGACCGCCTCCGCAGTGGCCAGGGTGTCGAAGGACAGAAGCGGATTGGTTATGACGCATCTTCCTCCGGAAAGGGCTGCCATGATGATCGCCCTGTGCGTATAGCTCTTGGAAGGGGGAACGGTGACCTTTCCGAGCACCTTTCCTCCGTTGAATGTGATATCGGACCTGACCGAAGTGATGATGGTCTTGCATCCCATGGCATCCGCGATGCGCTCCCCATCCCCTTCCTTAGCGACGATGGCGACCGCCGGTCCGGTTCCTGAGACCCCTGCAGCCAGTGCACCTGATTTCATCGCCTTTTCGGGCAAATCTTCAATCCCTATGATCGATCCGACCAGCGAACCGTTGGTGTTCAGGACACTCAGGTAATCGCCCCTGATCCCGGGGACCATGCATTCGTATTTCTCACGCAGTTCCCTGTACTTCTCCACAGGGACCTTGCTCTTAGGTATGGAGCCATCGGGAACGCAGATCACGACATCGTATCTGGGGACATCTGTCTTGGAAAGTAGCTCGTTCTTGGAGTTGTCCGTGACAACCAGACCTCCAAGATGGCATCCGCAGGCATCGTCGAATGCACCGGTGATGGTGACCTTGCATTCCTTGGCGCATTCCACGCCTAGCCTGATAACCCTGAGAGGTTCCCATTCTTCGTCGAAATGGTCCAGCACCGCAGATATGGTTGCGTTGCAGACCGAGCTTGAGCTCTTGAGCCCCATCGACGGAGGGATGTCCGTCCTGACAGTGAGTTCGTAATCGAAAGGTTCCTTTCCGAGAGCCTCAAGCGTCCTGGCGACACATGTCCTGACAAGGCCGTCATTCGTGTTAGGTCTGTCCACCAGTGTGATCCTGGTGGAATCGGCGGGTGCGAAATCCACTTCCGTCTTGAGTTCGATGCCTATCGTCGCCCCTATGCCGCAGGGTATGGCGTTCATGACCGATATGGCCCCGTATGATACTCCGTGACCGGTCATTCCAACGCACCTCTCATTATGTCGCAGTCAGGTTCCTTGCCGAACCACATCCTGAATGATGCTGCACCCTGGCCGACCAGCATCTCCTTTCCGTCCACCAGTCTGCAACCAGCGGCCTTAGCTTTCGATGTGAGTCCCGTCTCCCTTCCGTAGACCATATCGAATACCGTCTGTTCCTTTGTGAGGGCGGAGATGTCCGAGGGATAATCGCCTTCGACCAATCCTATGGGTGTGCAGTTGACGATGATGTCGAACCCTTTCACATCGCCGGTATGAGGTTCGCATCCGAACTCATCGCATACCGATGCGACCGTTTCTTTGTTCCTTCCGGAGACCGACAGTCTGCATCCCAGAGAATCCAAGGCATAGGCTGCTGCCCTCGCAGCTCCTCCCGAACCCATGATCAGGGCCTTTCTGTCCCTGAGGGGGACATCCAGGAGTGCATATTCGATCCCTATCACATCGGTGTTGTCTCCGATTAGTCTTCCGTTATCGTTGATTATGGTGTTGACGGCACCTACCTTCTCTGCAGGTCCAGAGATACTGTCCAGATGCTGCATTACCTCTTGTTTGTAGGGGATCGTGACATTGAGTCCTCTGATGTCGTAACCTCTGATGACATCCTCTAGACCTGTAAGGTCAGGGGAGTCGAACACGAGGTATTTTCCGTTGATCCCCGCGCTCTTCATGGCAGCATCTTGCATGGCAGGTGATTTGGTATGCGACAAGGGATGGCCTGTGATACCTATCAGCTGGCAGTCATCGCCTAGTTCGTTCATACTGTCTGCGCTGAGCTGTCCGGGTGCTGTTGAGACGCCCTCGAAACCGAATGTGAACTCGTTCCTGAGGATTTTCTGTCTGATGCGTGTGACCTCTCCGATCTGACCCATCCCGAGAAGGACGTGCTTCCTATCCAGTCTCTTCGATGCTTCCAGGATGGAGCAGAGGTCCTTGAACGATGATGCTTTGAACGCTCCCTTGGAGATCTCCTGATCCCCTTCTGACAGCATCGAGACTATCTCGTCGGCTGAAGGAGTACGGTCGAAATCATGTATCGACCTGATCTTCCTGTACTCGGTCCTGATGTCCCTGTCGCCCACATCGACCAGTCCTCTGAAGCCTTCGGGCACGGAGGAAATGTCGTTGCCGCACAGCGTCAGCAGGAAATCCCTGTCGTCCCCTTCAGGTATCCTGTTGAATACGTCGAGGCGGATCTCATGCATCTCCGCATCCCTTTTCAGCGGGACGGCGGAGCCGTAAGTGGTACAGACCTTCATTTACTTCTCCGAGATGGTCTCTTCGATGGCCATTCCGAAGTGTCTTCCTCCGGTGTCCAGTTTTGCCAAGAGCTTGTCGCCCACGACCACCTTGGTGACCGATTTGGCACCCTCGGGTCCGACCATCTTTATGGTCTCGGCGTTCTGCAGCATGACTGTGTATTCCCTCTTGCCGTCGGTCGCGGTGACCATGAGCAGAGGTCTCTTCTCTATCTTGCATCTGCCTACCGAGGCGACTCTTGTGTTGCCCTCTCTGTCGCAGAGCAGTACAGGGTCCCCCGCGCTGATCTCTGAGAGGTATCTTGTACCTCCTCCGGGGACTTCCATGTATGAATGTACCGCGCCGGCATTGACCCTGAAGGGCCTGCTGGCGACGTATCCGTTCTCCTCGCTCTCAGACTGGATGAGGAAGAGGCAGTTGGAGTATGAGCCGATGAGCATCCCTTCTCCGGGGACCATCATGCTGCATGTGTCGATGCATACCCTGTCGCCCATCTCCACCGCTTTGATGGATGTGACCGTTACCTCGGAGAGCGTCTCCTTCCCTGTTGCGGACAGCTTGTCACCGAACTTGCGGACCATCAGAGGGTCCTTGACATCTATGACTATGCCGTCCACACCCTTCTCCATGGTGGTAAGGAAGAGCTTGGTGTCCTCTGGATCGGATGTGACCGTGTAGACTTCTGTTCCGGTCCCGCCGAACTTAGCGATCATGTTCTCCAAGGGGATGATCGTCCAATCAGAGGTGGTGACCATGACGGCCTTCTTCTTTCCCGCAAGGGACATGGCCTTGCTCTGGGAATCGGGGTCGTCGATGTCTATCATCTCGTACGCATCGTCGAGGATCCTTCCGTTCTCGGTGTAGATGACCTCCATCTTTCCGAGCTGTGCAAGGTTCTCATCCTCCTTTCTCAGGATGAACATGGTCATGCCGGATTCCAGTCCGTTGGTCACGAAGTCCCTTCTTACGGATGGGTCGTCTGATCTGTCTGCTCTCACGATTAGTTTCTTCATCATTATCACTCAAAGGAATTTGGCCGCTTCCTCGACGGAGAATCCGTCAAGGACTATGCTGGAGATGGCCTTGGTTATGCCCATGACGTTCTTGTTCTGGAAGACGTTCCTTCCGATGGACACTCCGTGGCCTCCCGCTTCTATCGAATCATGGACCATGTTCAGGATATCCATATCGGAATCCATCTTAGGTCCTCCTGCGATGACTATGGGCGCCAGTGCGCCTCTGCAGACCTCTTTGAAGGAGTCTATGTCGCCTGTGTAGCTTACTTTGACGAGATCGGCACCGATCTCCGATGATGCTCTGGCGCAGTGAGCGATGGCATCGGGGTCGAACGAGTTCCTGATCTCGGGGCCGCGGGGGTATGCCATGATTATGAGGGGCATTCCCCAGTCGTTGCACTGCTCTGAGATCTTTCCGGCCTGCTCGAGCATGCTGGGCTCGTCCTCGGAACCGAAGTTGATGTGTATGGAAACTGCGTCCGCACCGTATTTGATCGCCTCTTCGATCGTGGTGATCTGGACCTTGCTGTTCCTGGTGGGTCCGAGGTCCGTGGAAGCGGAAAGGTGCATGATAAGACCGACATCCCTTCCTGACTGACGGTATGAGTATCTGATGAGTCCTTTGTGCATCAGGACAGCGGTGGCTCCGCCGTTAGACACGTCATCGACGGTCTTCCTCATGTCTATCAGTCCGTTCACGGGTCCGACGGATATTCCGTGGTCCATGGGTACTATGACCGCGTTCCCGGTCCTTCTGTCGGTAATCCTTTCCATACGAATGCTCTTTCCATACATCATGTCGATGCCTCACCCCTTTGTATCCTCTTTTATATTTTAATCTACGTCAGCTACTCTCAAAGTACTTTCTTCCTGCGTTCATCATATCAATGAATCCCGCAGGGTCATCATCCAGTGATTTCTGCATTAGTTCGTTAACCGTTTTCCTGAACAGGGACCACATCTCGTCCCTGTGCAGATTCATGTGCTGGATCTCATAGTACAGCATCGGGTTCTCAGATGCTACGGACCTGTTGGTGTCCAGACCCTTGTTGAATGTGGTAGAGGATACCGTCAGCAGGTCCTCGAAGCTGTAACCGCTCCTTTCCAATACTGTGAATAAGGCTATGTTGACAGCATGCGTCAGTCCGAGGACGTAGGACATGTATCCGTCGTGCTCCTCGATATCCATGACCCTGATGTTGCCTCCCCTGTCGTCGAACAGTTCCTTGGCTTCGTCCACTGCCTTCTGGCATCCGCAGTCGCAGATGATCAGGTTCCTTCCGTACATCGAGGTGGCGGACGGTCCGAACATAGGGTGTATTGAACACACCTTGTGCGTCTTGGACATCGCTTTTAGCCTTTTGACCAACGGGGTCTTGAGCGACGTGAGGTCGAATATCAGGCAGTCCTTGCCGCATATGCTTTCCAGATCCGTTATCGTTTCGTAGGCCTTGTGGATCGGTACGGACACGATGACGATGTCGCAGTCCTTACAATCCCTGATCGTGAGTCCGTTGTCGGCAGCGGGATCGATGATCTTCACGTTGTGCCCGGATTCCCTCATAAGATTGGCGGTCCATACTCCCATCTTACCGGCACCTCCGATGATTGCGACCTCTTTGGGCACCATTTTGATGGGGATGCTGGCCTCGGCATCGACAGCCTCTTTTATCAGAGCCTTGGAAACAGATTCCATGACCTCGCTGCTCAGGCCCAGCTGAGTACCGCTGTCAACGTATCTCTGGACGACTTTCTTCTCGACCTCGATGTTCCTGATAGGGAGATTCTCCATCCTCTTGATCTCTCCAATCTGGACTGCCAGCTGTGTACGTTCGGAGATGAGTCTGATTATCTCCTCATCCCTTTTACGGATCCCGTCTCTGAGTTCGTCAAGTTCCATTGGCTCACATCTGCGATTCATGCTCGGGCGTCTTATAATATTAGTGATAAGCCGCTTGCGTGCTACGTGCTAGCACGGCACACTATATTAACATGTTGATTCATGACTGCCATAGTTGGTTTCCTGCAAGGTTCAGTCGTTCAGGTCACGAATAAAACCTGTCATGTATATCGGAATGAAGATAAGATCGCCCTCAATCTTGAGGTTCTTCTGTGAGATGACGTACTGTTTCGATATGGATCTCTTCTGCGTTAGTATCAGTTCATCCAAGGATTTATGGCTGCGGCTGGTCGAAGATTTTACTTCAATCGCAATGACTTTGGTGCCGTCTGCTACTAAAAAGTCTACTTCGTAGTAGTGGGTGCTGTTCTGTTTTTTCCATGTTCTATAGAACAGTTTATTTCCTGATGCGGTCAGGGCCTGTGAGACAGCGTTCTCATATACATACCCGAGGTTGGCCGATAACTTATCTGAGATGAGTTCTTTGTAAATCAGATTGTCAGAAAAACTCTGTGAATAGAAGCATGCCGTTATGAACAGTCCTGTATCCTCAAGGTATAATTTGAAGGTTCCAGCGTCTTTTGAAGAGTTCATCATAGGTCCTGGTTCGAAGTTGTTCTCACAAATATTGACTGTTTTTGAGTCACACATTTCTACGATCCTTGACAACCCTGTATTAGAGCGCAGAGATGGATCGACACGGCTTATCATGAATCTGTGGGATTCTCTAGCCAATTCGGAGGGGATGTTAAGGAATAAGTTTCCCATCTTACCAGACGGGTCTTGCTTTTTGAAATCATCCACATATAGCTTTATTATGCCCCTTTTCACATCGTCAATGAAACGGTAATCCTTCCCTTCTACGAAGGCCTCGACAGCCTGTGGCATTCCCCCAACTGCCATGTATTCCCTGTAAGTTTTCATGAGACTATGGTGTAATTCTCCGGGCAGTTCAGTCCTGTCATTGAAATATGCGCGTATTTGCTCATAGGTAGAAGTTCTACCACATGCCCATAGAAATTCCTCAAAATCCATGGGGTGCATGGTGATAGATTTTTCCTCACTTGGTATGACTATGCCCTTTACGTTTTTCTTAATCGATATAAGGGAACCTGTTTCCAGATAATCGTATCTTCCGTCAGATACGAGCGTTTTGATAGCTTCACGAGCGCGGGGGAACCTTTGCACTTCGTCGAATATGATGACAGATTTCCTTTCTATCAGAGTGGTGTTATATTCTAGTTGCAGGCCCCGAAAGAGTCTGTTCAGATCCCTTAGATCGTCGAATAAATGCTTGATCCCGTCTCCGACTTCAGAAAAATCGATCAGTATGTAGCTTTCGTATTCATTTTTAGCGAACTCTTCTACCAATGTAGATTTACCAACTCTGCGAGCACCCTCTATCAAAAGTGCTTTGGTGCCATCATCCTCCTCTTTCCACTGAAGCATCTTTCTGTAGAGTTTACGCCTGAATATTCTTTCCATAGTACTGGATTACGTATATTCATCAAATTATTTAGAGATTATTCACATATTTTCAATTTTTACTATGACATATTTTAACATATTTTCAGTTTTATTTCAGGTATAAAATGACATATTTTCAGAATAATCGATTGTGAAAAGGGGTTGAAAACTCCCCCGAAGGGGAGAATTAGTTTCACTGGTGGATATCCGAGGAGGGAAGGGTTCCGTCCAGGTACTGCTCGTATCCGTACAGGTCCAGCAGACCGTGTCCGGAGAGACAGAACACGATGGTCTTCTCCTCGTTCTTCGCCTTCGCATCGAGTGCGAGGTCGATAGCTCCCTTGAGAGCGTGGCAGGATTCTGGTGCGGGGATGATTCCCTCTGTCCTGGCGAACAGCAGTCCGGCCTCGAAGGTCGCTGTCTGATCGTAGGATCTGGCCGAGATCATACCGGAGTCGTAAGCTGCGGATACGAGCGGGGACATTCCGTGGTATCTGAGTCCTCCGGCGTGGATCGAGTTGGGGATGAATTCGCTTCCGAGGGTGTACATCATGAGCAGAGGTGTGAATCCTCCGGTGTCTCCGAAGTCGTACTTGAACTGTCCCTCGGTGAGACTGGGTGCGGCCTTGGGCTCCACTGCGACGAACTGGGTGTCCTTGAATCCCTCTCCTCTGATCTTCTTTCCGAGCATGGGGAAGACCATTCCTCCGAAGTTGGATCCTCCGCCGGTACATGCGACGACGTAATCGGGGGTGATCTCTCCGATCTCCATCTGTTGTATGGTCTCCTGACCGATGACGGTCTGGTGGAGCATGACGTGATTCAGCACGCTTCCGAGAGAGTAGTTGGTTCCGGGATCTTTTGCTGCCAGCTCACAAGCCTCGGAGATAGCGATTCCGAGGGAACCGGATGTCTCCGGATGCTCTTTGAGGACCTTCCTTCCGAACTCGGTGTACTCGCTGGGAGAGGCGTAGATCTTTGCACCGTAGGTGTTGATGATGGTCTTCCTCAGGGGTTTCGCCATGTAGCTTCCCTTGACCATGAAGACTGTGGTGTCCAGGTCGTAGAGGTTGGAGACCATTGCTAGAGCGGTTCCCCACTGTCCTGCACCGGTCTCGGTGGTCAGTGTGTGGATTCCTGCCTCGGCGTTGTAGTAGGCCTGTGCCAGTGCGGTGTTTCCCTTGTGGCTTCCGAGAGGGCTCATGTCCTCTCTCTTGAAGTAGATCTTAGCGGGGGTCTTCAGGGCCTTCTCGAGCCTGTACGCCCTCTGAAGAGGTGCGGGCCTGTTGAGGTAGATGAGGTTGTCGCGTACCTCTTCGGGTATGTCGATGTACCTCTCCGTCGATCCCTCCTGTTTGATGATCTCCTTACAGAAGATCGGTTCGAAATCCGAGGGTTTGGCGGGCTCGCCTGTACCCGGGTTTAGTGGAGGTTTGAGATCTGTGAGATCCGACGCCATGTTGTACCATCTTTTGGGGATGTCCTCAGGCGACAGATTGATTCTTGCATCTTTCGGTATTGCCATGATTTTAGGCAAAAATGATAGATATATAATTATATTGTTCAATAATGAATTAAAATATACATTAAAGTCTATTTGAATACTATATTGTAACATTGTGAAGTAAAATCTAAGAAAATATATGCTATAAAATATACAATAATGAATTATAATATACATTATATAACAAAAGTACACAGAATATTTTTATAACAATTATTGATTCGAATAATTGAACTAAATATACAATAATGTATAAAAAAATACATTGAGGAATTAAAATGGAACCATCTCTGGACGAGGTCAAGAAAATAGCGGAACAGGGATCTTACGACATCTGTCCTCTCTGCATGAAGCTGGAGAGGAGAGGGCTGGAACCTACGGTCGTCGCCGAGATCCTGATGAACGTATCCAGCCACTGCTTCCTACTAGAAAGCGCGGAACAGGATCGCTCATGGGGACGCTACTCGTTCCTGGGATACGACCCGAAGCTGTCCGTCACATGCAAGAACGGGCATATGGTGGTCGGGGATCTAAAGATCGACACCGACGATCCTGACAGATACATCCGTCAGGTCCTGGAGGATTATAGGGGATACAGGGTGCCTGGGTTCCCGACGTTCACCGGCGGGCTCGTGGGATACTTCTCATATGATTATCTGAAATATGCCGAACCCACATTGGACCTGAATGCTGAGGATACAGAGGACTTCCAGGATGTCGATCTGATGCTGTTTGACAAGGTCATTGTCTTCGATAATTACGAGGACAGCATCCTTCTGATCGCCAATATCCGTCTGAAGGATTATGAGACATCATACAACAAGGCCGTATTGGAATTGGAGGCCATGAGGGACCTCATCCTTAAGGGTGCGCGTAAGCAGAATATAGCCGGTCGCCTGACATCCGACATAAGGCCCATGTTCGATAAGGAGCGCTTCTGCTCCATGGTCGAGAAGGCAAAGGAGCACATACGCGAGGGAGACATCTTCCAGATAGTACTCTCCAATCGTCTGGAGGCGGATTTCGAAGGAAGTCTCCTTCCCGTATACAACATCCTGAGAGAGTCAAACCCTTCGCCATATATGTTCTACTTCTCCGGTTCTGACATGGAGGTCGCAGGTGCTTCTCCGGAGACACTGGTCAAGCTGGAGAACGGCATTGCACACACATTCCCATTGGCGGGTACACGCCGCAGGGGAAAGACCCCTGAAGAGGATATTGAGCTCGAGAAGGACCTGCTCGCCGACGAGAAGGAGCTGGCCGAGCACAATATGCTAGTCGATCTCGGAAGGAACGATATCGGAAAGATCTCCAAGTTCGGAAGCGTCCACCTCGAGCAGTATCACACAGTTCTGAGGTTCTCCCATGTTATGCACATCGGTTCCACAGTATGCGGAGAGGTCAGGGACGATGTAGACGCACTTGATACGATAGATTCTATCCTCCCCGCAGGGACACTCTCTGGAGCCCCCAAGATCAGGGCCTGCCAGCTCATAAATGAATTGGAGGATAACAAGCGCGGAATCTACGGAGGCGCGATAGGTTACATCGACTTCTCCGGAAATCTGGATACCGCGATCGCCATACGCATCGCCTACAAGAAGAACGGTAAGGTTTTCGTCCGCAGCGGAGCAGGCATCGTAGCGGATTCCGTACCTGAGAGCGAATACCAGGAGAGCCTGAACAAGGCGATGGCCGTCATAAACGCGCTGAAGAATGCGGAGGGAGCGCAATGATTCTCCTCATCGACAACTACGACAGCTTCAGCTACAATCTCTACCAGCTGATCGGCTCTATAGAGCCGGAAATCAAGGTGATCAGGAACGACGAGCTATCTGTGGAGGAGATAGACAAGCTCGCACCGGAACTGATCGTCATCTCCCCCGGACCCGGACGCCCGGAGGATGCCGGCGTATGCGTCAGCGTGGTCAGGGAGCTACGTGGGAAGTATCCCATACTCGGCATATGTCTGGGTCACCAGGCGATCTGCCAGGCATTCGGTGCCACGGTCACCTATGCCAAGAAGATGATGCACGGCAAGCAGTCCGTCATCAGAACAGATTCAAGCGATGCGATCTTCCAGGGACTTCCTTCTGAGATCACGGTCGCACGCTACCATTCTCTAGCGGCCGATCCGGCAACGATCCCGGATTCCCTCATCGTTACTGCTACCGCAGATGACGGGGAGGTCATGGCCGTCATGTCCAAGGACGGTTCGGTCCATGGACTGCAATTCCACCCAGAATCCATAATGACGCCTGACGGGGCCAGGATGATGGAGAACCTATTGAAATCCGTCAGAAAGGGATGATACCAATGATATCCGATGCAATCAAGAAGATAGTCGACAAACAGGACCTCAGCTATGATGAGGCATACGCCGTGATGAATGAGATCATGTCCGGAGTGACATCGCCTGTGCAGAACGCAGCATACCTGGCGGCGCTCTCCACCAAGAGTACTAAGACTGAGACCATCGCAGAGATCGCAGGCAGTGCCGCTGCCATGAGGGACCATGCGAAGCCAATTGAGAAGAAGTTCGACACGGTCGAGATAGTCGGTACCGGAGGGGACGGATCCAACAGTTTCAACATCTCTACAACCTCATCGATGGTCATCGCATCCTCCGGGGCCAAGGTGTCTAAGCATGGCAACCGTGCGGCATCCTCGAAGAGCGGCGCAGCCGATGTATTGGAGGCTCTGGGGATCAACATCCATCAGAACCCCGAAAAGGTGAACTCCCTTCTGGACGAAGTGGGGATATGCTTCCTCTTCGCACAGGACTACCATACATCGATGAAATATGTGGGAGAGATCAGGAAGGAGCTCGGTATCAAGACCGTGTTCAACATCCTTGGGCCTCTGACAAACCCGGTGCATCCGACCTATCAGGTAATGGGTGTCTATTCCCCAACGCTCCTGGAGCCTTTGGCAAAGGTACTTTCCACCTTGGGCGTCAAGAAGGGAATGGTTGTCTACGGAGATGACAAGATGGACGAGATCTCGATCTCCCACACCACATCGGTCTGCGAGTTCAACGGCGACAAGTGCGAGACATACAAGATCTCGCCCGACGACTTCGGTCTGAAGAGAGCTTTCAAGCAAGATGTGGAGGGAGACACTCCCCAGAAGAACGCATACATCACATTGGACATCCTCAGCGGAAAGGCGGGGCCGAAGCGTGACATCGTACTCATGAATGCCGGAGCAGGCCTATATTGTGCAGGAAAGGCATCATCCTTAGCTGACGGTGTGGAGCTGGCTGCGAAGCTGATCGACGACGGTTCCGCGATGAAGCTGTTCGACAACTATAAGGTGGCAAGCAACAGATGAACGATATCCTGGCCGAACTCTCGGAGGCCGCCAAAAGAAGGGTGGCGGAGAGTAGGGCTTCCGTACCGCTCGAGGAGATGAAGGCAGAGGCCGCTGCCAAAGGGTGCGAGAGGGATTTCCCCTTCGAATCCGCACTTAAAGCAGAGGGGATGTCCTTCATATGCGAAGTCAAGAAGGCATCTCCCTCAAAGGGTGTGATCGCTGAGGAATTCGACCCCGTGGCCATCGCCCGTGACTACGAGGCCGCAGGTGCGAACTGCATCTCGGTTCTGACTGAGCCCACCCGTTTCCTGGGGGACATCCAGTATCTCAGGGACATATACTCTGAGGTCTCCATCCCTATCCTGCGGAAGGATTTCGTGGTGGATGAATATATGATCTACGAGGCGAAGGCTGCAGGAGCATCAGCGGTGCTGCTGATAGTGTCGATTCTTTCAGAGGATAAGCTCAGAGACTATCTCAGATTGTGCGACGAGATCGGACTCTCTGCGCTGGTCGAGGTCCATGACGACAGGGAATTGGATGCGGCCATACTGAGCGGGGCACGCATAATAGGCGTGAACAACCGTAATCTGCATGATTTCTCAGTGGATCCCGCCAATTGTCTGAGGCTGCGCCGTTCTGTGCCTGACGGGATACTGTTCGTTGCCGAGAGCGGAATCAAGGACAGGGACGACGTCAGGGTGCTGGAGGATGAGGGCGTGGATGCAGTTCTTATCGGAGAGTCCCTGATGAGGGCGGATGACAAGGCTGCGAAGCTACAGTCATTGAGGTGCGGATGATGACATTGGTGAAGCTCTGCGGGTTGCGCAGCATTGATGACATCAGATATGCTAACGAGGCCAAGCCTGATATGGCAGGCATGATCATGGCACCCGGTTTCCGCAGATCTGTGGACAAAGAGCTTGCCAGGACCATGGTCGGAGAGTTGACCGACAGCATCCGTTCAGTAGGGGTGTTCGTCGATCAAGATCTGGATGAGGTGATCGGCACCGCCAGATATGTCGGGTTCGATATGGTGCAGCTCCATGGATCCGAGGATGAAGAATTCATCACGGCGGTCAGGAGCGGCCTGGGCATCCCTGTGATCAAATCCTTCGGAGTATCGCGGGATCAGATCTCCGCAGCGAAGGATTCGTCCGCGGATATGGTACTCATCGATCCCGGGAAAGGTTCGGGAGAGACATTCGACCTATCATTGCTTCACGGTTTCAGGCGCAGTATTATTATCGCGGGGGGACTCACCCCGGATAACGTCAGCGAAGCGATCCGTAAGGTTCGCCCATACGGGGTGGACACCAGTTCAGGAATAGAATCCGAGGGATCGAAGGACAGAGAGAAGATGATCAGATTCGTATCCGCTGTCAGAGCGGAGGATAATCAGAAGGAGGAGAAGGAATGACCAATCCTAATGGAAGGTTCGGGATACACGGAGGACAGTACATACCCGAGACCCTGATGAACGCCGTCATACAGCTGGAGGAAGCTTACAATCATTACAAGGACGATCCTGAATTCAACAGGGAACTGTCCGAGCTTCTGAATGAGTATGCTGGCCGTCCGAGCCGTCTGTATTTCGCCGAGAGGATGACCAAGGATCTCGGAGGCGCCAAGATATACCTCAAGAGAGAGGATCTCAACCATACCGGCGCACACAAGATCAACAACGTCCTCGGACAAGCTTTGTTGGCGAAGAAGATGGGCAAGACCCGTCTGATAGCCGAGACCGGTGCAGGCCAGCATGGTGTGGCAACGGCCACGGCCGCGGCGCTTCTCGGAATGGAGTGTCTGGTCTATATGGGCGTGGAGGACATGGAGAGGCAGGCGCTCAACGTTTACCGCATGAGGCTTCTGGGAGCGGAGGTCCGCGGTGTCGAGACCGGAACAGGTACCCTGAAGGATGCCGTATCCGAATGCATGCGCGAGTGGACCTCACGCATCGATGACACCCACTACTGTCTGGGATCGGTCATGGGCCCCCATCCATTCCCAACAATAGTACGTGATTTCCAATCCGTCATCGGAAAGGAGATCAGGCAGCAGATGATGGAGAAAGAGGGGAAGCTGCCCGATATGCTGATAGCATGTGTCGGTGGAGGAAGCAACGCCATCGGGACCTTCTATGATTTTATCAAGGATGAGAACGTCGAACTCGTGGGATGTGAGGCTGCCGGAAGGGGAATAGACACCTTCGAGACCGCAGCGACCATAAATACTGGGAAGCTGGGCATATTCCATGGGATGAAATCATACTTCTGTCAGAACGAATATGGCCAGATTGCTCCCGTATATTCAATCTCGGCCGGTCTGGACTATCCCGGAATCGGACCTGAGCATGCCTGGTTGCATGACCTGGGCAGGGCGAAATATGTTGCCATCACCGACGAGGAGGCCGTTCAGGCATTCGAATACCTTTCCAGGACTGAGGGGATCATCCCGGCAATAGAATCATCTCACGCACTCGCTTACGCCATGAAGGTCGCCCCGAAGATGTCCAAGGACAGCATCATTGTTGTGACGGTCTCGGGACGCGGAGATAAGGATGTGGCGGCCATCGCCAGATACAGAGGGGAGGATATCCATGACTGAGATTGCAGACGCGTTCAGGAATGGAAAAGCATTCATTACATTCGTCACCTGCGGGGATCCCGATCTGGAGACCACTAAGTCGGTGATCAGGTCGCTGCAGGATAACGGCGCGGACCTCATTGAGCTGGGCATACCCTTCTCGGATCCCACCGCAGAGGGCCCGGTCATCCAAGCAGCCAACACACGTGCCCTTTCCGGAGGAGTGACTACCGACAGTATATTCTCCATGCTTGAGGAGATGCGCGGGGAGATCAAGGTGCCCATGGTGTTCATGACATACGCCAACGTCGTGTTCTCCTACGGGACTGAGCGCTTCGTGAAGCGCTGCAAGGACGTAGATATCAAGGGGCTGATCCTTCCCGACGTTCCTTACGAGGAGCGTGAGGATTTCGCACCGGCATGCGAGAAGGAAGGTCTGTCGCTAATTTCCATGGTGGCGCCCACATCGTCCGACCGTATCTCTATGATATCTAAGCAGGCTAAGGGATTCATTTATCTGGTTTCCTCGCTGGGAGTCACAGGGACGAGGTCGGAGATCACCACTGATATCGGTGCTATAACGAAGATCATCAAGCAGAACTCAGGCACACCTGTTGCTGTCGGTTTCGGTATCTCCAACCCGGAACAGGCCAGGAAGGTGGCCGTCAATGCCGACGGCGTGATCGTGGGCTCCGCTATAGTAAGACTTCTTGAGAAGCACGGCAAAGAAGCAGCCGAGCCTATCGGAGAATTCACCAGATCGATGAAGGATGCTATCAGGGATCTCTGATTTAGCAGATCCTCGGAACGGGGTCCCCGGCAGGGGCCTCGAGAATCCTTTTTCCGCCGATCTCGGTTTTCAGGACGACTCTTTCCGGTCCGTCGGTTGCGTATCCGATGATCGCAGCGTTCTTTCCCTCGGGAGTCCTCCTGAGGGTCTTCAGAACCTCTTCGGCCATCTCAGGGACGACTCCGATCACGGCTTTTCCTTCGTTACCGATGCTCAGCGGGTCGATTCCCAGAAGGTCGCATCCGTTGACGACGGCATCCCTGAGGGGGATGTCAGCGTAGTTGATCTCCATACCGATATGGGATTTGCCGCACCATTCGTTGAGTGTGTTGGCTAGACCTCCCCTTGTGGGATCCTTCATGGCGACTATTCCTCCGGTCTTTAGACCTTCGGCGATCATCTTGTTTAGAGGAGCGACATCGCTCTGGAGGTCAGCATCGAATCCGTATCCCTCACGGAAGGAAAGCAACGCGACCCCATGGTCTCCCAGATATCCAGAGACTATGATAGCATCTCCAGGTCTAACGCTGGAATCCGTGCACCATCTGTTCTCGACCTTTCTGTATTCTGCGGCCTTGGCCAGGTTGGAATCCAGATAGGGTGACCTCTTTCCCACGGCCGATGTGGACATGACCATCTGATCCACGGCACCGGCCTCCACGACCTTGGTATCTCCGGTGACGATGGGCACTCCGCAATCCGCTGCGGTCTGCCCCATGCTTGCCATGACCTTGTCCACCACATCGATGTCCAGCCCCTCCTCGATGATGACCGAGCAGGCAAGTGCGATAGGTGTCGCACCCATTACAGAGATATCGTTAACGGGACCGGAAACGGAGATCTTGCCGATGTCCCCCCC
>JAEEGH010011299.1_pt1 | contig 20282 bp, 13 predicted proteins | sample 9134181 | NCBI WGS metagenome assembly JAEEGH01 (sample SAMN16246544, study PRJNA631951) | gut metagenome | biome: gut microbiome; feature: rumen; material: DP-attached | host: Bos | place: Iran: Karaj | collected 2018-10
CAATTCATCGTTTCCCGACATCTTTACTCGCCCACCTTTCTCGATGGGACAAGGTTTGTCGTCTACAATCCAATCGTTGATGGCGCCGTTGTCGATGGAATAGATGTCGGTAGGTTGGCGCGTCTCTGTATCAATCATAGCCCAAATGGAACGGCCGTAGCCGTAAACCTTCCCCTTGCCGTCCGACACGCAAAAGTTACGGCTGGTGAAAAACTTCATCGCACTTTCCACCCAAGTTTCAATCGTAAAACGTTCATACTGCGCCGGCATCTCTTCCATCTCGATGGCAAGTCTTGAAAGCACCCATGAGCGCTGAATGGTCATCAGGTATTTCATGCCGAAACCGCGATCCGTGGAATGGAAGTCAGCGGCATTGAGCATCTGGTTGCCCAAATGACCCAGGAACATCCTTCCCGAGAAATCGCAGTGGAAAGGTTCTGCTATGAATTCGTATGTGCCTATTTTATTCATTATGCATTGATTCTAACACGTGGATCAATAATCCCATAAATGATATCTACAACGATATTCACGATGATCAGCATGACAGCAATCAGCAGCACCGCGCCCATGATGACCGGGAAATCGTATTTGTCCAAGGCATCGACAACCACCACACCGATGCCTTTCCAGTCGAAGACGTACTCCACGAAGACGGCACCCGCCAACAAGGAGGCGAACCATCCCGAAACTGCCGTCACCACAGGATTCAAGGCGTTGCGCAAGGCATGGACGCAGATGACACGCCAAGGCTTCAGGCCTTTGGCACGCGCCGTACGCACATAGTCCATCGACATGGCTTCGAGCAAGGAGGTGCGCGTCAGTTCTGTCACCACGGCCAAGGGACGCATACCCAAGGTCAAGGCAGGCAAAATAAGGTTGCGCAGGCTGAGGAACTCTCCCCTGCCGTATTCATCAACCGTGTAGAGGCTACCAGTCATACTCAAGCCAGTATAGTGTTCGAGCAGGAAACCGAAAATCCATGCCATCAAGATAGCAGCAAAAAACGAAGGCAGCGACATGCCTATCGTAGTGATAAACAAGGTTAGCTTATTTATGAACTTGGTGTTGATGACTGCAGCTAAGATGCCGATAATCAGTCCCAAAACCAAAGCGATAGAGATTGACACGGCCGCCAACAACAGGGTATTCGGGAAGGCCTCGCCCAAGATATCTGAAACCTTGCGCTTGCTTTGGTACGACATGCGCAGATAAGGTCCTTTCAGCACAATGGCAGTCGCCCCAATGGTCGCCAGTTTGGCATAATGTCCGATTTTGTCAAGCTTTTGCGTGCCTTTGGAGACATTGTAGAACGATATGGGAACCAGATCGTTAAGATAGTCGACATATTGTTTTCCAAGGCTTTGGTTCATGCCTAGTTCCTCGCGTATGGCATTCACCGACTCTTGATCGGCACGTTGGCCAAGCATCATTTGGGCAGGATCACCGGGTAGGATATTGAACAGGAAGAACACCAGCGTCGCGACACCCCAAAGCACCGCGATACCGTATAATAATTTCCTGATCACATAAGCACCCATGTCGTTACAAAACCTTCAAAACCTTATTGAAGTCTACTGCACTCCATTTGTCCTTCACCAAGCCGTTGTCGAGCCAGATAAGTCCAGGATTGGAACGCACTATAGGCTTGATTTCCAGCTCGTCGGCATAATACACTTCGTAGAGGAATCCGTATTTATCACGCAGTTTTTCCACGTATTCTGGTTCGTCGGCAACCGTCCAAATCACAATAAAGCCTTGCTTTTCAGCGGCTTCTGTAATCACTCGAACCTTCTCCCATTCCTTTTCGGTCACCTTAGTCAGGTCGTGCGAGGTGAACATCAGCAAATTGTCGGTGGTCAAAATAGATTCTGTGACATCGTTGCCGTCTTCGTCCAAGGCTGAGAAGCCGAGGAAATTGGCCCCGCCTTCCGTCCTTTGGTCGACAAACTCCCATTGCGACATCCACACCGAGTCGTTCCAAGGATAGTTGGGTGAAACGTATTCCTGGGTCTCGCCAGTGGCTTTGTTTCTATAAACTAAATAAATCTTCGTTTCTTCAGCAGGTTCAGCATTCATCTGCTTGCCCACCTTCCAATTCATGAAATCGATGACAGGCAGATGACGGTAGTTGTAAATCTCAAATCCCAAGAACAAGCCAGCAAAGAGGACACCTACAAAAAGCTGCACCGCAATTCCAATCGGGTTCCGCAAGTGCTTGTTGTTCAGAATCAAAGGCACCAACACCGCATCGATGACCAAGTTCTTGTAGAAGGTCTGCCAGTTGCTCATCTTGATGGCCGTACCGAAGCAGCCACAGTCAGGCACCAAGTCATATAAAGCATCAAAAAGCGTAGTGATGGTGAAAAACAGCATCAGCAAAGTTGCACCCAATACCGCTAGTCGAGGTAGTATCTTGGTTATCAAACAAATGCCTACCAAGAACTCAGCCAAAATCATGCCCATGGCCAACACCAAAGCGAAATCGTTCAGCCATGTCATGCCGTAGACCGAAAGATAGTCCAGCATTTTGTATTTCGTCCCCAAAGGGTCAACGCCTTTTGTGAAGCTGCTGAAGATGAACAAGGCACCTACAAGCAGACGGCAAATGGTTAAAGCAGTTTTGTTGTATTTCTTGCCGAAGACAAAAGCGACGAGTAGGTTAATCAGCAGGATGGCGAGAAACCAAATATGGTACTCGGGCAAGAAATAGATGCCCACTGCCGAGGCCAAGGCCAAAGCGATGCTGATCCAGGGCAGAATTACTTTTCGTTTCTTCATGGTGGATTTAGTTAGGCGACTGTTCACTCATCAAAATGAGGGCGAACACCGCATAGTTAATCATATCGTAATAATTGGCGTCAAGTCCTTCAGACACAAGCGTTTTGCCACCGTGGTCCTCGATGCTCTTGGTACGCAGTACCTTGCTCATGATGAGGTCGGTGATGGAACTGACACGCATGTCGCGCCAAGCCTCGTCGTAGTCGTGGTTCTTGCGTGTCATCAGCTCATAGGCGTCGGTAGTGACCTTGTCATATAATGTTGTCGCTTCTTCCGTACTCAGGTCAGGCTGGTCGACCACACCGAGCTGGAGCTGTATGATACCCATCGCCGCATAGTTAACAATGCCGATGAACTCAGGCTCGATGCCTTCATCGACAAGACGTTCCGATGCCGTTTGCAAAGTCCTGATTCTCTTTACCTTGATAAAAATTTGGTCAGTAATGGATGGCGTACGCAAGATGCGCCATGCAGGACCATAGTCCTTCATCTTGTCGACAAACAATTTGCGGCACTGCGCCAAAACGCTATGAAATTGGGCTTTTGTATCTTTCGTTTGCATGAAAAATGTATTTTTGCAAAAATAAAACTTTTTTCAATGCTGCAACTCAATTTGGGCAATAATGCCCTCATTTTCGACCGTCCCGCAGTCATGGGCATCCTTAACGTGACGCCCGACTCGTTCTCCGATGGTGGCCGCTACAACCAAATGGACAAGGCCTTGCAACACTGTGAGCAGATGCTTGCCGATGGTGCCGACTTCATCGACATCGGTGGCTGCTCCACCCGACCCAACAATGCCATCGCCACCGAACAGGAAGAGATGGAGCGCGTCGTCCCCATTTTGAAAGCCATCAAGAAAGCCTTCCCTGAGACCTTGGTTTCCATCGACACCTTCCGCAAAAACGTGGCTGAGGCCTGCATGGCTGAAGGCGCTGACATTATCAACGACATCTCTGGAGGGTTGTTTGACAAGGAAATGTTGCCTTATATTGGACAAAACCACATCCCCTACGTGATGATGCATTGTGTAGGATCGCCTGAAACCATGCACCAATATGCTCTCCAAGGCGACATCCACCAAACCGTATTGGACTTTTTCAGGCAGCAATGTGAAGTTCTGGAAGCTTATGGCGAGCAGCAAATCATTCTTGACCCAGGCATCGGTTTTGGCAAAAGCATTGAAGCCAATTATCAGTTACTCAGTGATTTGTATAAGTATCGTTACAATAACCTACCCATCCTTATTGGTATCTCTAGGAAGTCGTTGATCAACAAGGTGCTACACACCACACCCGACACGGCAGAGAACGGGACTACGGTCTTAAACACCATCGCTTTGCTCAATGGCGCCGACATCTTGCGCGTCCATGATGTGAAAAATGCGCGCGAGGCCATCGAATTGGTCGGTACTTTTTGTAATTTTGCACAAAATTCTGAATCATGATCGATCTCTTCATACAAGTCCGCGTTTTCGATATCATCGACATCATTTTGGTGGCAGCCTTGTTCTTTGGACTTTACCGTCTGCTGAAAGGCACTTCTGCCATGAGTATCTTCATCGGTATCGTGGCGCTGTTCCTCATCTGGCAGCTGGTCAAATTCTTGCAGATGGAGATGCTGACTGCCATCCTTGGGGCCTTCGTCAGCGTAGGCTTCATAGCACTCATCATCATTTTCCAGCCCGAAATACGCCGGTTCCTGTTCACCATCGGCGCACAAGCCCAAGAAGGCAAACTCACCCGAAAGTTCAAGTTCCTAAAAGTCAGGAGCAACGTGGATTTGGATATCGATGCGCTCACCAAGGCTTGCCTCAACATGTCGGATATCAAACAAGGCGCGCTCATCCTATTGACGCGCAAAAACAACCTTGACGACATCGTCTCGACAGGCGTGGTGGTCAATGCCGACATCAGCAACCCATTGATTGAGAACATCTTTTTCAAGAACAGTCCTTTGCACGACGGCGCCATGGTTATCCGTCACAACCGCATCACGGCCGCCCGTTGCATCCTTCCCGTGACACAAAAGACCAATATCCCTGGTCACTATGGCCTGCGCCACCGCGCTGCCATCGGCGTGACCGAAGACAACGACTGCATTGCGATAGTCGTTTCTGAAGAAACGGGCAATATCAGCATGGTCACAGGCGGCGAAATACAAACTGTGAAACCGTCAGAATTAAAGGAAACGATTGTAAGTGAGTTGAGAGTTTAAAGTTGAGAGTTTAGAGTCAGTTCTTCCCACTGACTCTAAACTCTAAACACTCAACTCTAAACTATTCAATTTCAACGAACCCGTCATTCTCCTCCGCATAGCGCAATTGCTTCTTATACGGGTCGTAACGTAGCATGATCTGATAACCATAACCCATTCTCTGCAGCTCCTTACCTACATAGCTATTCATCATGTAGTCGTACGTATATGCTGCATAAAGCTTACCAAGATAAACTGCGTAGTTGTAAACATCTTTAAGTTCAAGAGTATCAATAGTATAATTATACTCAATCTTGTTTTCCCAGAAATTGAAATCCGTTTTTGAATCGAAGCCATCCATGAGATTATGCTCGCAGAACAGAACGGGTTTCCAGTCGCCGTCGTTCACTTCGAACCACGAGGCCACGTTGACTGTGTTCAACGGATGCTTGTAGCTGTATTCGTCCGTATCGCTAAAGAGATAGTCCTCGTACTCCGTGATGCGCCCCGAGATTTCAGTGCGCGAGAGCATCACCAACCAATGTGTGGAGTCGACCGGCACCTTGTCGATGTCTTCGGGTATATAGACATTGACGCCATAATCACCCATGCCTTGGGCGTAGGCGTTATACATCACGTCAAGGAACAAATCTTGGTTGAAGCCGTTCAGAACTTCAGTCTGCTTGCCTAATTGGGTGTTGTACTCCACCTTCACATCCGCCTTTTCGGGGAAATACACGGCAGCTTCTATGATCGGGCGCTCAGCCAAGTATTTCTTAGCCAGTTTTTTTTCGGTTTGACAACTCGTCAGCAGCAAGGCAAACAGCAAACCAAAGAATACGACATGGGACTTCGCGACACGATACACGGGATTATAACCTATTGTCTCGTGTCTCGCATTACGTTGCCTCGCGTCTCTATTATTTATTAGTCGTTTCATCATTTAACTCATTAAACAAATCCATCTGCACACCGTCGCCTTGGGGCTTCACAATCTCCATCGGCACATCGGCAGGGTTGACTATTATTTTCGATTCGTTATCGGGCGACTCTGTGGTAATCGTGTCTGGATTATTCGGCTCTTCGTCCCCTTCGACAGGTTCAGGAGCCTCAGTCTCAGTGGTCTCTGGTTGGAAGGGCTCTAAGAACTGCCAGCTGTCGATCTCCCTTGTCGAGAGGCGTTTACCCTTGGCTTTGTAACTCTTGATACCGATGAACTCCTCCACGTTGACCTCATCGTCGGGAAAGCTGTTGCCCGCATCGCTGACCTTATAGCTCAGCAGCAGGCGAGGCAGGGTGTCGGTGCTCATACCGAGGTATTTTGCCTCAGGATGCTCACCGATGAACGAAGCACGTGTATTCATCTTGGTCTCGGCCTCGATGCAGAAACGTTTCAAATAATGTTTCTGCGTCTCACCTTCGATGTAGATGACGGAGAAGACCTCATCGGGGTCAAACTTCCGGATTTCCACCATGTCGTCGTCGAAGTGGGTGTTGAGGTCAAAGCCTGAAATCTTGAACTCGCCGTTGGCAAAGATTTGCAGAATCTTGTCCTCTCCCTCGAAGGCACCAAGGTATTGTCCTCGCTTATCGACATTGAGACGACGCACCGTGTCGTCGAACCAGATGTCGCGGGCATTGAGCGTGGAAACGCCTTCCCCTCCCTTCTTGATCTCCTTGACTTCATATTTCGTGAGCAAGTTACCACGTGTGTCGCGACCCTTTACAGCGAGGTCGGCGAACTGGTAGTCCACCGTTTTCTGCTTCTTGTTGAACAGCACCAACGTCACCTTGATGACTTCGGCCTCGCCGTTGGGATTCGACGAGAAATAGCGCACCTTCGAGCCAGGCTTGCCCTGCGTGAGGTCATATTCCTTATCGCGGGTGACACCCTTCACAGCAAAACGCTTCACGTAGTGTGGCGCGCCATTCTTGCCGTCGCGATAAACGACATTGTAGGTAGTGCGGTCGTCGTTTTTGTGGAACACGTCGACGTGGATAACCTTTTGGCCCACGAAGAGCTTGGGCTGTAACTTGACCACGGCATACTTGCCATCCTCGTGGAAGACGATGATGTCGTCCATATCGGAGCAATCGCACACATATTCGTAGGCCTCCTTGTTCTTCTCGCGCTTCAAGCCCTCACCTGTACAGACGAAGCCTTCTTCCCTATTGACATACAACTTTTCGTTGTTGGCGGCCACGGCCACGGCCGAGATATTGTCGAAGTTACGAATCTCGGTCTTGCGTTCGCGCCCTTCACCATATTTCTCCTTGATATGCAGGAAATAATTGATGGTATAATCTACAATATGGTCGAGGTTATACTTGGCCTCCTCCATCTTCTTCTCGATGTCAGCCAGTTGTTCGTCGGCCTTCTTGATGTCGAACTTGGAGATCTTGCGGACGGGTTTCTCGCAGAGCTTTTCCACATCCTCGCGTGTGATCTCACGTTTCAGCAGCTTGCGGTATTTGTCGAATCGACGTTCAATGCCTGTGAGTTGATCGTCCCAAGTCTCATAGTTCTTGTTTTCCAACTCTTTATATATGCCTTTCTCGAAGAAAATCTTCTCCAACGAAATCCAATGCCAGCTGTTTTCCAGCTCTTCGATGAGGATACGTAGCTCCCAACTGAGAAGTTCCATGGTACGGTCGGCGCTGAGTTTCAATATCTCACTTACACCCATAAACGCTGGATGGTCATTGACGATGACGCAAGCATTGGGTGAAATGGAAACCTCGCAGTCGGTGAAGGCATAGAGTGCATCGATGGTTTGGTCGGGCGAAACGCCAGGATTCAAGTAGATGACAATTTCGCACTGCTCGGCGGTGTTGTCGTCGATTTTCTTAATCTTGATCTTGCCCTTGTCGTTGCACTTCACGATGCTCTCGATGACACTGCCCGTGGTAGTACCGTATGGAATCTCGCTAATGACCAAGGTCTTCTTGTCCTGCTGGCTAATACGTGCACGGATGCGCACCTTTCCACCACGCAGACCGTCGTTGTAGTTGGTCACGTCCATCAGGCCGCCCGTCGGGAAGTCGGGATAGAGCGTGAAAGGCTCGTCGCGGAGATAGGCAATGGAAGCGTCGATGAGTTCGTTGAAGTTATGTGGCAAGAATTTGGACGCCAGACCCACGGCGATGCCTTCGGTGCCTTGTGCCAGCAGCAGCGGGAACTTCACCGGCAGCGATACGGGCTCGGCGTTACGGTTATCATAGGAACGGGTCCAGTCGGTGGTCTTATGGTTGAAGACGACCTCCTTGGCAAATTTGGAAAGGCGCGCCTCAATGTAACGCGGGGCGGCGGCATCGTCGCCAGTAAGGATATTACCGAAGTTACCCTGGGTGTCGATGAGCAGGTCTTTTTGTGCGAGTTGCACGAGTGCATCACCAATGGAGGCGTCGCCGTGCGGGTGGTATTTCATCGTGTTACCCACGATGTTGGCCACCTTGTTGAAACGGCCGTCGTCAAGTTCGTCCATCGAATGAAGGATACGACGTTGCACAGGCTTCAAGCCGTCCTCGATGGCGGGCACAGCACGTTCAAGGATGACATACGAGGCATAGTCGAGAAACCAATTCTCAAACATCCCTTTCAGTGGTATCACATGGTATTCATCCTCCTGAGCCTGAGCGTCTTCCACACCTTCCAAAGTCTCATCAATGGGCTGCTCGTCTAAGGATTCGTATTCCGTCTTGTCTTCGATATCCATAAAACTTTTCTCCTGCTTGCAAAAATAGGAAAAATATCACTTCCAGAACCTCAAAACCAAAATTTCTCCGAGCAAAGCCAGCAACGCGATCAAAGCGAAGAGTTTCCACTGCGAGGACTGGTGCGCCATGGCCTCAACAAGGTCTGCGGTGGCAAAATCGGAGGTGTCGAACACGGCCGCCACGTTGAAGCCGGCCTTCTTGAATTGTGGTTCGACGTCATCACGCTCGGCGAAGACCATCTTTGATTCCACACGGCTCTCGTTCCAAGCTGTCACACGGTTTAAAGTGTCGTTCACAAGCAGGTTGTAAAAACCAGCTGCAGGAAGGTTGTCATTCAGATAGAGATACACCTTGCCGTTGCGCACCTCGGAAGCGGGCATCAGCTCAAAGCTGCGGTCTTCGTTGGCGAAAAGGATTTGACGGTCGCCTTGAAGGCTCATATCATTCAGCACCAACATCTTGTCCGTTCCTATGGTATAGGACAAACGTCCCATCTTGCCGCCCATGAAGGCTGCCTTGACCATTGTGGGAACAAAGAGGGCATTGTCTGCAAAGTCGCTCCACTTGGGGCTGAGTGCCGTGGCCATTACGAAGACTTGCCCCTTCCCCTCCGTCGTCGACAGCAGCAACGGGTCGCCATTTTTCAAGGTCAGCAATGACGTCGGGACGCCATTGGAGCGCAACCTCAGATGACGTTTCACCTTGGGCAGGTCGGCATGTTGGGGCATGTCAAGGATCATGTCGTTGAAGAAAGCGTGATGCAAGGCCAAGTCCTCCACCGCAGTGGCATTGGTATCGGCTTCCATCAGGGTTAGTCCAAGCTTCCTATACAGATAGCCATTGCTCTTTGGATCGTCAATAGAGGGGAACACCATCAGGCTGGCACCTTCAGAGACGGCATCCAACAAAGTCTGTTGAAGGGTCTCGTTCAGCTTCGCCGTCTCGTTGACGATGAGCAGTTGAGCTTGGGCTATCGTAGCCAAGTCAAAGCGCGAGGGCTCCATCAAGGTATAGCGGAACTGGTCGTCATCCTCAAAAATCATGGCGCAATTGCTCTTCTCCGTACCCAACTCCACCACAGACAGATTAGGCTTCACGCTCAACACGAAGTTGTAGCTGTCGTCGAAGGTGATGGGATGGTCCATCAGCGAGACGCTGCATTGCTGTTCGCCGTTGCGTTCCACCACAAACTGCATTGTGAGCTCAGCCGTGCCGTTTTTCTCCAAATCGACCGTCGTGGAAGCGGTCATATTGCCGTTCATGGTGAAGTTGACGGGCAGGCCTTTCACCTCCTTATCGCCTTGGTTAACGACGCGCACCATCAAGTCGTTGGTCAAACCGGATTGCACAATGGGCGACGCCAACCACACCGAGTCAATGTAAAGATTGGTCTTGAACTCGGGCACCATAGGGACGACAATCACCTGCATCGTCGTGTCGGCCTTAGCCGCCGACAAGTCGAAAGTATTGCTTTGAAAATCGGAATAGACAAACAAGGTCGAAGTCTCAAAGCCATGTTGCTTGCCCAACATCTCGAAGCGGTCGATGACTTCGCCCATTGGTGCAGGCGCGCCGTCAAGGTTCATACGGTCAAGCTGGTCGAGCATCTCCTCTTGGTTCATCGGGTATTCATTCTGAATCTCGAAGCTGTTAGTCATCAGCAGGTAACGATTGGAGGGATTAAGTTTGTGTACCAAATCCCTTGCCGACTGTCGTGCATCCTCAATCATGGTGGTGCGTTGTGACTGTCCCTTCATGCTCATCGAATTGTCGATGTAGATGCCTACGAGATTATTCTCCGAATTGACATTCAATTGTTTATCAGGATGATACGGAAAGGCAAAAGCCAACACCAATGCCGCGATGAAAAGGCAGCGCAACAACAAGGTGACGAGATATTTCAGCTTGCGCGTCTTGGCGTTCTCCTGTTGAATGCTTCGCAGTACAGCCGTATTGCTGAAATACACCAGCTTATGCCGCCTGAAATTGAACAGGTGGATAAGGATGGGAATCAGCAGGGCGAACAGGCCCCAAAGCATATTGGGATAGAGGAAACGCATGACCTAAAAAACAGGCGGCAAAGATACGAAATCTTTATCAGTATCCGAACAAATGGCCGCGGTTGCCCCGACGATGGTATCGATCCTTGGCAAAGGTGGCACAGGCATCCTCGAGATGCTTCTCCAAAGGAATGGCGACACCCAATGTAACCTCCAAACCTTGCGGCAAACGCCAACCCGTCACCTGATAGGCATTGACATTGCCGGCAGGTACGCTTCCCTCCTTCTCTGCTGCGCCATAATTGTCGAGCAGGCCTTGGTGCACCGTGGCGCCAAGTTTGAGCAGGATATGGTGACTCCCAATGCCAATGCGACTGCGGATGCCCAGACCAGCAAAGGCTCCAGCATGAATCATATTCATGTTGGCGTCACCCACATCGATGGTCTGGTTCAATTCAATGGGTGCCGTGCGGTCGATATGGATCTGACCTCCCAAGCGCATTCCAACCTCACCACCCACGGTGAGATAAGGCTGGAAATAGGGTTTGATAGGCAGACGCACCTCAAGAGGCAAACGGAAATCCACATAATGGACGGACATGGTGTAATGCACCAAAGAGCCTGAACGATGCTCATAGCTGATGTTGGTGCCTCGCTTCAGATACACCACCTCGGGCGACAAAGCGAGTACATTACCCAAAGGAATATCGACGAACAAACCACCCATCAAGGTTATCGTGTCCTTTTGTGGGAGCTGTTGCAAAGCCTCGTTTTTGAAATAATACATCCTAGGCATGTTTATGCCGCCTTTCAGGCCGATGGAGACCGATTCCTTCCACGATGTGTTGCCACCACTCTGTGCAAATGAGATTGTTCCGGCACAAACGCACAACAATATGACTATCAAATGCTTCTTCATCTTTGTTCTTTTTACCATTCTTCGTTCTTGGCTAATCCGTCGCTGTCCTTATAGATGAAATACGTTCCTGGCGTATTAAAACTATTTGGGGAATTCGTTTCGACGTCCATGATGATGGTTGCATAACGGAAATCGGCAAGGCCTTCTTCTGTAACGTTGCCTTTCATGATGGTACCTGTTTTCATCTTGAAATATGCCGTATCCAAATCCACCGCTGTTTGGTTTATGCAATAGACCGTAAAGGCATTGTCGTGTCCACAAACAAACACCGTGTCGGTCACCGTTTCGTTGACCTCGTTCACTTCCATTTTGGCGATGCCGTTGTGTTGTTTGGAAAAGCGAAGCCACATGTTGTTTTCGATAAAACTGAGAGGCCAATTCGGCAGATTGGAACCTAAACGTTCTTTCGGTGACATCACATAGCTGCCCTCGATCTTGGGCGGCACGGGACCTTCGGGGATACTACCAAAAGCGGCAAAAAACCGCGTCTGCAAAGAATCGGGAATCACCGAGAGGATGTCGTCAATATAATATTCCGTCCCGATGAGGGCGATGGTGTTGTCGTCGTTTTTTGTACAAGAGCTCAACAGGACGCTCCCAAACATAAGCAGCCAAAGGCCGAGTATTATTCGTTTCATGATCGTTGTTATTATTCTATTTGTTCAAAACAATACGTTGCTTTATGATTCCATCCTTGGTCTTGACTTCCAGCAGATAGATGGATGGCGGCAGATACCCCAAATTCAATACAATATTATTGTCGTGGTTGCAACGGCTGTTCTCCACCACCTGCCCCAACATATCAACGACACGCACCTGCTCAATATTGTCGGCCTCGATGGTAACGTCCCCTTGAGTAGGATTGGGATATACTTTGACCTCCAACTCGTGTTGGTCCACATCGTAGAATGAGCACACGAACCAATAGCGTTGCACAACGCCTTCGGGCTCACAACGGTTAAAGACTCGGACATCAAGCCAAACGGTGTCTTCCACCGCGGTGAGCACATACATCCTACAACTTTGGTTATTGTTGCCAAACGGCTCCAGGACCCATTCTATTGGTTCCTCAAAACTCCATTGCACGGAGTCCCATGAACAATGCGGGTTAATGTCCCAAATGTCGAAGTCATAATAGTTGATTTGGAACTCAGTGGCAGTGATGACCCAGTGTGGTGCAGTGTTGGCAGGATCCATCGGATAGATTTCGGTAGGCACCGGGGTATATTCAAAAGGCATGTTGATGGTGACAATGCTGTCGCAACCCTGAACGTTTTTGTAAATCCTATGGTATTCTCCTGAAACGGTATAGACATGGTCTTCGGGATCATAGTCGTCATCGGTGGTGTATTCATGCCCTTTAGGATCCCAGAAATAACCGTCACAACGGTCTTCCTCTTCCAAGGTGAAAATGGTTGTCTCGTAATTGCTAATCTCTAGATGCAGGACATAGGTGCTGTCGCAGATTTGGTCTCCAAACACATGTTGGACGGTTTTTTCTATATCCTGACTCTCGTAATAGGTAATACCCGTAATGGGCCAATAGTACTCGTCGCAGGCCACCTTGGTCTCCTCATGGTAGTAAGCCTCATGAAATTTGAGGTCGAGCCTGTACTTGATGTCGCAGCCACCCTCTGGGTCAGGTAAGACAATCTCATCGTAAGTGTCTTCATGATAGGTGATGCCCGTCTTATCCCACGTCCACGACGGTGTCGTCCCATGAGCATAGCACTCGTATTGGTTAACGATAGGTGGCATTTGGTATTCGCCCACAGTCAGTACCAACTTCTCCACTTTCAGACATCCGTGGTTGTCGATGGTGTCGTAATAAGCGACTTGGCCATCCTGATCGAACAATTCGCCATGGAAATTGAAGGTCTGTCCGACACAGATGCTGGCATCAACGATAAGGGTGTCATTAGGCGGATAAACATTCAACTCAAGACGAACGATGCTGTCGCAGCCATGGATACTGTGGTCCGTATATGACACTTGGCAGGCATGGTCGTAGGTAGTGCCATAGAAAGTATAGCTCTCACCGTCACAAATGTATTCTGTGATAACGGTCTCGTCATACGTCGGCCAGTTATCAAGATGCAGATAAATGGTCTTGTCGCATCCGTATTGAGTTTGCGTGTGATGCTCGTAAGTATTCGGTGCGCTGACCGTCTGGCCATAGAAGTCGTAAGTGTCGCCTTCGCAAATGGTTTCATACTCATGAGTCTCCTCGTTAGGATGCACCACGATGCTGACGCTCACGTCTTGTGAGCTGCCCCAACTGTTGTCGGTGACATGACAGGTGTAGGTAGTCGTACCCACAGGCGGAGTGGCCTCTGGGTGTTGAACGTTGGCATTGTTCAGGCTATTGGCGGGTGTCCAACTAAACGAGTAGTTACCCGAGCCTCCAGTTGGCATGGCATGCAAAGTGGTCGACTCGCCTTCGCAAAGTTCAGTGTCGTCGGCAGTGGCCGTGGCACTCATCGAGCCCACGTAGACGGTACATTGCGGTTCCCCGAGCACAACAAGTTGGCAGAAGGAAATGTCGTCCAAGCCGAAATCATTGCCCGAGCCCACGGTGTTCTGGTTTAAAATGGTTATCGTTGCAGTAGTGGAATTGCCGCTATTCCAAAGCTGGTAGAACTGCTGCCAAGTGTTCGTAGTAGGTGGTGCCGAAAAAACCTCACCAATTTGGTTGCCGTTGATGCTGAATTGCAGCAAGGCCACCTCGTTGGCTTGGCCTGCAAGCGTGCAGACCCATGTGGAAAAGGCATAGGTTTGATTGGGTTGTACCGAAATCTGCTCTGTCCAGACATTCGTTCCCGGACTAGTGGAGCCATTGACCATCATGAAATTGCCTGACCCACCGTGGCCATAGCCCACGAAATTCTCATGATGAAGGCTGGCATCATAGTCCACATAGTAAGTGCCCTCGTTCCACAGGTTGCTGTTGTACACATAAGACGAGGTGAAGCCCACGGCACCTTGTTCAAAGTCACCATTGACAACGCTTTCCGCACCCGGACCCATCCCCCTGCAAGTGTAGGTTGTAGTCACTGATGGCGAGGCCACCGTCACAGGTCGGTCGGTGACTGAAAGCCCAGTGGCAGGTGACCATTGGTAATAGGTTGCCCCCGAGGCCGTCAGGGTTACCGATCCTCCCGGCTGTATGGTAGCCGAAGGTGGCGTGATGGTGACAGGCTGCGCTTTCACAAGGAAAGCCAGCATGACCAATATAGCCGACAACAAAATGTTTCTTCTCATATAGGTTTCATTTCAACGCGCAAAGATAGCGAATTCTAAGATTCATCCTAAAAACAGTCCAAAAATTGGACAATTACCGACTTACCACCACGCGCCTCTTCACCATGCCCTCAGTCGTCTTTATTTCAAGCAGATAAACAGAAGGCGCATAACCATTGAGATTCAAGATAACAGTATTTGAACGATCGTATTCGCGCCAATTCAACACTTGTCCCATCATATCGGTTAGGCGAATGCTCTCGATGCCCTCAGCCTCCACCGTCACCGTGCCCTTGGTAGGATTGGGATAGACATTGGCCTCAATTGCGTCGTGGTCACCGACGCCATAAAAGCCTGCATTGATAAGGAAGCTATGCTCCATCTCACCGCAATTGCCATTGAAATGCGCTATCAGCTCACCACTTCCGGGTGTAGGCACAAAGATTTGGCATGAGACTTCGTCCTGGTCAACCACTTGCCAATCAGGATTGCTCAAGCTCCATGAAATGGAACCAACAATGTCAGTGGTGTCAATTTCATACCTATAGATACCGCTGAAGAAATTGGTGGCCACATACACATGACTGTTTCCGCTAATCTGTCCGATGCTTTGTGAAGCACGAAGCATAAGATTGACAATCAAGACACTATCGCAGCCATTGGGACCCACCAGCGTGTCAACAACAATCCGATAGGTATGAGTGCTCTCTCCTTCTGGTATACCATAGAAAACGCCATCGATGGTAATGGAATCACAAGCATTTTGAAACCTCACATTGTTGACGGGTGTGTTGAGGTTGACGTGCATCATCACCGTGCTGTCGCAACCTGCAGGTGTCTGGAAAGTGTGCGTGTAAGTCGTGTCATCGGAGAAGCATTCGTATTCATACCAAGTGAAAGGCGAGCATGAGATGGTATCGAACTGATAGAAAATCTCATCGGAGAGGCTGAAATGCATGGTGACGATGCTATCGCAGCCTTGCAACGATTGGAAGACGTGTTGGTATTCGCCCTCGTCTTCACAATAGTGTCCTTGCCACATTATCGGTTGGCACGAGACGATGCTCGTGTCGGTTTCGACAGTCGGAATGATGTTGAGCTGATACGCGATGATGCTGTCGCAGTGGGTCACAGGCGTCTGCAAAGTGTCGTATACGACAGCATCCGCATAATAAGGAACACCGTGCCAGACAAAGCCACTGCATTCCGTCATGACGCCACCATCGTTGACGCTGTTGTGTCCTACAGTCAATTCAAGATAATACCACGTGTCGCAATCATCAGGACCGACTGCAGGAACGAAAATCGAGTCGCGTGTGCTTTCGGTATAGGTGATATTTGGCTTCATTTCCCATACGTAGGAATCGCAAGCCGTCCTAGTGTGCGTATATGAGGAGTATTCGTCAAAGCTCAGATTCAGTTCCACGATGCTGTCGCAATGGTTAGCATTGGTCAATGTATCCCATGCATACTGCATCTGGTCGGAATGATAGAAAGTCCTCCCATGCCATTCAAACTCTTCATGGCAGGAAGTGATGGGCTCCACCACGTAGTCGCTATGGGAAATCTCGACAGGCTGGTAAACAATATGGAAGCAAGGTTCAAACACCTCGTATTCAACCACCTGACTCTCCGTAATCACTTCTCCTGAAGGAAGTTGATAGAAATCGCAGGCGGTTTCTGGTTCGAGATACTCATTCTCGGCCGACAACACCGTAATCTGCACAGGACCAACAACGTCGGTGCCGCAAATGGTCTGAGCAATGAAGCGCAACCAATAGCCATTGTGGCTCATCTGCATGAGCATGGTAGGATCAATGGCTGCATAGGTTCCATTTTCCGTTGACGACATCTGCCATTGGGCCAGACGATCGCCTTCGTTATGGTTGTTCCAAATGACATTGACATCAGGCAAGTCGAGTGCATTACCTTCACATACTTGCAGCCACGAAAGTTGCATCTGGGCTTCAGGAACGGCATCCACATCGAAAGAAACCACATTGCTGTATACCTCATCACATGAATTGATAACGGCATAGCGCAGGTAGTAAGTGCCATAACCCAAAGTGTTGGCCGACGGGTCGAAAGACGTGAATGGGCCATTGGCAGAAGTGGCGTATTCCCAGTGGGCGTCGCCTCCTTCAACATGATTCATCTCATACTGAGGAGCGACAAGGTTGATCGGGTTACCCGAGCAAACGCTGGTCGGAGCCGAAATGCTGCCCGTAATCTCAGGAGCATTGTTGATGGTCAGATCCAGCGTGAAAATGCTGTCGCAAACCAAAGGGTTGCCGCTCTCCACCGTGTAGGTGTCAGTTTGGGTTGAATAATAGGTTTGTCCATTCACCGGCCAAGTAAACGACCCGCAGCTAGTAAAAGTTTGCGTCTCCGTATAGGCATCGCTCAAGATAAAATGCAAATGAGCTGTAATCGTACAACCATTACTGTTCTGAACCTGTGCGGTATAATCACCAGTATGGTTACAGGTCACGCCATTCCACACATAAGTGTCGCAAGCTGTGATCTCCTCGTATGTATCCTCGGTTGAAAACACCGTGACCTGCACCACGTTGGTGGAATAGCTGGTGCCACAGCCGTTGACCGCCTTATAGCGGATGTAGTAACCATTATATGAAAACGGAATATTGTTGTTGGTCAACGCAGTAAAGTCACCTGATGAGGTCGGCGCGATTTCCCAACTGCCCGTGCCCTGGTTGGTGTGACGCCACTGCACCTGTGGCTCGGTCAGGTTGAACGACTCTCCTGCACAAATGCCTGCAGGAGCTGTGATGTTCCCCACCTCTGGTATGTCATTCACCGTCACCTGAACCGATGTGCTGTAGGTCTCGCCACAGTCGTTTTCGGCAAAGTAGCGGAGCCAATAGCCGTTGTATGAATAGGTGATATTGCTGTTGTTGAATGCATTATATTGACCATTTTGAGTAGCTGCAATCTGCCAGCCTTGATTGGTGATGGTAGCGCCATTATTTTGTATGGTGGGCGTAGTCAAGTTGAAGCTGCCGCCCGCGCAGATGGCTGAAGGCGTGGCAGGCGTGGCAACGGTAGGCGCATCGTTCACATGGATTTGTACCGTATTACTGAGCGCATTGCCACAGTCATTGCTGACCTTGTAATGCAGATACCAGTTGTTGTAGGTCGCTGGAACATTGTTGATGTTGAACGGTTGGTAGGTGCCGTTTTGGGTCTGACAAATCTCCCATGCACCTGTACCCGTACCGTCAAAGGTCGGAGCTGTCACCTCGAGGTCATCGCCGGCACAGATGGCTTCGGGAGCCACCAGCGTACCTACATTGGAAGGCGCCACATTCACGGTCAGTTGACGGGCAGGTTGACTATAGACAGTACCACAACTACCTTCAATCTTATAGCGGATATACCAACCGTTGTATGTCGCTGGGATATTAGTCAAGCTGAAAGCAGTGTAATCACCGTTTTCCGTTGACGAAGCCACCCAACCCGGATTAGAGACTTGAGAACCGTTAGAGTTATAGGCAGGAGGTGTCAGGTTTAAGCTTTGTCCTGCACATATCGGCTGGACAGTAGGCGTTTGGCCCGTGAAACTCGGGCCGTTGGTCACCGTAATCTGCACCGCATTGCTATGTCCCTCGCCACAGTCGTTGGTGGCCGAATAGCGCACCCAGTTGCCATTCATCGAAAGAGGGATGTCGGTCGGGTCGAATGCTTGATAAGTACCGTTTTGTGTAGTGCTTTTCTGCCATTGTCCCGTTCCCGATGGATTGACGGAAGGAACGTCGATGCCGAGGCTACCGCCCGCACAGATCGCAGGTGGAGCGGTGATGTTGCCTACGGTTGGTGGTTGTCCTGCTTGAATAAACACCCATGCCTCGTCATAAATGCCTTGAGCCGTAAAGCCCACCCTATATTTCAGCTGATCTGTACCTGTAAAGGATGCATCGGTTAAGACATATTCAATCTTCTTATCTGGCAGCACGTAGTAGTCTCCATGCTGGGGAGGCGTCACAACCTGCACACTGACATTCTGTATGCCCGGTAATATGACGTCGTTATTCAAAACAGGTATTTCCGAAGCTGTCATATAACAAGCCAAAGGCCAAGTGTCTGAATTTGCTGTGACACTATACGTCGCTTCAGCTACAAAAGAGAGGTCATCAATAGCAAAATCGTCTCCTAATCCATGTAAACCAGTATAATTATCGCGAATCTCAACAGTAACTTCAGTAAGACTTCCACTATTCCAAGGTGGAATATTAGGCCAGGCATGCCAATTGTTATCCGAAGGAAGATTATATTGGTTACCAACATTTTGACCATTGATCTTAAGTTGGAGTTTGGCAGGATTAATCTGACCTTGTATTTCACGATTCAAATTGGCCACATAACAGGAAAACGTATAATTAGTATTTGGCGTTACCTGCACTGTTTGTTTCCACACCACTTTATTTGGGTTATTCGAGCCGCTGAAGCCATTAACCATCATGAACCTGCCTGAACCTCCATGACCATAGACTTCAGGCCAGCCCCAATTACCAATACCATAACCCTCCGTGTTATGATCAATGGCATATTGACCGTGATCTACACCATGGTGATCGAAAATTCGGGAATAATCCGTTTGAAATCCTCCCGACAGTTCGAACCCAGGATTATAAAACAGATTGGTCTGAGCAACCGCAGGCGCAGCCAAACACACAAACAACGTCAAGAGGTTGAAAATGCGTAAAACTTGTTTTTTCGCAGTCATTTTTCCTTGTTTAGTACATTACACAAACGTGCAAAAATGCAAAAAACGTACCAAATATGCAAGAAAAAGTTCATTTACAACGGTTTCCCGTCCAATACGGCCGATTTCAGCGTGTCGTATTCGTAAGTCAGCTTCAATGAGAAGAAAGGTCGGTTTTCGTCGATGAGACGGAGGAAGATCTTGTCGCCTTCCCACATGGTAAGCTCAAGCAGACGTTGTTTCTCGATCCATTCGAGGTCGCCCTCGTTGCATTCAATCTGGTTGCCGGTCCAGTCAGTGCAGACGAAGATGTGCATGTGTTCATCGTCATAGACGTTATGCACGAAGGTGACGATGCCACAGTAGCGCCATTTCGTCACGGTGAAACCAGTCTCTTCCCACACCTCGCGTAGCATGCAGTCCTCAGGGCTCTCCCCTTCCTCGAACTTGCCGCCCACGCCCAGCCATTTGTCGTGGTTGAGGTCGTTTTTCTTCTTGGTGCGGTGCAGCATGAGATATTGGCTGCCGCGCTCCAGATAACATAATGTTGTTTGTTTCATTTACAGATTTGTTTGGTACGGCCCTTCGACTGGCTCAGGGACCTCTGCTAACAAAAAGCAAGGCGGCCTTTGGAGCCGCCTTGCAAAAACCTTTTAGCTCTGGAATTAGATGATACCTTGAGCCATCATGGCGTGGGCAACACGCA
>JAEEGH010011302.1_pt1 | contig 20278 bp, 19 predicted proteins | sample 9134181 | NCBI WGS metagenome assembly JAEEGH01 (sample SAMN16246544, study PRJNA631951) | gut metagenome | biome: gut microbiome; feature: rumen; material: DP-attached | host: Bos | place: Iran: Karaj | collected 2018-10
ACAGCTGATGATAAGGAAGGTACTACGCCAGTAGAAAACACCATTTCATCTCTTTTATATTCAACATTATGTCTTCTTTTCCAAAATGAAATAAATGCTTCATAATATTCTTCTGGAGTATATGAATAGCCAAAAGCATTTATTTCTAATCTTTTCTTAATAGCTTCACTTATTTCAGGAAGACAGTTAAAGTCCATATCAGCTACCCACATAGGAAGCTCATTATCCTTAACATCCCACTTATATGAATATGTATTTCTTCTTTTAGCTAATTCATCGAAATTATACATTTATTCCATTACCTCAATAGTTGTTTTCTTAGGATCTACTATATCTTCATCTAAGATGATTTCATCAATCTTTAATGCTTTAATTTTACCAGAATATGGATTCTTAACAGAATCAATCTTTGTCTTTATTTCAGCATTTACATCATTACATCTTTCAAATGCTAAATTAGTATTTAATAGCTTACAATTAATCATTTCAATATTATCAATATAGCACATACCCTGTTCGCTATCGATAGTACAATTAACGAATTTTAAATTCTTACTATTCCAGCCTAAATATTCACCAATGATTATAGAATCATAAACTACTACATTATTACAATTCCAAAATGAATCCTTTGAATTCATTACTGCATTTCTAATTTCGATGTTTTCACCACCATCAAATGCATAATTACCATCTAAATTAAAATTCTTAATTTTGATGTTTTTAGAATTCATTGCGAAATAGTCACCCTTAGCATTTACATCATTTAAAACAACATCATCACAATTCCATAATGTTTCTTGAGCATTAGGAATATTAACATTATTTAAATATACACCCTTACATCTTCTAAATTGCTTAGGAACTGCAATTAAAGATTTATTAATTGTAATATTATTTGTATACCAAATACCTGATCTTGCTAAATCAATAAATGTAGTTTCATTAACTACTACATTATTACAGTACCAAAGTGGATACTTCCATTTAAATATACAGCCATTCAATTCTAAATTGCTGCACTCCTTAAGTGGTGATTCACCATTATCGAATGTAACATTTTCTAAAGAAACATTATGAATATTATATAATGCTCTTTCTCCTTCATATAAACCACCATTTAACTTCTTTTGCATAAAAACCTCCTATGCTTGTCTTGCCTTACCATTTAGCTCTAATTTAACATTAGAAAATCTAACAATGGTTTGAGCGTTGGCAAACATTCCAACATAAACATATTTGTCATCCATTGAAAGATAATCAAAATCTATGAATTTACTTTCATATAATTGATTACGATAATATGTTTTAACAAATACAACCTGTCCTAATCTTTCAATAGATATATCTAATTCTTCATTTTCTTTATAAAATTCATTTATTATATTTAATTCTTTCTTTAATTCAGTTGGATTAGATCTAGAAAAATTAATATAAGATATCAAATCTGTAGTAACAATACCACCAGCAATAAAATTAGTTGAATAATTTTCCTTAGGATTTGTTTGATTAAAATAAACATCTCCTCTTAGCATTAATCCAAAGCCTGATTGCTTGATACCATTATAGTATTCTATCTTAGCATGTGCACTAAATTTAAAATTTAAATTCTTATCTATCTTAGTAAATGCATAAGCAAATCCATCACTAGATGCGTTAAATTTACCAAATTTAATTTTAGATCCAACTAAGAAATCATCATTATCGCTTTTAGCTATTATAGAATCATCAATAATATCTAAGCATCCAAATGCAGTACCATAATATGGTTCATTACATTTAAATCTATCCTCTGGCTTATAAGCCTCAAAATCTGGTGTTTTATATTCCTTAAATACAAATAGAGGATTAATTACTAAATCACTAAATTTAGGCTCTTTTAATTCCTTAAAGTATTTAGAAATAGGATGATTAATTTTCTTTAATTCAGATGCTAATAAATAAGCAACCCATTTAGCACCTAAATAATTAAGATGTGTTTTATCAACACTTCTTTCATCATAAGTAACTTCACCATTTACCTTCTTACCCTTAGATATTGCATGTAATAATAATTGCTTATCTCCTAATCTCTTAGATACATCAATTAATGGATTAGTTAAATCAATACCTGCAATATTTAAATAAGAAGCTAAATCTAATACTGCCTTTCTATAATCACCAAATTCATTAATATGAACATCATTACCTTCATATTTCATACTTAAGTCTAATCTTGGGATAGGACTACAAATAATAGGTGTAGCCTTCTTATCTAAAGCAATCTTAATATAATTATCATATAATGATTTTTTAAAGCTTCCTTCTTCATTAATATCCTTTAAAGCACTAGTAAATCTTGCAATATCATCGCCCTTTTCATCATTATGACCAAAGCCAATGATTACAAAATCACCCTCACTTACCTCATTAAGGAATGTTTGATAATTAGGCTCTAAAATAAAGCTTTTTGAGCTTCTTCCTGATAAAGCTAAATTAAGAACTTCAATTCCATTTACATATTCACTTAATAATACACCATATCCATATCTTGGATAATAATAGCTAACGTCTTCAAATGATGAAACAGTTGAATCTCCTAGCATTATTATTTTAGCCATTTTAAAACCACTCCTTATTTTTTAGATACTACTATGTTTTTCCACACTAGTAACATATCTACGCAGATTATAATAAAAGAAAGGGATTATTTCAATCCCTAATCTTCCATATTATCGGCTTCGTCACTAGGGACTTCCTTGCCTAATACATATAATAGCATTCTATAAGCTGCCTTATTTTTAGCAATCTTCTTATCCTTATCAAAAGCCTTAAATTTCTTATCAATTTCATCAATCATACAAGTTGATAAGAATCCACCATTCTTTTCAGTTGTATGATAATCTGCGAATGAGAAATAACCCTTTAATGTTAAATTATCTAATGTGTCCATCGCGTTAGTTTCGCTATATTCACCAGCATCCTTAACAATCTGAGAAGTCATATTGTTTTCTGTTAAATATTTATAAGCTGCTTGTGCTGCTAATAATCTAGATTCAGAATGGTTTACACCAACACCATCAAATTCTAAATTATTTAATGTTAATTCACATTTAATATAGATATTACCACTCTTATCCTTAACTCTCTTATATACATAGCTAGGCATAGCTTGGCCTGTTTCAACACAATAATTAAATAATAAAATTGTTGGATGAGAATCTATATTACCAAATCCATAATTTAACCAATATTCAACATCTAGCATAAATGAAACAACATTAGAAATAATTGATACATTCCAATTACAGTCTAAAGCTACCGCACCAATGATTGCCTCAAATAGCTTTCTATCAATATCAACTAATTCTCCACCCTCAAATGAGCTTACATATTCAGTTAATCCTAATACATTAACTGATACTCTATATAGGTCTTGTGATGTTAAATTATCTAATAAATCATAAATCACTGTATTTTCAATTGTAGTTTTATAAGGAGAACCATTTTCATTAGTACCATAATAATTCATTAATGTTACTGTTAATGCATAATTAATAGCTCTTTTACCAACAATTCTTAAAATTCCATTTGATCTAGGATCATTACCATCACCTGGTTCAAAATCAAATGCTTGAGCAAGTAATGCATCATTATTGAATTTATATTGAATTGTTTTTTCAATTATAGAAATTATATCCTTATCCATAATTAACCTCCAAAAAAAACCAACTAATTTATTATATCACGTAATACACATTTAGTCAAATAGTCCTCATTTAGTATGAATTTGGTTGATTAGTTTGTAATTTTAGTACCTATCTTCATACCAACCTTAACTACAGTTTCTATACCGTCATTAGAGTTTTTAATGATATCATCATCTATTTTAACAACATCCTTTTTAACAAATAGAATGATTGTAGAGCCACCGAATTGGAACTTACCCTTTTCTTCTCCCTTTTTAAATTCATATTCCTGATGTAGGTTTTCTATTTTACCTACACACATAGCTCCAACCTCCATGAATATTACATCATCAAAATTATTAGTTTTCAATATTGTATATTCTCTTGAATTTTGATGATATACCTTTCTTGAATGGATAGCGATTGGCTGAGTAGTATGTAATACACCTTTTATTTTTATGTTCTTTGTCTTTTTACCATCATCAATATAAATATAATGATGATAATCATCAACTGTTAATCTAAATATTAATATTAATCCATCCTTATATTCATTAGCTAATTCCTGATTCTTTAATATTTCAGAAACATTATATTCACTCTTCTTAACAGTAAATACTAAATCATCACTAATTGTTCTAACCATTAGCTTAGAATCACAAGGAGATATAAATGAATTCTTATCCTCATCAAATTTTAATTCATTTAAATTTCTTAAGAAGAAATCATTATAGCATTTAGGATTCTTACAATCATATAAAGACATATCAATATTATGCTTCTCTATTGTTTTCTTAACCTTCTTCTTAGACATTCTTCTATTCATATACCAGTGGCTAGCATTAGCTACTAGCTTAGATGCGAAGAATTTTAAGAATAATCTACCAATAAATGTATGATATAAGAATCTTAAGAATCCAGTTTCATATTCAGTTGAATTAAATCTATTGCCGTTTCTATCGGCATATACAACATAATTTTTCATAATAAACCTCTACTTAATAATACAAAAAAGATAGAATAAAGTCAAAGAAAAACAGAACATCAGCTGTTCTGTTTTTTAATATCGTGCCTCATAACTAATATGTGCTCTAAAATTGAAATTAATGCACATACAATAACAGGAATATAGAATGATACAGCTCTTGTTAATAGCATAGCACTAGCTATCATTTCCTCACCCATATAAACAAATCCAAATAATTCTAGATATAAGAATTCAGAAATACCAACACCACCAGGTAAAGGTAGAGAATCAACAGCTAAAGCGATTAATACCTGAATACCCATTAGCTCCCAATATGAATGATATTCCATATTGACACCCATAGAGCCTCTTAGGAAGGCAATGAATACAATATATGTTACTGAGAATAATGCAATTCTTTGAACAAAATTACATAATAATGCTTTTGTAAAATCTAGCTTATGAGATTTTATTAGCTTAGCGCCAACCTCATATTCATCCATCTTCTTATATAATGTTCTTACCCATTTTACTGGTCTTTTAATAATATGAATCTTATGTAACCAAAGAATTAATCTTAATCCAAATGCTCTTACCCAATTTGTTTTAAAAGCACCTAGGAAGCACATTACAATCATAAATATATTGAATGTAAATCCAAAGATAAATAAGCCAAGCATTAATCCATTTCCAATAACTAATGCAGGATACATAATTAATCCAACTAAACCAAGGGCTACTAATACTATCTTAAATAAAGCTGTATTAATTAATAAGCAAATAGATACATATGATAATGATACTCCATCCTTTGCCATATAATAGCCAACCATTGGCTGACCACCTGTAGCGGATGGTGTAATAGCACAGTAATAATAATCTATAGATGAATACATTATATTTTTACCAAGTGAAACCTTTTGTCCCATTGATCTAAATATAATCTTCATTGCATATCCTTCAAAGAAGATATAAATGAATATCATTGCAATACCTAAGACTATCCACCAAGGACTAACCTCACCAATAACACTCATTAAATCAGAAAATGAATATTTACTAAATAATATAATAGCAGTTACCACAATTAAGGCAACCATGAAGCCAATACTTAATATATATTTAAAATATGGATTTTTCTTCTTTTTAGTAGTAGATTCTACTGATACCTCATCAGTTAAAGCTGGAGTTTGTATGTCTTCAGTTTTATCTAATTGCTCAGTATTATTTAAATCTGCCATACTCCCTCCTCATAAATATCACAAATTCACTATTTTTTTATTGATTTTAGAATGTAATAACCATGATCACGATTAATTATATCACAATTCCCAAAAAGCTCAATTAAATGGGCTTTTGAGCTTGGAGCGCCTTGCTTCTTTTGGATGACAACCCAAAGCTCTCCACCAATAGCTAAATGCTTATAAGCACCATCATAAATGCTAAATACTGTATCCTTACCTGCTCTAATAGGTGGATTAGTAATAATAGATGAAAATTCTAAGCCTTCTACCTTTTCATATAAATTAGAATTAAATGCTTCTGAATTAGCATTATTATTCTTAATATTTTCTAATGATAAATTATAAGCACGCTCATTTATTTCACACATAATAGTTTTCTTATTATATATTTTAGAAACAACAATACCTATTGGACCATAGCCAGATCCCATGTCTAGGATTGGTAAATCTATATCATTAGGTATGAATGCATTTAGCATAGCAAATGATCCATAATCTATATAATCCTTCGAAAATACACCATTATCTGTTTTAAATTTAAAGGTTTGTCCTTTAAAATTGAATATAAAATCTTTAGGTTCAGACGGAGTATTAGTAGTCTTTGAATAATAATGATCAGCCATAAAAACACCTCCAAACCAAACAACATAATTATATCATATATTACATAAATGAAAAGTAAATTTAACATTTTAAGACTTATTTTGAACGTTTTCAGCAAAAAAAATAAGAAAAACTGCTATACCAAAAGATATAGCAGTATACTTTTCAAATATAACTATTGTTTATTAATTACTTAACTTCAACAGTTGCGCCAGCTTCTTCTAACTTAGCCTTTAATTCATCAGCTTCAGCCTTAGAAACCTTTTCCTTAACAGCCTTAGGAGCGTTGTCAACTAAATCCTTAGCTTCCTTTAATCCTAAACCAGTTACTTCCTTAACAACCTTGATAACACCAAGCTTTGCAGCACCAGCGTTAGTTAATACTACGTCGAACTCAGTTTGTTCAGCAGCAGCAGCACCTGCAGCAGCACCAGCAGCTGGAGCAGCAGCTACAGCAGATGGATCAACACCGAATTCTTCCTTTAATGCATCAACTAATTCCTTGATTTCAAGGATAGTCATTTCCTTTAATGATTCAATAAATACTTCTTTTGTTAACTTAGCCATTTTAATTTTCCTCCAATTTTGACCTTTAATATTATTCGTTTTCTTTCTTCTCAGCTACTAACTTTAAGCCCATTGCTAATTGGTTAACAGAACCTAATAGACCAAATGCTAACTGAGTTAATAATGTTTCGTATGATGGTAATACTGATAATGCCTTTAATTGGTTAAAATCATATACGTCGCCATCAACGATACCCTTTAAAACTTCAATCTTGTTGTTTTCTTCACCAAGCTTTGAGAAAAGAACCTTAGCAGGTGCTACTACATCGCTTTCTGCGAATGCTAGAGCAACTGGACCCTTTAAAGCATCAGTGAATGATTCAAAACCAGCTTCCTTAGCTGCACGTGTAGAAATATTGTTCTTATAAACAGATACTAATACACCCTGAGCACGTAATTCCTTACGTAACTCTTGGAACTTTGCAACTGTTAAACCTTGGTATTTGAATGCAACTACAGCTGCAGAATTCTTGATTCTTTCTGTTACAGCTGTTACAGCTTCTTGCTTCTTAAGAATGCTTTCTTTCATTCCTTCTACCTCCATATAGTATAAATGAAAAATCCTTCTCTACCAAGGTAAAGAAGGATTACTTAATCCTAATTAATTCCTCGGTAGGAGATTAAGAGCTTTCGCTCGCCTACTGTCTTAGGCTTATTTGTTTTTTACTTTGCGATTGTATCAGAATCGACTTTAACTCCTGGACCCATTGTAGATGCAACAGATACGTTCTTAACATAAGAACCCTTAATTGTTGAAGGACGAGCCTTTAATAATGCATCGTAAATAGTCTTTAAGTTTTCAGCAAGCTTTTCAACACCGAATGAAACCTTACCGATAGGTAATTGGATGTTTCCAACCTTGTCTGGACGGTATTCAACCTTACCTGCTTTGATTTCCTTAACTGCCTTAGCAACATCCATAGTTACTGTACCAGTCTTAGGGTTTGGCATTAAGCCCTTAGGTCCTAGAACACGTCCTAGCTTACCTAATTGACCCATCATATCTGGTGTAGCTACGATAACATCGAAATCAAACCAACCTTGATTGATCTTGTTGATCATATCTGCTTCTCCAACATAATCAGCGCCTGCTTCAGTTGCTTCTTGTTGCTTTGCACCACGGCATAATACTAAAACCTTTTGAGTTTTACCAGTACCATTAGGTAATACAATAGCACCACGAATATTTTGTTCAGCCTTACGTGGATCAATGTTTAAGCGGAATACTACATCAACTGTTGCGTCAAATTTAACTGTTGAAGTTTTAATTGCTAAATCTAAAGCTTCCTTTGCATCGTAAGCCTTTGACTTCTCAACTAACTTAGCAGCTTCAACGTACTTTTTTCCTCTCTTCATGTTTATCCTCCTAAAATGTGGTTAAGCGGGAATTCCTCCCACAAGTTTTAGGTCGTTTTCACAACCTAGAAAATTAGTCTTCGACTACAATGCCCATGTTCTTAGCAGTACCACAAATGATATTTGTAGCTGCTTCAATGTCGTTAGCATTAAGGTCAGGCATCTTCATCTCAGCAATTTCTCTAGCTTTTTGTCTAGATATCTTTGCTACAGTATGCTTCTTTGAGTTTTCAGAACCCTTCTGAATTCCAGCAGCCTTTAATAATAAATCTGATGCTGGTGGAGTATGCACAACGAATGTGAATGAACGGTCCTCATAAACTGAGATTACTACTGGTAATGTATATCCCATCTTATCCTTTGTAGCGTCATTGAACTGAGAACAGAATCCTGGAATATTAACTCCTGCCTGTCCTAAAGCTGGACCTACTGGTGGAGCTGGATTAGCTTTACCGGCTGCAATCTGTAGTTTTACAACCTTTACGACTTTCTTAGCCATAATAATTTCCTCCTTGTTTTCAATGATGTGGTATTCAGACTAACCTAAATTAGTCCTCCCATCAGTGTATTATACATACACGTGCTTTTACATTATATCAAACGGTTTTGTCTAAGTCAAATAAAAGTTTTAATTTATTTTAAGTATTATGTTAATTGCAAAAGTTAATTCCGCTATATGAAAAAAGATAGAACCAATCAAGTCCTATCTATATATATTATTTAATAATAAAACTTATTTTTGCCTCACAAGCAAGATCTCCATCTACTATTGCTTTTCCACTTCCTGTACCGATATTATGCCTTATATCATTAATATATAATTCAAATCTTAATACATCTCCTGGTACTACCTGTCTTCTCCATTTAACATCATTTGCACCAGTAAACATAACTAATTTACCTTTATATTCTTCTTGGCTTAATACATAACAAGCACCTGCTTGAGCCATAGCCTCTAATATTAATACACCTGGCATAACTGAATAACTTGGAAAATGACCTTGAAAAAATGGTTCGTTTCCAGAAACACATTTTTCAGCAATAATACATTTCTTACCATCCATTTCTTTTATATCTAAGACCCTGTCAACTAAAAGAAAAGGATATCTATGTGGTAATAATTTTTTTATATCTTCATAGCTATATAACATAATTATTCATCCCACCTCTTATATATAATGGCGGCATTATGACCACCAAAGCCAAGCGACGTTTTCATTGCATATTTTATATTTTTAAATGTATTTTGGTTAGGAGAAACATTTAAATCACATTTTTGGTCTTGATTTATGCAATTCAAAGTCGCTGGTATTAGTGCATTTTCAATTGCTTTAATAGAAATAATACTTTCTATTGCTCCAGCTGCGCCAAGTAAATGACCAGTATTTCCCTTTGTAGAGGATACAATTAAATTCTTCGCGTGATCCTTAAAAGCCAATTTAATAGCATTCACTTCAGTAATATCATTTAAATGAGTAGATGTTCCATGGGCATTAATATAATCAATATCTGAAGGATTGATTTTAGCATCACTGATTGCATTTAATATTGCCAAAGCACAAGAATCACCATTAATATCAGGAGATGTTATATGAAATGCATCACATGATGCACCATATCCAACAATTTCTGCTAATATCTTAGCACCTCTTCTTTTAGCATGCTCAAGTTCTTCTAATATTAAGCATCCAGCTCCCTCACCCATAACAAATCCATTTCTATCATTATCAAATGGAATAGATGCACGATTAGGATCATTTGAGGTAGATAGTGCCTTCATTGCCATAAAGCCACCAATACCAATCTTACAAATAGAAGCTTCAGTGCCTCCTGTAATCATAACATCCTCATATCCATACCTAATTCTATTAAATGCATCACCTATTGCATTTGTTGAAGCTGCACAGGCTGTAACTGTGCTTGAACAGTATCCATGACAATTATTATCAATTGCGATATTTCCTGCTACTAGATTAATTAATACCTTAGGGATGAAATAGGCACTTATTCTATCTACGCCCTTTTCCTCCATCAAAATTGCTGTATTTTGAATAGTTTCAATTCCACCTATTCCAGATGTAAATAAAACACCTATTCTATCTCTTTCTTTAATTTCAGAAAGTCTTGCCATTATAGCCGCCTCTTTAGCAGCGATTCTTCCATAAAGAATAAATTTATCATTATTCTTAATTGTTTTATTATCAAAATAATCCTCTAATTTTAAATTCTTAACCTCACCTGCAAGCTTAACCTTAAAATCAGCTGTATCAAAATGAGTAATATAATCTATTCCACACTTATTATTTACGATACTATCCCATAATTCATTAACATTATTACCTATTGGACTTACAGCACCAATACCTGTTATAACTACTCTTTTCATATTGCCATTCCACCACATACATTTATTACCTGACCAGTAATATAAGATGAATTATCACTTGCTAAAAATAATACTAATCCACTAACATCACTAGGCTTACCAAATCTTCTAAGCGGAATATTATTTTTGATATTTTCCTTTAATTCAGTATTTAAAACATTAGTCATATCAGTTTCAATAAATCCAGGAGCTATTGCATTAACTCTAATCCCTCTTTGTCCTAGCTCTTTAGCCAAGCTTTTAGTTAAACCAATTATTCCTGCCTTAGATGCTGAATAATTTGTTTGTCCAACATTACCATTTACTCCTACAATAGATGAAATATTTACAATTGAACCAAATCTTTGCTTAATGAATATTTTTGATATTGATTTACACATATTAAATGTTCCTTTTAAATTAACATCTATAACCTTATCAAAATCTTCCTCTTCCATTCTTAAAATTAAATTATCCTTAGTAATACCAGCATTATTAACTAGCAAATCAATTCGTCCGTATTTTTCCATTGCTAAATTAATAATTTTATTAGAATCATCCATTTTAGATACATCAGCCTTAATAATTATTGATTCATTATATTTATCACATTCATTTTTTACATCAAGTGCTAATTGCTCATTAGAATTATAATTAATAACAACATTATAGCCATTCTTAGCTAAATCTAATGCTATTTGTCTTCCGATTCCCTTTGCCGCACCTGTAACAATTGCTACCATATAAACACCTATAATAAATTAATCTTATTAATTAATTCATCCTTTTCAAATTTAGCTTCATTTATCATATCTTTAAAGATTTCTCTAATAGGCTTTATTTCCTTACATAAGCCAGCAACCTGCCCCATCATAACAGAACCATTTTCAATATCGCCATCTATAACTGCACGACGAAGTCCTCCTAGGGTTATTTTTTCAAGCTCCTCTAAGGTTGCACCAGATTTTTCTAAAGAAATATATTCCCTACTCATTTTATTTTTTAATATTCTAACAGGAGCTCCAATACTTCTACCTGTTACAACAGTATCTAAATCCTTAGCCTTTATAACAGCATTTTTATAATTATCATGAATAGGACATTCACTAGATACTAATAAGCATGTTCCAACCTGTACCCCAATAGCACCTAAAGCAAAGGCTGCATTTAATTGTCTACCTGTTGCTATACCACCAGCTGCAATAACAGGAACATTACATGCATTTACTACCTGAGGCACTAATGCCATAGTTGTTGCCTCTCCTACATGTCCACCAGATTCAGTACCTTCAACAATAAAGCCATCAACATTATATCTTTCAAGTCTTCTAGCTAATGCTACACTTGCAATCACAGGGAACACCTTAGCACCGCTATTCTTAAGCTTCTCAATGTAAATACCAGGATTCCCAGCACCAGTTGTAACTAAAGCTACGTGATAGTTGCATATAACATCAACTATTTCTTTAGCTTTAGGATTCATAAGCATTATATTTACACCAAATGGCTTATTAGTTAATCTCATACATTCTTCTATTTCTTCTTTAACTCTTTTTTCATCCCAACCACCAGTCGCGATAATGCCAAGTCCACCAGCATTACTAACGCTTGCTGCAAATTTAGCAGTTCCTATATTTGCCATAGCACCACCAATAATTGGATATTCTATATTTAATAATTCGTTCAAAAGCATAATTACACCTTTAATATAGTACTTGCCCAGGTTAAACCAGCACCAAAGCCTACAAGTAGTATATTTTGATTCTTTTTAATTCTTTTATTGTGATAAGCCTCACTTAAAGCTATAGCTATACTAGCCGCTGATGTATTTCCATATTTATCTAAATTTAAATAAAACTTATTAAAATCTAAATTTAAATGCTTACAAACACTCATTATAATTCTTTCATTTGCTTGGTGCGGTATAAATAAATCAATATCTGATAGATTTAAATTACTTATTCGTAATACACTATTTATCGCATCACTTATCGCATCTATAGCAAACAAATAAACCTTTTTGCCGTCCATTCTTAAATGATAATCCTTTGAATTATTATCTAAGAATAAGTCATTAGCTCTAATTGCATTAGCATACAAAATATTATTAGAATCAGTTTTAGACATTGCATAAAATGATCCTTTGTCATTTGTAGCCTCTAAAATAACTGCCCCTGCTCCATCACCAAATAAAACACATGTTGATCTATCACTATAATCAATTAATTCAGATAAGCATTCAGCACCTATCACAATAGCATATTTAATATTATTTTGAGCAAGTAGGCCAGATGCTATATTAATAGCATAAACAAATCCACTACATGCCGCATTTATATCAAATGCCATAGCCTTATTTATTCCTAATCTTTCTAATATCTTAGAAGATGTTGATGGAGTAAATGTATCAGGACTCATTGTAGCAGTTATTACTAATCCAATATCATTTGGATTAATATTTGATTCAGCTAATGCCATATATGCTGCCTTATAAGCTAAATCTGTAGTTGTTTCAGAAACTGCTATTCTTCTTTCCCTTATACCAGTTCTAGATGATATCCATTCATCTGAGGTATCAATTATTTCTTTAAAATCATCATTATATATTATAGTTTCTGGTACATAATGACCAAATCCTACTAATTTAATACTACTCATTTTAAAACCTTAGTTACATAACCTTAGCGCTTACTAAATCAACTACATCTCCTACAGTAATTAATTTTTCTATTTCTGAATCCTCTAATTTAATATCAAAATGATTTTCTAATTCTAATATCATTTCAACTGAATCTAATGAATCTATTCCTAAATCATCCTTTAGGCTTGCACTCTTTGTTACCTTTTCGGCATCTACATTTGCAGTATCTACTAATATTTTTTTAATTTGTTCTAACATTTTTATTTTCCTCCAAAATTATTTTCAATATCTTGTTGATTTGTCAACAAGTCTATAATACTCTTATCTTGTTGATTTGTCAACAAGTTATAATTAAAATAAAAAGAGATTAGAAAATCTCCCTTTACAAAAATTATTAATTAATCAATTTTATCTAGATTTTTACTAATTTTAGTTAAACATCTATACATAATAATTCTTTCTTCATCAGTTAAAAAATCAGATACATCTTCTACTATTTCATTTATTTTAGTTTCAATATATTCAGATACTTCTCTACCCATTTCAGTTAAATAATAGTAGGCATTATATCTTTTATGAGCAAGAGAATCACATTTAATATATCCATTTTTTTCTAAAAAATCTAAGCTTCTAGATACTTGCCCCTTGTCCTCTAAATATAAATCAACAATGTCTTTAGCTCTTAATTTTTCACTTAATGATAAATAATAAAGGCAAGAAATATGCTGGCTCTTAAGATTAATTTGTTTCATTTCATTTTCTTCTACTCTATGAATTCCTCTTGCAATTCTAGTTATAAGAACTTTAAAATTATTATATTTAGTCGCCATTTTTTCCTCCCTTTTAACTAAAAAGGCTGAATAACCAGCCTTTAAATATTTATTATACTTTTCTTAATTTAACCTTGCCACCTACGCCCTTAGAGAATCTCTTTACTGCCTCAAGTGCATCTGGGTCTCCCTTTTGAGCAGCTAAACGATACCATTTATAAGCATCTTCTACGTTAATTAAGGATACACCAATACCCTTTTCTAGACAGTCACCTAAACGATACATTGAATATGGATCACCAAGCTCGGCAGCCTTTTGCCACCAGAATTTAGCAGTAACTAAATCTGGGTCCATATATTCATCCTTAGGATCAGTTAGGTTTTCAGCTAAATGCACCATGGCATTAATATTACCAGCATTTGCGGCCTTAGTCCACCAGCTAATTGCTGTTTGTTCATTCTTTAATACACCATCACCCATATGATAGCATTCAGCTAAGGCATTTTGAGCAACTGGGTTACCAGCATTTGCGGCATCAGTAAAATATGATACTGCTCTTTTCATATCCTGCTCAACATCTGTACCTGTATAATATTTCATACCAAGCTTAACCTGAGCATTAATATTTCCAGCCTCTGCAGCCTGCTCATAGAAGTTTAAGGCAAGACCAGTACATTGAAGTGTACCTTCACCCTTAGCATAGCAATCGGCAATCTTTTCCATACATACAGGGTCACCATTTCTAGCACCCTCTAGATATAATGTAGCCGCACCCTTCATCTTACCTAAAAGCTCGTAGCATTCTCCAGCCTCTCTTTGAGCATCAACAATACCAGACTTAGCGGCATGCACTAACCACTGAGTAGCTCTTGGTACGTCCTTAGTGATACCTTCGCCTCTTAAATAAGCTAATCCTAAATAATATTGGCTTAGAGGATGAGCATATTTTGCGGCTTCAGTAAACCAGGCAACAGCCTGTGTTGAATCCTGCATAATACCTGTACCAGTTAAATAGCTCATACCAACCATATAGGCAGCCTCTACATTTTTATTAGTTGCTGCGGTCATATACAATTGGAAGGCTTCCTTAACATTCTTAGTACATCCCTTACCATTATATAAAAGGTCTGCTAAATAATATTTTGCATCATAATTTAAAACATCGTTTTTAACAACTGTTTCAAACATTGGATAGCATTCCTTAAATTTTTCATCATTATATAATTCCAATGCACGCTTATATACACCACGGTATTGGTTTATTACATACTCAGCCATATAACCACCGACCTTTATTAATTGAATAGACTAATATAATTTTACTTTAAAAATAAAAAAAAGGCAAGAATACTAGTATTCTCACCTTTATAAATCCTATAGATCGTTAATATCAGTTTCCTCATATCCAATTTGGAAATCTTGATTATCATCATCAGATGCTTCACCAATCTCCTTTAGATATGATTCATGCTCCTCTTCCTCATCGTCATCATCTTCTCTTGCAGCGTCTAATACATCACTGTATAGATTATCATCCTCTGGACGATGCTCACAAGTAAATGACTCTTCCTCAAGGATACCTGTACCTGCAGGGATTAAACCACCGATAATAACATTTTCCTTTAATCCTTGTAATGTATCAACCTTACCTTGGATTGCAGCTGATGTTAAGATTCTTGTAGTCTCCTGGAATGAAGATGCAGATAAGAATGAGTCAGAAGCTAAGGCAGCCTTAGTAATACCTAATAATAACTGCTTTGCAACTGGTAATTCACCATGCTTTTGAATTGCACCCTTAACAGCGTCGTTGAATTCAAATACAGATACATCCTTACCTGGAATTAAGTTAGTATCACCTTCAGAGTCAACCTTTACCTTTCTCATCATTTGACGAACAATAATTTCGATATGCTTATCAGAAATTTCTACGTCTTGTGAACGGTAAACCTTTTGAACTTCTTCAACTAAGTACTTTTGAACAGCCTCAGCATTTAATACTCTTAATAATTCCTTTGGATGGATTGAACCACGCATTAATCTTTCGCCACGCTTAACCTCGCTACCACGTGCAACTAATAATTCAGATGTTGCATCAACTGTATAAGACTTCTCTTCACCAGTTACATCATTCTTAATAACAATTGCCTTACCAGCCTTTGTATTAGTAATAGATTCAACAACACCATCGATTTCAGTAATAGTAGCCTTACCTTTTGGCTTACGTGCTTCGAAAAGCTCTTGAACTCTTGGAAGACCTTGAGTGATATCGGCAGTTGAAGCAACACCACCTGAGTGGAATGTTCTCATTGTTAACTGTGTACCTGGCTCACCAATTGATTGAGCAGCGATTGTACCAACAGCTTCACCAACCTCAACAACCATGTTAGTTGCAAGGTTACGTCCATAACACTTCATACATACGCCAGTCTTAGCCTCACATGTAATGTTAGAACGAATGAATACATATTCAAGATTAGCTTCACCAATCTTGTCAGCCTTAGTCTCATCGATTAACTCGTTTCTCTTAACGATAACCTCGCCAGTTTCAGGATTAATTACATCCTTAGCTGCGAAACGACCAATACATCTATCCTTTAGCTTAACGACAACCTTTGGTTGACCGTTTTCTAAGTTGTTCTCATCAACAATCTTTGTAATCTTAAAGCCGTTTTCAGTACCACAATCCTCAGTTGAAATAACTACGTTTTGAGATACATCGACTAAACGTCTTGTTAAGTAACCAGATTCTGCTGTCTTTAAGGCAGTATCTGTAGAACCCTTTCTAGAACCATGTGTAGAAATGAAGAATTCAGCAACTGATAATCCTTCACGGAAGTTAGCCTTAACTGGAACTTCGATAGTTTCACCGGCAGTATTAGCCATCAAACCACGCATTCCGGCAAGCTGAGCGAAGTTAGATCTAGAACCACGTGATCCTGATTCAGCCATCATATAAATATGGTTGTTAGACTTCTTAAATGCTTCCCATACACCAGTTTCAATTTCAGATCTTGCTGTTGACCATTCAGCCTCAACAAGCTTCTTTCTTTCCTTACCAGTAACGATACCCATTTCATAGAACTTATTGATTTGGTCAACCTTCTTATCAGCTTGAGCAATTCTTTCTTCCTTACCGTCGTACTTAATAACGTCGGCCATAGAAATAGTGAATCCGGCAATTGTAGAATACTTGAAACCTAAATCCTTGATTCTATCAAGCATGATTGAAGTTTCAGTAATCTTAAATCTCTTGAATACTTCTGCAATGATTCTTGCGATGTTCTTCTTAATGAATGCCTTAACTGGCTCAGATGCGATTAATCTATCATAAGAGCCCTTAATATCATTCTTATCTAAGAAATACTTAAGTGGAGTAGCCTTTGTAAGGTTTTCCTCTGTAGCCTCATTTAAATAAGGGAATTCCTTAGGAAGAATGTTATTGAAAATCATCTTACCTAATGTTGTGAAAATATAATTAGAAGGTAATTTTACATTACTGAACTTAGATTCAGGTAAGTAACTAATATCAATAAAGATTCTTGTATGTAATGTAATATAGCCATTCTTATAAGCCATATATGCTTCATCGAAATCCTTATAGAAATGACCTTCGTTTTCCTCACCCTTAATTTCCATAGTTAAGTAATAGTTACCTAAAATCATATCCTGAGATGGAGTAACTACTGGCTTACCATCCTTAGGGTTAAGGATATTGTTAGAAGCTAACATTAATAATCTAGCTTCTGCTTGTGCCTCTAATGATAGAGGTACGTGAATAGCCATCTGGTCACCATCGAAGTCAGCGTTGAATGGTGTACATACTAATGGGTGAAGTCTAATAGCCTTACCTTCAATTAGTACTGGCTCGAATGCTTGAATACCAAGTCTGTGTAATGTAGGGGCACGGTTTAATAATACTGGGTGCTCTCTAATTACTGATTCAAGAATTGTCCAAACGCTTGAATCTTGGTTTTCAACTAGCTTATTAGCAATAGCAATTGAATTGCCATTTCTTACTAATTCTCTTAATACGAATGGCTTAAATAATGTTAATGCCATTTCCTTTGGTACACCACATTGATACATTCTTAATGATGGACCAACAACGATAACTGAACGTCCTGAATAGTCAACACGTTTACCAAGTAGGTTTTGACGGAAACGTCCTTGCTTACCCTTTAACATATCAGATAAGCTCTTTAGCTTATGAGCCTTATCAAGGTTAGACTTCTTACCTCTCTTAGAACCATCGATTAAAGCATCAACAGCCTCTTGTAACATTCTCTTCTCATTCTTAGTAATTAAGTGAGGAGCATGTTGCTCATATTGCTTCTTTAAACGATTATTTCTATTTAAGATTCTTCTATATAAGTCATTTAAGTCTGTAGTAGCGAATCTACCACCCTCTAATTGAACCATTGGTCTAATTGCAGGTGGAATAACTGGTAAAATATCTAATACCATCCATTCAGGCTTGTTGTCTGAATGTAAGAAATCCTCAACAACCTCAAGCTTCTTAATAGCCTTATCTCTCTTTTGCTTAGAGTTTTGCTTTAATTCTCTTCTTAGGTTTCTTTCTTCCTTTTCAAGATCTACATCTTGTAAAAGCTTCTTAATAGCTTCTGCACCTGTTAAAGCTTGGAATCTCTTAGAACCATACTTTTCAACTAATAAAGAATACTCTTGCTCAGAAAGAACATCCTTCTTCTTTAATAATTCATTGTTAGCCTTAACAATACCATTACCTGGATTGATAACGATATAAGATGCTAAATAAACGATATCATCTAATTCCTTAGTCTTTAAATCTAATAAAGTAGCGATTGGAGATGGAGCGTTTCTTAAATACCAAGTATGAACTACTGGAGATGCTAACTTGATATGACCCATTCTCTCACGTCTTACCTTAGATTCAGTGATTTCAACACCACACTTTTCACAAATCTTGCCCTTATCATTAGAACGCTTAGATTTGCCACAAGCACATTGATAATCCTTAGATGGACCGAAAATCTTTTCACAGAATAATCCATCTGGTTCTGGCTTTAAAGTACGATAGTTAATAGTCTCGTGCTTTAAAACCTCACCATATGACCAAGATAAAATTTCTTCAGGAGAAGCTAAACCAATTTTAATATACTTATATTGTTTACTCATTTCGCTTACCTCCTATTATTCTTCATCCTCAAATACTAAGCTGTTGTCAACATCATCTTCCTTAGCCTCATCAGCCTTTAAAGTGTTGTCGATAAAGTTATAAGAAACTCTATTATTTACAACTTGCTTAATCTCTGAGTCAACGATTGAACGATTTACTTCGTTTTCACCATTGTTATTAATTAATTCAACATGCATACCTAATGATTGGAATTCACGAGTTAATACTCTGAATGATTCAGGAATTGAAGATTCAGGGATTCTCTTACCATCAACGATAGCATCGAATGTCTTATCACGAGCAATTAAATCATCTGACTTAATTGTCATCATTTCTCTTAATGTATGAGCAGCACCATAAGCTTGAAGTGCCCAAACTTCCATTTCACCGAAACGTTGACCACCCTTTTGTGCTTTACCACCCATTGGCTGTTGAGTAACTAATGTATACTTACCAACATTTCTAGCATGTAACTTATCGTCAACCATGTGGCTTAACTTGATGAAGTACATGATACCAACATTAATCTTATTTTCGAAAGGCTCACCAGTTCTACCATCGAATAATGTAATCTTACCATCGAATGGCATATCTGCTTCCTTCATAATTTGTTCAATATCTTCAATAGTAGCACCATCGAATACTGGAGTAGCTACCTTTAATTCAGGAACTGCTTCAACGATTTCAGCTTCAGTTGGCTTATGGCCATTCTTAGCCTCATAATCCTTAGCCCATGCTTCTCTATCTCTATTAGTGATAGTCTTAGCAGCCATACCTAAATGTAATTCAAGTACCTGACCAATGTTCATACGAGAAGGAACGCCCTGTGGGTTAAGCATGATATCAATTGGCTTACCATCTTCACTAAATGGCATATCCTCAACTGGTAAGATGTTAGAAATAACACCCTTGTTACCATGACGACCAGCCATCTTATC
>JAEEGH010011303.1_pt1 | contig 20276 bp, 21 predicted proteins | sample 9134181 | NCBI WGS metagenome assembly JAEEGH01 (sample SAMN16246544, study PRJNA631951) | gut metagenome | biome: gut microbiome; feature: rumen; material: DP-attached | host: Bos | place: Iran: Karaj | collected 2018-10
GCACCGCAGACATCGCAAAGAAATACGGGACCAACATCAAAAATGTGAACGCATGGATTGCCCGGGCCAACCCTTTTCCCGGAAGGTATGCGTATGCTTCTCCGTATACCGTTCCGGACTACCAGTACATCCATGAAGAGCTTGCGAAGAAAGGCGTAACGCTCACGCTCCTGTGGGAAGAGTATTGTGAAAAAGTCCGTGCCTCCGGCGGCGTTCCTTACATGTACACCCAGTTCTGCGAGAAGTACCGCCGCTGGGCTCGCGTCACGAAAGCGACTATGCGTATCTCCCACAAGCCGGGAGATGCCATGCAGGTGGACTGGGCCGGAGATCCGCTGTACATTACCGATCCCACCACCGGCGAAACGGAACCTGCGTATATCTTCGTCGCCGTTCTGCCCTGCAGCTGGTACACCTATGTGGAAGCCTGCAGCGACATGAAGCTGGAGCATTGGCTCCTGTGCCACGTTCACGCCTTTTCTTTCTTCGGCGGCGTTCCAAGGCTACTGATCCCGGACAACTGCAAGACGGCAACGACAGCCAACACCCGGTATGAAACCGTACTGAACAGAAGCTACCAGGAACTCGCCGAACATTACGGAACGGCAATTGTTCCCGCCAGAGTCAGGAAGCCGGATGACAAGGCCGCCGTCGAGGGCTCTGTTCGCTTTGTTTCCACCTGGATCACCGCCACACTCCGTGACAGGAAGTTCTTCTCCCTCGCCGAAGCAAAGCAGGCTGTGCAGGAAAAACTGGAGGAGCTGAATCGCCGCCAGTTCAAGAAACGTCCCGGCTGCCGGGTGACTGCCTATGAGCAGGAAGAGCAGGCGTTCATGCAGCCTCTGCCGGTTCATGGCTACGAGCCCGCCGTATGGCTCCATCCAAAGGTGGGTTACGATTATCTGGTGTCCGACGGCGTCAACAAGTATTCCGTTCCGTATGACTTGATCGGCGAAAAGGTCGATGTGCGTCTTACCGGCCAGATCGTTGAGGTGTTCTACAAGCAGACGCGGGTCGCGGCACATGTCCGGTTGGACAAGCCGCAGCGTGATCCGGTGGTAAAGCCGGAGCACATGCCGGAAGCCCATAGGAAGTATCTGAACTACACCGCTGACGAATTCATCGTCTGGGCAAACACCATTGGTCCGAATACAGCGGAAACCGTACAGTATTTCCTTGCCAGCGGAAGGGAGGCTGAACAGGGCTTCAAGGCCTGCGCCAGCCTGACGAAGCTGGGTTCCAGATATGGCGCACATCGTTTGGAGGACGCCTGTGGACGGGTCCTGCGTTTGACCTCGGCTCCCACGATCCGCAACATTAGCGCACTGTGCAAGGCCTCTGTCGAGCGCAAGGAAGAACCTCCGCAGGAAATTCATAAGGAAGGAAGCCACGGCATTACCAGGGGCGCGGCCTATTACCGGAAGGGAGGCCGGCGCAATGAATAATCCGTCTACGATCCAGCAGCTTCGTGAAATGAAGTTCAGCGCCATGGCGAACGAGTATGAACTCCAGCTGCGTGATCCTTCCGCTTACACGCAGGTTCCCTTTGACGACCGTTTCGGCCTGCTGGTCATCGCAGAATGGAACCGCAGGCAGATCAACCGCGTTACACGGCGCATCCGGGATGCCCGGCTGGACATCCCCTCTGCTACGCTTGAAGGGATTGAATACTATGAAGACCGCAGGTTGGACAAGGCGGAAATGATGCGTTTTGCGACCTGCAGCTACATCGAGGAAGAACACCACATCATCCTGAAGGGAGCAACCGGCAGCGGAAAGACTTATATTGCCTGTGCGCTGGGCAACGCCGCCTGCAGAAAATTCAAGAATGTCCGCTATATCCGTATGCCGGAGCTTCTGGACGAATTGACGATTGCCCGTGCGGAAAACCAGTTCCGTAAAACCACGAGAACCTATGCCAAAACGGATCTCCTTATCCTGGATGAATGGCTCATGCGGCCCCTGACGCTTCAGCAGTCTTACGATTTGTTTGAGATCATTGAGGCGCGTACCAAGCACGGCTCCACCATTTTCTGTACCCAGTATGATACGGACGGATGGTATGAAAGGATCAATACCGACCCCACTCAGGACAGCCCGATCAGCGACGCCATCATGGATCGGATCGTCCACAATGCCTATGTGATCTCCGTTGAGGGAACGGTCTCTATGCGTGAGCGCCACGGCCTGACCGCACAGATGAAGGGCGGACTGGACAAGTGAAGCCGTCCAAAATGTATCTCCAGCGGGAGATGCGAAGCTATTTGTCCTCTGTTCCAGACGCTGGAAAGCATGAGATTGCAGCCCTAAAAGCATGGGTAGCGCAAGGCTACAGTCCTTACAGCAATCCTTCTCATATTGCGGACGAGCAGGGCCGTGAGTTACCTTTCATCCAAGCGCTTAGAACCGAGCAAGAGCTCGGTGAGAACGGAAGAACTGACTCACACGAATAATTGATGTGTCTGTGCAGCGGTCGGCTACGCTGACCGCTGCCGCACACAAATCCATGCCGGTGCTCTCTGCGTGACAGTGGTGCCGTTCCTCCGTGACGGTGGTGCTAAAACTCCGTGCAAGTGGTGCTCATGCTACGGAATCTACACCATATCGGGTATCCAGTAAAGGCATGTCTCCATGATAAAAAGCTGACCCATGATAGAATCTGACCTGCTGTCGTTCGCTGAAAAAGACCTGCGACGCTCTTTTTACTCATCGCAATACGGTGCTTTACCGTATTCGCAGAATAAAGGATGATTTTGCCATTCCTTTGGATGAGCCTGCCATCCACGCCGATCTGCTGCTTGGTGTGTCACTGCTCCTGTTTGAAAAAAAAGGCCCTGATTTCTTCCTGCATGCTATAAACAAAACCGAGAGAGAGGAACAATGATATGAAAGAAAACAGAAAACTGTTAAGAGAAGTATTAAAGGATATTCGCCACGATATGACCGATGAGGAAGTGCTGAATTTGCTGGCGGACAGCAAAATTTCGGTTCGTCCCGAAAGCGGAAAGGAAAATTATACATTAGGACAGCGTGCCGCCGATACCATTGCAAAATTTGCCGGCAGCTGGGCGTTCATCTTTTCCTTTACCGGCGTGCTTGTTCTTTGGATGGTCGTCAATGTCATTCTGGCAGCCAAAGCCTTTGACCCATATCCGTTTATTCTGCTAAACCTGGTGCTTTCCTGCGTAGCGGCAATTCAGGCACCGCTTATTATGATGAGCCAGAATCGACAAGAGGAAAAGGACCGCCGCAGAGCCGAAAACGATTACAAGGTCAACCTGAAAACCGAAATTCTGATTGAGGATCTGTATGACAAGGTCAATACCATTCTCGCCAAACAGCTTGAAATGGAAAGGCAGCTGCAGGCGGAAAGCAAAAAGTACGAGGAAAAGCCGCAGTGATTTTCAAACATTTTTGCTTTGCCTATTGACAAAGTCATTATATCTTGCGTATAATATTGTTATCACAATTGCTAACAAGCGTACGAGCATCTATGCTAATTCGATTCACCGTTGTGATGAGAAGTTGCCCGAAAGTATGATAACAGTGCTGTAAACAGGCTGAACAAATTAAGACAGGGCTTATAATGTAAAGTAGAAAAGGTGAGCGACATGAACACACAGTACCAGAATTTTGGAGAGTTCCTTCAAAGGAAACGCACAGAGAAACAGATCACGCTCCGTAAAATGGCAGAAATGATAGGGATTACTGCGCCCTATCTGACCGACATCGAGAAGGACCGCCGCAATCCCCCTGAAAAGGAGAAACTGGAGCTGATTTCCCAAATTCTCATGCTGAACGACGAGGATAAAACTACGATGTATGATCTGGCCGGTAAGAAGAGAAACTCTGTTGCCCCAGACCTGCCCAACTATATCATGGAGCACGACTATGTGTCCGCTGCGCTACGCACGGCACGTGACCTTGAAGCAAGCGAGGCTGACTGGTTGAAGTTCGTCGAGGAGCTCCGGCAGCGAAAGGGGTAATTTAAACAGATGTACACTCCCTCTCTTCGAGTGAAGAACAACGGCGTACCGATTTTGAGTAAAGTTGAGATCGATACCATTGGAGAGCATTTCGTACAGGATTTTCAGCCGGAAGTCCTCACGAACCCCTCTCCCGTGGACATTGAAGGCTTTATCGAATTTTATCTCGGAATGACGCCGGACTATCATACTTCACTCTCTTTTATTTGACATTCACATCTTGGAAACGCGTTATACCGAGAGTACAAAGACCCTGATCAGATAAGGAGCGCTGCTGTATGCTGTTTCAATCATTGGATAAATTAAAGCGGCAGTCGATACTGGCTGCTATCCTCATGATGGCCCTCGGCGTGATTATGCTGATAATCCCGGAAAGCTATGTGAATACTCTCGTTGTGACCGCGGGCTATGGGATGATCATCTTTGCGATCGTGGAGATGCTTGAATTCATTTCGAGCAAAAAAGCTCTGATCAACTACATCAGTTTTACCGGCGCATTGATTGTCGCCATCCTTGGCATTTTCGTCCTCATCTACAATCAGGATCTGCTGAAAACCTTGGGATGGCTGTTCGGATTTGTACTGGTGCAGGACGGGCTCTTTACGCTGCTGAACGCCCTGTTATTTGCTCGTCGCTCTAATCGGAAGGGCTGGTGGATGCTGCTCGTGCTGGCTATCGCGCTTGTGACGTTGGGTGTGCTGATCTTTCTGAACCCCTGGTGGGCTTCCCCGAACCTGCTCATGAAGGTCATCGGCGGCGCGCTCTTATTCTCCGCATTCGTGACTGCAATCAGGCTCATTTGGGTGTGGCCGTTCAAAAACGGGAAGGAGCGTGTGGCAAATGTCTCTGAATGATAAGAAGCAAAAACTGATGGATGAGCTTGAAAATGAAAAAGAACAGATCAAACGCAGCACAGAGGAAATGAGCGCGGAGCTGAAACGACTTCTCGAAAGCGAAATCAAAGTGTTTCATCAGCGAGAGAAGCACCGCTCCGCCGAAATAATCGCCATCTTTGCCAGGCATAATTTTTACGCCAACGGCTTTACACCGCAGGAACTTCGGACGACGCTGGAGGATCTTGGGCCCACCTATGTGAAGATGGGACAGATCATGTCCAGCCGAGTTGATCTGCTGCCCCCTGTGTACTGCAAGGAGCTCGAAAAACTGCGTGAAAACGTAAAGCCTCTGGACCCGGCCGTGGCAAAAGCCGTCATCGAACAGGAGACCGGCAAAAGAATCGACGAGATCTATACTGAGTTTCAGGACGAGCCGCTGGGATCTGCGTCGATCGCTCAAGTCCATTATGGTGTCCTCAAGGATGGCACCCGTGTCGTTACCAAGGTGCAGCGTCCGCTGATTGCCGACATGATGAGAAAAGATTTCGTGCTTCTCGGCAGGCTGGTGGACCTCGTAAATATTGTTGAGGAAGATTCCGACGAACAGGTTATCGACTTCAAGTCGGTGATTGAGCAGCTAGAGCAGGTCACCAAAGCTGAACTTGATTTCCGAATTGAGGCAGAGAATACTCGCCTGTTCAAGAAAGAATGCATCGATGATGAAGAACGGATCTCCTGCCCCACCGTCATTGATGATTTGACCACTGAGCGTGTCTTTACCATGACCTATATCGACGGCTGCTCCATCGACGACACGGAAAAGCTGCTTGCAGAAGGCTGCGACTTGAGCGAGATCGGGAGCGTGATAGTGGACAGCTACCTGCATCAGATACTGGATGTGGGAACATTCCACGGTGATCCGCACCAAGGCAACATCCTGGTCAGCCACGGCAAGCCTTATTGGATCGATTTCGGGATGATCGGACACATCACGGACAAGGATATCGACCTCATTCAAACCGCAGTCAAGGGTATGCTGATCCAGGATGCCAACGTTCTGGTCAACGCAGTCATGGGCATGGGCGCTGCGTCGGAGAAAACCGACCGCACCAAACTCACCCATGACGCGGAAGGATTCATCGAAAAGTATATGAACGCCAAGAGCGTCAGCGACATCAACATGACCGAGGTGTTCGATGAAGTGATGAGCCTGGCTGCCAAAAACCATGTCTCCATGCCGGGCAGGTTCACCATGCTGGCCCGCTCCATCACCACCATGGAAGGGGTCATCGAGCAGCTTTGTCCCGACTTGAACATATTCAATATGCTATACGCCAAGATGAAGGAGCGCAGGTGGCAGAACGCGAACATAAAGCGGGAACTCTATGAGAAGGGCAAGGAGTTGTTCAATGCCGGTAAAAAGACGGCAAGGATTCCCATTCTCGCATCGGAAGCTTTGGATGCCATGGTGAAGGGCAAGACGAAGGTTGGCTTCGAACTGACCGGCTATGAAGAGCCACTGAACCGAATCAGCCACTTCTTGCGGTATACCGTGCTGACGCTGGTAGCCTCTGTGCTGTTCATCGGCTCCTGTATCCTCTGCACCACCAGCTTCAAACCACTCCTGCCCAATGGGGTGCCTCTTCTGGCTGTAGCTGGGATTATCTTTTCCATCGCGCTGGCAATATTCTCAATCAAAAAGCTTAAATAGCTGACGTGCGATGAAGTGTATCGGTCTGCTTATGCCTCCAGACGGCACAGAATAAATCGCGGCCAATATTTCGGGAAATCGAGTATAGATATCCGTTCACAAATTATGCGAATTCTTGTCACAGATTGTTTACAAGGAAATTAGCACTCACCTCTTGACAGTGCTAATTCAGCGGCTATAATAGGAGGCGAACAAAGGAACAGAGATCGAATGAAGGACCTCCGCTCCCGATGCTCAGGCAATAAACAGCGTGCATATCAAAGGAGGTATGACTTATGTTGCCGAGTATTTTTGGAGAGAATTTGTTTGATGAGTTGTTCGATTTCCCCGCCCTGCGGGAACTGCGGAATATCGACCGCACGCTCTACGGACGGAACGCTTCCCGTGAAATGAAGACGGACGTGAAGGAACATGAGGACCAGTACGAAGTGAACATCGACCTTCCCGGCTTCAAGAAGGATGAGATCCAGCTGAGTCTGGAGGGCGGCTACCTCACCGTCAGCGCAACCAAGGGCTTCGAAAAGGAAGAGGAAAAGAAGGGTAAGCTGATCCGCCAGGAACGTTACGCCGGCTCCATGTCCCGCAGTTTCTATGTCGGCGAAGCTATCACGGAAGAGAATGTCAAGGCCAAATATGAAAACGGTGTCCTGACGCTGAATTTCCCGAAGGAAAAGCCGGCTGAACTTCCGGAGCACAAGTTGATCCAGATCGAAGGATAAGAATTCCTCAGCGCCCCGCATCCGCGGGGCGCTGTCCTTTTCAGAAGATAGGAGGCGCTCAAAATGAATGAGAATCTGGTACTGGTCAATTACAAGGTGGAGAGCGAAGCGTATCAGGCACTCTCTGAACTGAAGCGCGATACCTCCAACGCGAACTATACGATCTCTCAGGCAGTCATCGTGAAGAGAGATAACGGACATCTGAATACGATGGACGGATTCATTAACGGTACAGATAACAAAGATGATACTGTGACCGGCGGCTTGATTGGTGGAGTGATCGGCATTCTCGGCGGACCCATCGGCATTTTGTTGGGCAGCAGCGTTGGTATGCTGATTGGCGGTGCCGTCGATGCCAGCGGTATGATGAAAGATGCGTCGCTTCTGGAAAAAACAGGCGACAGCATACCTGAAGGTAAGACAGCTATCATTCTTCTTGCTCAGGAAGAATATGAAACCGCGCTCACAGCGAAGCTCAATGATTTCGATGTGACGATTACCCGTCTCGATGCAGCTGAAGTCGCGGCAGAAGTGGAAAATGCCCGCGAGGTGGAGCGTCAGATGGCAAAGGAAACCAGAGAAAAATTGAGGGAAGAAAAAACAGAAGCATTCAAAGAAACAGTTGCAAAGAAACGCGAAGAACTGAAAAACTGGTTTTCACACCTTGGCAAAGGCGAATAACACTTCAACATCGCGGGTCGGGTCCTAACCCAAAGATTGTATTTTGAGGCCAAGATGAACGAAAAAGAGGCGTCAGGGTTCAATAACCCCGACGCCTCTTTCCTTCGCAAGCTCTTTGAGCGTGTCGCCAGCAACGCGGTACATCGTCCAGTCAGCCAGCGGTTTTGCGCCCAGGGAAAGGTAGAAATCTATGCTCGGTTTGTTCCAGTCAAGGCAGCTCCACTCAAGACGCCCGCAGCCGCGCTCCACGGCAATGGCCGCCAGTTTCTTCAGCAGGGCTTTGCCGTATCCCTTGCCGCGGTACTCCGGCTCAACGAACAGATCCTCCAGATAGATACCGGCGCGGCCGAGAAACGTCGAGAAGTTGTGGAAGAACAGGGCAAATCCGACCTCCTTCTCCTTTTCCATGACAAAGATGACTTCAGCTTTCTGCTTGTCGAAGATCCACTCTTCCAGTAGGGCCTCGTCGGCTACGACATCATCAGACATGTTTTCGTAGTCGGCCAGTTCTTTGATGAACTGTAGGATCAGGACCGTGTCTTCCCTCTGCGCTTCTCTTAAGGTCATTGATGCTCCCCCATTCAAACCGTGGCTGCTGTCAATACCCCACTGCCAAACCGAACAACAGGATCGCAGATGTGAGCACGATATTCGCGAGCTGGAACCTGATTGACCACCGGGCCCATTGGGTGTAGCTGATGTCCGCCAGGCCGAGCGATATCAGGAGCCCGGGGTTGGTCGGGTAAAAGACGTTGGAGAATCCATCGCCGAATGCGAATGCGACGATGCATAACTGCGGCGAAATATGGAAAATCTGCGCAAGCGGAACGATTAGCGGGATCAACATGAACGCTTTGGCGGAACCTGACGCGATGAAGAAGTTCATGACCAGTACAATCAGATAAATGAACAGGATCACGGACCAGGTCGGAAGGCTGCCCGCTATGCCGACAGCGCCGTGGAGTATGGTGTCCAGGATCTTGGCCTCTTCCAGGGTGTACTTTATAGACGAAGCCATCAGGATCATGATTACAGCAGGCAGAATGCTGACGACTCCGCTCAGAAACGTCTTTCCGAGCTGCCGCCCCCTGAACCCGGTTATGACCGGAGAAACGATCCCTGCAAAGAGGAACATCAGCGCGATCGCGATCATCGTGTAATCCTGAAGCGCCTTGACGATCGTTGAAACAAACACGAACAGGATCCCCAGGCCCACGATGAGGACAAAGGCCTTGAGCGCTTTGTCCATGGAGACATCCCGGCGGTCTCCGGGACCCTCCCCGTCAGCGGCCGTGTCTTTTCCGCCTTCCGCATTCCGGCCCTCTGTACTCTCTACCGGCCTTTCAACGCTCTTCGCATGTCTTCTGATAAAGACGAGAAGAAGCGTGAAGATGAGTACAAAACTGACGAACCGCAGCCAAATACCCGAGAACATAGGCAAGCCCGCAAGGCTCTGCGCAACGCCGACGGTAAACGGATTCATAATCCCCGCAGCGAACCCGCAGCCTACCGCGAGAAGGCTCATCGCCAGTCCGGTGAGGGAGTCCCAGCCCAGCCGGATCGCAAGAGCAACGACGATTGGGACGAGCGGGATCACTTCTTCAAAGGAGCCGACGAGAGCGCCCATCGCCATGAAGAAGAAAACGACTGCCGTGAGAAGCTTATATCTGCTGTCTCCAAATCTTTCTGTGATCCGATTCAGAAGATGGTTGAGTATGCCGCTTTTTTCCAGGCAGTTGAACGCGCCTCCGAGGACAAGCAGGAAGATAATAACTGCGATCAGCGTTCCGTTTCCGGCGCCTGTCAGAACCAGAACCGGCGAGGCGATCCATTTCCAGAACGGGATGCCTCCGTCCACGTTTCGGAATCCCGCGGCTGTATCTACCACGGTCTGGCCCGCCTCGTTCACGGTCCGCGCATACTCGCCCGACGGGATCAAAAAGGTAAGCGCATAGGAAAAGGCCATCAGGATAAAGATAACGACGATCGCCGTGATAAACGAGCGGGCGCTGATATTGAGTCCTTTTGGTTCTTTATTCATAATGATGTCCCCGGAAAATGTTGAATAACGTATTTATAGAATTCGACCGCAGGTGCCAAAGCGTCGATATCGACGTTTTCATTGACGCCGTGTATGGACGAAAGCTGCTCATCCGTTATGTGGAACGGCGCGAAACGGATGCAGTGATCGCTCAGGACGCCCATGAACCTCGCGTCGCTCGCACCCGTCATGATGTAGGGCGAAGATACCACACCTTTGAACACATTGGCTACTGCCTCTTCCACAAGGAGGAACGGTCTGCCCGTCCAGTCCGAGACAGAGGACTCGATCCCCGGATCCAGTATTTCCGTCTCCAGGTCATAACGGGCTGCTGCTTTTCTGATGGTTTCAAAGCTGGCTTCCCGCCCCTGATGATGGGAATAACGCATGTTTCCGATCACATACGCCTCATCGGGGATCACATTGTTGCCGGCAGACCCCTTAGCCCTGGTGAAAGCGATCGTCGTCTTAAGCACCGCTGCTGCCGTTCCTCTGGACTTTCCCATCACTGCCTTTATGACCGGCGCGTATTTCTCCGGATTGGCCATCACTCTGGCTGTGGGTCCTTCCATACAGGGGGCGATCCTTTTCAGCATCTCACAGGTAACCTTTGACAGCTTAACCGAAAAGAGCTCGTTTCTGTCCACATAAGACATGAACTTTCCGAGCCTGACCAGCGGGGTATTCTTCGGCGGCGCGGAGGCATGGCCTCCCTTCGATCTCGCCGTGAACTTCAGATCGGCGCAGCCTTTTTCCCCGACGCCGATCATGGCGAAAGTCCCTTTAGCTCCCGCGATCGGCTCCGTCAGCATCATGCCGCCCTCATCCAGGATCATCTCAAAGCGGTATCCCTTTTTGAAAAGGTCTCCGGCGATCTCTTCCGCACCGGAACCTGCGATCTCCTCCGTGCAGGCAGATTCGAAAAACACGTCGCGCTCGGGAACATAGCCGTCCGTGATCAGTTCCTCCGCCGCTTGGAGCATGGCCCAAAGAGGCCCCTTGTCGTCGAGCGTACCTCTGCCCCAGACCTTTCCTTCCGCTATCTCTCCGGAAAAAGGCGAATGCTTCCACTCGCCCCCCGCGCTGACGACGTCGTGGTGGTTCATCAGCATAAGGCCCTGTCCGGAAGGGTCCGGCTTGGTTTTTCCCGGCCACCGCAAAAGGAGGCTGCCGTTATAGTCTTTGAACTCGCAGACCCTGAAGACCGACGGGAACAATTCCCGAAGCAGCCCGTGGAACCTTCGGAACTTACTCACATCCGCCTGTCCCGTTTCGGATACCGTTTCCGCTTGGATCATCCGGGACAAGGTCTCTGCATATTTTGCTGCCGAATTACTCACCCTTCAGCCCCCCTTGGCAGACGGTTTAGTGCATAGCCGCGGTATTCCGCAGGCGACCTAAACCGTGATTTCGCCCCCGCCGGTATCAGTCTGTACACTATGCTTCTCTCTTTTCGCTGCCGCAAGCCACAGAACGACGGACGCAATCAGCCAGACAGCCCGGTAGACGTTCGTTGATATATTCCCCGGAAAGCCGTCGAACAACGCATTCCAGTCATAAACCGCACCAATCGCGTCGATGAACGTATGATACAGGGCGCAGGCGATCACGCTCTTTGTCGCTTTGTAAATGGCCGCCAGAGCAAACGCCCAGATAAAAATCGTGATCCCGAATCCGATGACGCTGTCTCCGTAATGATTCGACGTGGGATCAATGAAAACCGGGAAATGCCAGACAAACCATATGGCAGCGGTCAAAAGCACAGAAAACGGATATGCCATTCTTTTGTCCAACTCCGGCTGCAATAACCCGCGCCAGCCGGTTTCTTCTGCGATGCCGACAAACGGGATCATGATCAGGAAGCCGAGGGGGAACATATACCAGGGAGAACCGTTCGATTTTCCGAAGAGAATCGCGTAGACAAGCGCAAACAGGCAAAATGCGCCTGTGATCAGGATCGTCTTCAGCTTGTTTTCCGTGCGGAAAATGCTGCGGAACAGCTGTTTTACGCCGGTTTTCTCTATGAAAAGAGAGATTATCAGGACCGCAACAAAGGGCGTCGGCGTTGAGAACAGCAGTCCTATCGCGGCAAACAGAAAATAGCCCCCAGTCATTCTTCCCGTTTCTTTGTACGCGATGGAATAGGGCAGCAGCCAGACGTCCAGTGTCACATAGCAAAACGCGGACAGCAAGACGACCAGGATCAGATACCACCACAATCTGTTCAAATGCGGCTTATGCCGGACTGCGGTCTTTTCGTCATTCATAAAACTTTCTCCACATCCCGATTCTTCGGTCCTATATCCCGTTTTCTGACAGGAGGAACTTGCCTCTGCCGCCCTTCATGGGTTCACCGAAAACCACTGCGAAACTGCTTCCCATGATCAGGACGGCGTCAAGGCACATGAGCGCTTGTTCTACTGCGTCTTTCAGTGGGAGAAACTGTTCGTCCATATAGAAATCCGGCGACAGCACAAGGCAGATCTCATCGTGCTGCCGGACGAATCGTTCAAACTCCGGGCGGCGGTTTATGTCCTCGCCCTCCATGACGATTCTGGACGGTTCAAGCAGTTCTTTGGCTTGGTGACAGAATCTGCTGACACCATCGTATCGTTTCTCCGGCGTCGTCAGTTCATAGAGGAGACGGTCACGGCGGTCCTTCCGAATAAACGTCTGCACAAAATGCTGCTCATTCAAATAGTCCATATTGACCTCAATAAGCTGGAAGTTGTCGAATTGGCTTCCTTCTTACCGTCACTCATGCATCTTTTTAGTTCTGTAATTGATATTATACGGCAATCCGCTTTCTCTTTCAATGAGCAAACGCTCCAGAGCGATTCTTACAGTTTGGTAACGCCCATTGACTTTACACGGAGAATCTGTTATCCTCCCCTGCACAGTCAAGTGACGGCTGGTGTGACGGGAACACCACCCTGAGCAGTATCAGTCACAACCTGGCTCCGCTCCATTCGCCTTGTCTTTACAGTACCCGATTGAGCCCGTAATTCAGCGATTAAGCCATTGCTTCGAAACAGGTCCCCGGGTATTGGTTCCCCGGCCCCTGCAGTAGATCGATGGCTTTCCTTGCATTTCGATAATACGCATACACCGACGACACTCTGACAGCTGTGGAGATCCACGGCTGTCTTTTTTCTCGCGAGTTGTTGCCGCACATTACGCTTCAGCGTCGGTTATGATATCAGTTCAAACGATTTCCAAGCCGTGTGCGGAGGGATATCAGACGATGCGCCACGCAACCTATCACCAGAACACAACCAAGCAAAACCAATTAAAGGAGACTTACGCAATTTCACCATGACAGCAATACTACACCTCGGAATACTCTTCCTCGCAAAGATCCTGGACAACGCACTCGGCACCTCAAAGACCATTCTGATCCAGCACGGGCGAAGCATCCTGGCCGGAGCTACCCTGGCTGTTTCCAACTATATCGGATATCGCATCACAAAGCAGATCGTTACGGCTGACAGCAGCATGGCCATGATTGCCGTCTCCGTCGCCAGCGGCTTCGGATGCTGCCTGGCAATGGCCATCAACAAGAAGCTTTCCAAGGACAGGCTCTATGTGAACATCCTGATGTCAGACAACAAGCAGGCAATGCAGGAGTTGAGAGATTATTTAGCCCAGCACCACATCACGAACGTTGCGGCCGACAGTTATACGCGAAACTGGGATACCAAGACGATCACTGTGACCGCCTACGCGCAGACCAGAGCTGAGAGCGAGCTCATCAACTCGTATATCAGCCAAAGCCAGCAGAAAATCAAGCGTGTCGTGCAGAAGTGAGCGTGCCACTTTTATGCAGGGTCAGGTTAAGGTGCTCCGATCATATCTCCCAGGATCGCTCCGTACATTTTTACTCCTCCTTGGTTCTCTTGATGGGTAGAGTATAGCCCGAACAAAAACCGAGGAGGTCGTCTGTCAAACGACATTTTGCAGGAAGATAATAATTCGTCGCCGCACCCGACTCTTCCCAAGAGGCCAGAGTCAGGAGCAGCGATTTTAGCTGGCTGAATGCAGAAATGTATTAAACAGTCGCAGCCTTGAAAAGCTACTTCAATTTATTGGGATTCTGGCCTCTCACTCATTGGGCCTCACTTCCTTTCTCGTAAAATAATAATACTATTTTCTTTACGAGAAGGGGTGCCTACGAACTACCCATTTGAGGTTAGAAGAGTAATCGTCTGCCGGTACTTCTCAATGGGCTTAAGGGTCTTTTCGTCCACCGTATCAAGACGCGACAGATCGCTGTTGTGCTTCAGATCCGCTGGCTTGACTGTCCTGGCGTTAGCGTTGCTTTTGATTTTTCCTCATCCTATACTGTCAAACGCAGGTAAGCGGCGCCTCACGTCAAATGAAAGGAATCGGCTGACCGAAAATGAAAAAGGAGACTGCGGCAGCCGGGCAAATTCGCCCGGAAGGCATCGCTGTCTCCTAAACTTCGGGTCATACCTGTTATGGAGTGTTTCCAACCGAAAAGGCGCAGCAAGTCCGCGGGATCAAGCCGCATGGTTCTCCCCGTCTTTCGGTTAAGCCCGGCTGCGGCTGTGCTCCGGATGCTGCCGGGCTTCAGCTTTGGTCCAATCCGCCGGAGTCGATATCCCGGAGCATCGTGACCGCCGCCTTATAGCAATTCTCCAGCCCTTCCGCATCCAGGTTATCGCTGGAGTCCTTGCGCGTATGGTAGTAGTCCTCCAGCTTGTGATTCAGGCCGGTCACCGCAACAGAACGGAAACCGCCTTGTGTAAAGGCTGCGCTGTCCGTGGCCCCGCCCATCAGCGGGACAAGGCCCTGTTTGCAGGGGACCTGCGCTTTTTGCGCAGCGCGAAGGAAAGCCTCACCCAAAGCTCTGTCCGCTTTCACGGTACCGTTGAGATCCCGGAAATTGACCATCAGTTGACGGGGATCGTGGATCGTATCGAAGCTGACAATGTATGTCGGTACGTCGGAATAGTCCCCCGTGTGCGCTTTGCACCAGGCTTTTGCGCCGCGGATCCCCGCCTCCTCCGCGCCGGTGAGGATCACGCCCACTTCCGTGTTTTCCAGCTGCACGCCCAGCCGCTCCATTTCCCGCAGGACGGCGATGCCCATAAAGCAGGCGCTCAGATTATCATTCGCCCCGTCCACCGTGCGCCTGGGGTCGTAGGTGAAGGCAAGGAGGATAAAAAAGGGAAGGAACAGCAGCCCCAACTTTGCCGCCAAGTCTGTCCAGGTCCCGGCGCCAAAGAGAGCGCAGACGGCAAGGGCCATATAAAACAGCACGCCGACGAGGGCCATCACGCCCGGTATTTCGAAAACGACCCCGCCGAAGCGGTAATTCAGCGGGAATTCCCAGGCAGCGTCCGTGTGCCCGTTCAGGAAGATCCGCCGCCGGACCGTGCCGCTGCAGGGCCGGATCGCGGTGACATTGACGCTTTCCTTCTCCGGGAACAGGGGATCCAGTATCTGCCTGTAGAAAACGAAATGGAACAGGAACAGCTGGAGCGCGATACCGCCGAAAACCAGGCTGAGCCAGGGTCGTACAAAGAACATCAGCACGCACAGACTGTCGAAAACGGCAGAAAACCAGAAGTAGCCATAGAATGCGGCGGGATGCACACGGAAAGCTTCCGTCAGTACGTCTTTGCAGCCGCACTCTCTGCGCAGGATGCCCGCCATATACCGGGCGGCCTCCCTTTCGCCTTCGCTTCCGGGCGCGCGCTTCGCCATATCCCGGCAGATATGGGTGATCCCGCCGGTCATGTATGCGACAGCGTGTCCGCTGTTCTCCAAAAGGCTCGTCATAAAACACCTCTGCACCCGATGCCGACGCACGCGCCCGCCGGGGTCCTGCCCGCGGCGGATACACGGTTCCCGCATCTCCGCTCTATTCCACCCGGATGCTGTATTCCTTCATCATCCCGGGGCGCCGAAACGCTCCCTGTTGTATCTCTCGATCTCCTCATGGATCACGGGCAGGACATGGGGGAAAATGGTGCCGGGGCCGCCGTAGGTGTAGCTGGGGATAAAATTGGGCAGCTCTCCATAGCTGTCCAGCACCCGGCGCATCTCCCGGCGGATCTCCTCCTCCGTGGAGTCCTCCCGGTCGATCACGGAGCTGACGCCGCCCATCAGGGCCATACGCCCGTCCAGGCGGCGGCTCAGGCCCACGATGTCGTTGGTGGGAAGCACCCCCTGCCAGATATCGATGCCGATCTCCGCCATATCCTCCGCGATCGGCTCACAGAAGGAGTCCGCATGGTGCATCACCAGCACGCCCTGACTGTGAAGGTAAGCGTAGAGCTTGCGGAAGGGCTCCTTGAAGAACGCGCGCCAGGTATCCGGATGCATGAACATGGCATGTTCGCTGCCCCAATCGTCATGGGAACAGATGATATCCGGATGCAGATTCTCCACGATGAGCTTCATGTACTCCAGGCGAAACTCCGTGACTGCCTCGATGATCTCATGCATCTCCTCCGGATACAGCAGGAGATTCATCAGGGTATCCTCAAAGGTCATGAGCATATGCAGCTGCTCAAAGATCCCGGTGCCCATGACGGTCATGGACAGGAACCCATCCGGGATCGCCTTTTTGTTTTCCAGGGCGATCTCCCAACCCTGGGAACAGTTGGCCCGCAGATCGGGCACCGTCACATACTGCCGCCATTCCTCGATATTCCGGATCACCTGGTTTTCCGGCGTGACGATGGGGATGGCGGCCGGCTGATCCTCGGGAAAGGAAATGTAGGTCCCCCAGCGGTCATAGGAGTTGGTGCCGCGCACCCGGTTTCCCCGGACGAACTGGAAAACGGGATCGCCGCCGATGGGGCGAAAGGGGGTAAAACAGACAGGCAGCCGCTCCGGATGCCCGCCCTTTCGGATGGTTTCCAACAGATTCTCTTTCGGACTGAGCATAATCCTCCACCTCGCTTAGCTTTACCACAACGTCCTGCTGCCGGAAGCTGCCGCTTCCGGCAGGCCGGGCAAGGCGGCCACCACTCCGATCCCTCGGAGCAGCGGCCGCCTTCTGACCGCTGCTCACTTGATATAAGTTACTTCGATTCGCTGCTCGTTGCCCCTGACCTTGGGGAATTCCTTGGCCGCATAGCCTAGGGCCATAGTGCCAACGCAGGTGAAGCCTTCGGGGAAACCCAGGCGCTTGATGAGCTCCGGATCGTCGTTGATGCCGTACATGGCCATCCAGAGATAGATGCTGTCGACCCCCAGGTCAGTCGCCGCCACCATCATGTTCTGGATAATACAGCCTGCGTTCGTGAATTCGATGTTCTCCAGAATACTCTTGCTGGAGGCCAGCACCACCAGTGTGGGTGCGCCGTAGAGAGGATTGGAACCGGGGCGTCTCTTGGCCGAGGCCTCATTGATGGCTTTCAGGAGTTCGGGATCCTGTACGGCGTACAGCTTCAGGCTTTTGAAATCCGCGCCGCCCACGGCTGCCTGGCCGCCGGCGAAAAGGATGGCTTCCAGATCGGCGTCAGCGATCTGCTTGTCGGTAAAGCCGCGCACTGAGCGTCTGGCTTTGATGGCGTCCAATGTGTTCATGTCGTTCCTCCTTTTAGATTTAAACACTTATTCCTACTCCTCGGCCTCTTCAGCGCTGAGTGACCTGGAGACGTCTACGATTTTCTCCGCTATCCGGATGAATGCTTCCGTATCTTCCGCGCCCAGGGCTTCGATGACGGCGGAGGCCCGCTTGTGGGTGCGCGCATAAACCGCTTCCAGATACCGCTCTCCTTCCTCTGTCAGTTTGACGATGATCCTTCTTCGGTCGGTCGGGTCGATGCTGCGTTGAATGAGGGCCCGATCCTCCAGCGTTTTCAACAAGCGGGCGACCCGCGCGGTGCTGACGGACATGGCCTCGCTGAGTTCACTGGGCAGGACAAGGTCGCTCTGGCGCTTCAAATGCATCAGAAGGCACAGCTCCCCCCGGGACGCCGCCACGCAGCTGCGGCCTTCTTCGCAGCCCACCAGCTGCCGCAGGGACGCCATAAGCCGTTCTTCCCTCTCTGTCTGATCCATAATTCCTCCGCCGGACAGTTCGAAAGCCTGCCCTTTCTTTCACGAGTCGATCGTGTCCTGCAAACATTTCACAGCACAAGGTTAATATCTAACCAGAGTTAATAATAGTATTCCCCAGGATGTTTGTCAATGCAGGATCGGCGCATTGTCAACACTTGCGCCGTTTAAGCCAGCATGTTATCTTATACTTCTATCCGTTGCCTACCCAGTTGGTTTTCCGGACACAAGCCTGTTGGGAACGTCAGTTTCCCTCAATACGGTTTCTGATGCAACCTTTTCTTCCGCAAGGAATAGAGAAGCCGGGCCTCCCCGGCAAAGCGGCAGGAAAGACCCGGCAGCGATAATCTTCAGACTTATTCCTCGGAAAGCAGACTCAGAATCGCCATTTTCGTCCATTATTTCGTTTTCCCATATACGTACCGTTCTCCCGGAGACCTCGCAGATCATTGACGGTTCCGCTCCGGAGTTGTCGATCACTCTGGTTCTGTCAGCAATACGGACCAGTTTCGCGAGGTTTTTCAGAGACTTAGTATCTGGTAACGCTTTTTACAGGCTTGCGGCAGGGCGAAGTCTTGGGGTTGAGTTGGGATTGTGTGGATTATGATCGCTGTACCCTCTTTGTCAACAAGCAATTGCAGAAAACCAAGAAAGTTGGCGGAGAGTATGTGCTCACGACCACAAAGAACAGCCGAAACAGAATTATCGCAGTCGCACCGACAGTCATGGAGATGTTAAAGAGGCAGCAAATGCTTCAGCACGAGATGCAGATCGCAGCCGGAGTTGCCTGGGCGAACAAATGGAATCTCGTTTTCACGAACGAACTCGGAGAACACCTGACCCATCTCACTGTCTACAAGGATTTCAAGCGCATCGTCTCAGATATTGGAATGCCAAATGTGAGATTTCATGACTTGAGGCACTCCTACGCAGTGGCTGCCATTGAGAGCGGAGACGATATCAAGACGGTTCAGACCAATCTTGGGCACGCGACAGCCAGTTTTACGCTTGATGTTTATGGCCATGTGAGTATGAAAATGCGTGTTCAGTCTGCTGAGAGAATGGAGAAATTTATTCAGTCATTGCCCGCTTCGCCAATATAAAGCATATAAAGCAGAGGGGAATATTCATCATTTCTGGATAAATATCCATATCGTGAATTTGAGAATGAAATTGATAATGGTCAAGATAAGGGTCAAAACAAATCGGAGAGCCCTGAAACCCTTAGATTTCAAGGCTCTCCGTGGCGGAGAAGGAGGGATTCGAACTCGTTGATGACTTCGCAACGCCTTCTCCCAAAGTGCCACAAAGCCTTATGTATCAACGCTTTCCAAGCTTTTCGGTTTTTGCCTCTTCCCTTCAACTACCAACAAAAACCTTCCCAGTTAGGCTTGCAATTAGGCTAATATTGCGCTTGGCTGGTCGATCAACTAGAGTCTTTTCATGATATATCATATCACAACAGCCAAAGAGATGCCAGCCCTTTTATTGGCATCTCTTTGGCTGTTTTTATTCACTGCTGACTTCCGTCTGCATCCACAGAAAGTCAGGCCAGAAGCGTTGAAGGGTAGTCGCCACGCTCTTGTGACTTGACTACCAATACCGATCCCGGTCATAATTAAGAGGAACTGCACGTCGCAGTTCCTCTGTCGTGTTATTTGCCTTTCTAAGCCTTGATTGCTCATAATTCATGTAGTATAATTGATACACGATTACTGAAGGAGGCTTTCGACCATGCCCAGAGGAAAGAAGACCATTATTCCGGAGAATATTGAGGAAAAAATAGCAGAAGTCGAAAAGGAGCTTGCCGATCTTACCGCCAAAGCTAAGGCCAAGAAAGTTGAACTGAAAAAACTAGTCAAGGCAAAAGAACAAGCTCTGAAGGTCGCGGCAGAGAAGAAAGCCGCTGAGGATAAAGAGAAACTCATGAAAGCAGTTGCTGACAGTGGCAAAACTGTTGAAGAAGTCCTCGAATTTCTGAAGAAAAAGTGAAAATAGCCCGCTGAGGAGCACTCCCCAGCGGGCTATCTCATCTAAGGTTGAATTTCAGATTCTGAACTGCCAAAGCGAAGGGAAGATTTCGCATGAAAGACAAGGAAACTCCATTGAAACTGGTTCGCTTATGGCCCAAAATGCTGCCCGGGTGCTACGAAACGCTCGATTATCTGAAAGACGCAAAGCCTGAAGGTCAAGTCGACTGGCCAGCTTATTGCGAACTTCCTATCAACGCTGCTTTTACCTATCTGGTTGAAACCGGGGAATCTG
>JAEEGH010011304.1_pt1 | contig 20276 bp, 20 predicted proteins | sample 9134181 | NCBI WGS metagenome assembly JAEEGH01 (sample SAMN16246544, study PRJNA631951) | gut metagenome | biome: gut microbiome; feature: rumen; material: DP-attached | host: Bos | place: Iran: Karaj | collected 2018-10
TAGCGTCTCACCCGGATACTCGCGTTTCTCCTCAGCGAAATTAAACGTCGGAAGCGCTATCTCCTTACCGGCCACCAGCGCTTTAAGATCATCCTCCAATTGCTCCAGATCAATGGCATAGACCGATTCATAATCCTTCGTTCCGTCGACTTTAAGCGGTGTAAGATCTCCATTCAGATACCAGTTATCCAACGACAAGGCCACGGGCTGTTTTCCTTGCGCCAACAATTCCAGACACAGTTTATGACTGGTACTGGTCTTACCGCTCGAACTCGGTCCCGCAATCAAAATCACACGCGCACCACGCGCTATTATCTCTTGGGCAATGCGGGTTAACTGATCGGCATGGTACTTCTCACCCTCCATCACCAGTTCATTGGCATGACCGGACTCAATCATCTCATTGATGTATGCCACTCGGCGTTTTGCTTCGTCTATCATATCGGATCTATATCTATGATTAGTTTCGTGTTTTTGTTCGATGGAATCGAGAAAATATGCTCTATTCCCTCTTTCAGTCTTCGTTTGGCTTCCGCCATATTCGCGCCGGCTTCGATGCGGATGGTCAGTTCGCGGATCGTGTAAGCCTGTATGCGTTCTACCGCCGGGATGATGACGCCCGAAACGCGGTGGGCAAAAATGCGCGTGAGGTGGTTCTGCAGTTCGGTAGCTACCCGATGGACCCGTACGCCGTTATGATCGCGTAACTGCAAGCGAATCACCCGATAAAAAGGCGGATAATTGAATAGCTTGCGTTCGGCTATCTGATGGTCATACAGCGCGCGATAATCATGCTGTTGCACCATTCCCAGCACCACGTTCTTCGGATCAAAAGTCTGAATCCACACCTCTCCTTTGGTGCCTTTCCGTCCGGCACGACCTGCCACCTGCTCTAACATCTGGTAAGCACGTTCGTACGCCCGATAATCGGGTTGGTTAAAGAGCGGATCGGCATTGAGCACCGCTACCAGCCGGACGTCATCGAAATGCAGCCCTTTCGTTACCATCTGCGTGCCGACCAGTATATCGCATTCATGGTTGGCAAAAGCATTGATGATATCCTGATAAGCCGAGCGGTTACGGGTCGTGTCCAGATCCATACGTAGCACTTTTGCATCGGGGAAGAGCGTCTGTATCTCATCTTCAATACGCTCTGTACCGAATCCGATGGTCTTGTATTCTCCGCCGCAGGACGGACATACTGCCGGTACCGGCGCATGGTAACCGCAGTAATGGCAGCGTAACTCATGCTCACGCATATGCAAGGTCATCGGCACATCGCATTGAACGCAACGCGGCGGTTGACCGCAGTTCACGCATTGTATCTGCGGGGCATAACCGCGGCGGTTCTGGAAGAGGATGACCTGTTTATGATCGGCTAAGGTCTGCCGGATACGCTCCACGAGCGGGTCCGAGAAATGACCGTACATCTCCTTGCGCTCGTACTGCCGCTTGAGGTCGATCAGTCGTATATCCGGTAATTCCACACCACCGAATCGTTCGGTCAGCGAGACGAGTCCATACACCCCTTTCTGCGCCAAATAGTACGATTCCATCGAGGGTGTTGCCGTTCCGAGCAAGACTTTTGCCTTATGCACTTGAGCTAAGATGATAGCCGCAGCACGCGCATGGTAACGCGGGTTGGGTTCGGCTTGCTTATAACTCGGCTCATGCTCTTCATCCACAATCACAAGACCTATATTCGGAATTGGCAGAAAGACGGCACTCCGTGCGCCGATCACCACATGCGGCTCCGTACGCGCCGAAGCATGGTATAGCTCCTCGCGTTCGGCATCGGTGAAACGGCTGTGATAGACCGTCAGCTGATCGCCGAAGATACGCTGGAGACGACTTGTCAACTGGGTGGTCAAGGCGATCTCCGGTACCAGATAAAGGACGTTCTTGCCCTCCTTCAGTTGTTTCTCAATCAAATGGATATATAGATCCGTCTTTCCGCTGGAAGTCACGCCGTGAAGCAATACGATATCCTTGCCGGATGACCAGAAATGCTCGATTTCATCGACACTTTTCGCCTGTGCATCAGTTAGATCATGCATCGGTTCGATTGTACCGGTATAAGGTGCTATGTGCGCACGACGACGTTTGGGCGGGTTGAGTAAGCGTTTGTCCAAACCGCTGGGCAGTGCCGCCGCCATCACCTCTCCGAGCGTACACATATAATAGCCGCTCATCCATTGCCATAAGGCTAACTGCTCCGGCGAAACGACAGGAGCGGTCTCACTGATTTCCAAGATGGGTTTGATCTTCTCCGCCAAAGCAGGATCTATCGGCTCGGTATGCGCACGCAGCACGATGCCGCGCACCTCCTTTTTCATCAGCGGCACGACCACACGCGTACCCGCCTGCGGCATAGACAAACCATCCGGGACGCTATACGTATAACAATCCCGGATGGCTAATGGTAATATGACATCAATTGTTCTCAGCGGCAAGAGCTTTGTTATAGCATTCGCGGCAGAGCGGTTCGTAACTGTCCGTCTCACCGAGAAGCACACGTTTGTCGGAAGCAACGAGACGGTGGCTTACGTAGGCCAGATCACCGCAGTTGACGCAGATAGCATGGGTCTTGTACACATCGTCTGCGATCGCCATCAGCGCCGGCATCGGACCGAAAGGCACACCGCGGAAGTCCATATCCAGACCCGCGCAGATAACGCGGATACCCCGGTCAGCCAACTGCTTGCATACATCTACGATACCCATGTCGAAGAACTGCGCCTCGTCGATACCTACTACGTCAATATCATCGACCATCAGCAGGATATTCTGACTACTATCCACCGGCGTGGACTGAATGACATTTCGGTCGTGCGAAACGACATCCTCTTCGCTGTATCGCACATCAATGGCGGGTTTGTAGATCTCCACGCGCAACTTGGCGAACTTAGCACGTTTCATACGGCGGATCAGCTCCTCGGTCTTACCGCTGAACATCGATCCGCATACTACTTCAATCGAACCCTTCCTCAAACTCGGGCCTTTGGTGTCTCTTTCCGAAAACATAGTATCAATTATTTGGCGGTGCAAAGGTACAACAAAAATTGCAAATACGCAAGTTTTTGTGTATTTTTTTACACAACAATATTCATCTTATCCGGTTGGTTTTCGATGAAAGCCAGGATGTTATCGCATACATTCTCGCACATCGCGATCCGTCCTTCCATCGTGCCGGTACCGGTATGCGGGGAGAGCACCACATTCGGGAGACTCAGCAAGCGCTCATCGATCTTCGGCTCGAACTCATATACATCCAATGCCGCACCGGCGATGATACCGCTTTGGAGCGCTTCCACCAAGGCGGCTTCGTCCACATGCGCTCCGCGGGCGGTGTTGATCAGGTACGCACTCCGCTTCATCATACCTAATTCAGGCTTACCGATGATATGATGTACCTCCGGGGTATAGGGCAGGTTCAGACTCAGGAAATCGCTGTCCTGCAAGAGCGTCTGAAAATCTACATACTTCACCATTTCATCATTCCCACCATTAAGCGCTCTGAGCGCGTCATCATTGATTTTATGCCTATTATGGTACAAAATCCGCATCCCGCTTGCCACAGCGCGTCGTGCCAGCGCCTGACCGATACGCCCCATGCCTAAGATACCGAGTGTCTTGCCGTACAGGGAGTGACTGAGATTGTTCATCACCCCGAATAGTGGTTCTCCCGTACCCTGTAACCCGTAACCTCTAACCCTTCCGTCGAATTCAACAATTCGACGGGCTACTGCTATCATTAGGGCGAAAGCCAACTCTGCCGTCGGTTCGATCACCGGTTGCGGGGTGTTCGTCACGCGTATCCCGCGCTCGCGGCATGCGTCCAGATCGATATTGTTATATCCCGCACCGAAATTGGCAATCAGTCGCAAGTTCGGCATCGACGCAATCATCTCGCGCGACACACGCTTATCGAACGTGCTCACCAACACCTCCGCTTCCTCCGGCGGCGCATACAGCGTGTGCCCTTCCAACCGAGCAAACCCCTCCTGCGGCAATTGAGTAGTTAAAGCTATTTTCATATAACTGTTTTTTTACGGTTCTACGTTGGCTTCAAATTCAATCTGTTGATTATCCGGCAGCGACGGTGCGTAGATCTCCAGGGTTTTACCGGGCAGCAGAGGTGCAAAGACCATCGCCAAGAGCGTATCGCCCGGCATCAGTTGATTTAGATAATCCGCTGAGCCTATGCTCCCTATATAGAAGCTCGCTTCTTTGTAGATAGGCGCCACGCCCGTATTCGTCACGAGGATGAGCGTGCTATCCGCATCCGTTACCACATCCAGCACTTTGAAATGATAGCCCGTCGCCAAGGATGCTTGCTTGAACCGCTGCGGTGTGCCATAAGGACCTTCCGGCGCATCGTTCGCGATCATGAACGAGATATGGTATTTCGCGGCCTGCTCCTCCCAGGTATGTCCGTACATGCCCGCCGGATTCAGGAAATTATACTGGTCACTTTCCTCGTAATAACTGATTTCTCCACCGCACGGTCCCTTCTGCCAACGCGTGCCTTGCCCAAGCAGGTTCCACCACTGTTCGTTATATCCGTCACCCGAGCCGATCTCATGCTCCGCATGCATGAACGAGTCGTCAAACAGACCGAAAGACATGTCCATCAGCCTCGGAGTCTCTACAAACGGCGAATACGCATCATCCGCAGCGTCGATGGATATCGCCCAAGGAATGCGCATATTCTCCGCTACTTCCTCGAAAAACTCCTCCTGATACTCTTTTGACGGGAAATTCACACCCAGAATTAATTCCGTTCCATAGATATGATACTCGCTCCAATGCCCGAACCCTATCTCCAAGAATGCGATGCGCGGATCATCGTTATACCGATCGCCAAAGTCCCGGAAGAACTGTTTCGTGAACCATCTGAGTTCAGCATTGGTCCAATCAGCATAATAGGTCGGTCCGTCTTCCGTGTCATTAAACGTCTCGTGATAATCCGGCAGATCCTTGATATACTGCGGCACAGCGGTGGTACCCGGATTATTCGGATCCACCTCCTCGCTACCCGGATACTCATAGCGGAAACGCAAGATAGCCTGGTGGTTACGCGACCCGATATCGTTCAATATATTCTCCAGATACGTCCAGTCGTATTGGATCTCCTCACCCTCTTTTCCTGTCACCACGCGGCAAGGCAGGCAGTACATAAACTCCATCGAGATGGCGTCGCGATAGGTAGCATCCAGATCGGCAGCCTGATCCGGCCAAAGCACCAGACCCGTCATCGGCTGCGCATGCGTCAAGGACGAATGCACCGCCACACGCTGCATATGCGGCGCAACGATCGAATCACCCACTACCGTCACATCCGTCGGAGCAGGAATGATCGTACCTGTCGGAACGGTTTCCGTTTCCGGTTCATTCTTCTCGCATCCGAGAAAACCCATGGCAATAAGAACCGCGATTAATACAAAGAATATTTTTTTCATATAACTGTTTTTATGAATTGTTGCACCTCTTCGATGATCTGCTTACCTCGGCGGGCATTAATGCGAATCGTTTCTCCGGCGGCAATCATATCAGCTTCCGTCGGGTTGCCATTACCCATAACCGAAGTGGCATGCTGTCCATGATAGCCTTCTATATTAGGCAATAAATCATACGCCGGCGCGAGCCGCCATTGACCCTCCTGACATATAAAACTGAAGTTCTTGGCATGGTCGTCCTTATTTTGTATGAGCACATTAAAAACCATTCTACGGAACATCTGCTCCACTTGTTGCGGCGATTGAGTGAGCCAGCCTGTCAAACTCAGCAGCGTTTTATAGTCCGTCTTGGGTGGATTGATACTTTCGCTCAAAAGCGCCGCAGCGGTTGCCACATGCAATCGTTCTCCGGAATCCGTCCGATCAAAGAGTTGCGATGCGAAATACTTACCGTCTATCAGTCGGCATTCCGGAATATCTATCCCGCACTGCGCAGCCATTTGCATATATTGGTATTCCTGGGCACCTATATCCGTCGGGTCGTACGTATGGCGGAACTTTACTAGCCATTCTTTGCCATCCTGCTTTAAGAGGCACTTAGGTCGACAACCACCGGAATTACCGCTGTTGAAATAGAGCACATCCGCCCCTTGAGTTGTTTTCTCGGACAGCACATCAAGCGCCATCTGTTGTAACGCATCCAGCTCGGGAAGTAGCGTCTCTGCAGTGGGACTATACGCCGGTTCATAACACAAAGCGCCCATACCGGCATTCCCCACAATGGCCAGGCGTTGCAACGGCGATAATGAGAAATCATCTATCCCTTGCTCTTTGAGCAAACGGTTTAGCAGATAGCGGCCATAGCCGTCCGGCAGGCTATCCTCGAAGATACCGAAATTACCATAAAACGGTGTACGCGGCGCGATGAAGAGCTTGTTGTTTAGAGGCAATTCCAGCGGAGAAATGGAAAAACCCTTCGCCAACCATTCATCTGCATACTGAAATACTGCCGACTCGCTATCCGGACTCATCATCAGCGTTCCCACCAACTGCCCATGATATTTGACCAGCAGCTTATCTATACCCATTAATCCCTTCATCCTTTCATCCTTTCACCTTTACCACCGCGTTTCCTCTTTTGATTATTACGAATGGTTTCCAATTCATCCATCGTCTTGTACTTCGGCTCTTCCATTAAGCGTTTCATCTCATCCGCATAGCCCATCGTGATAGCCAGATCCAGATATTGACGCATAGAGATAGCATAGTGCTGCTCAAAACGAGCGATAGTAGGTGCAGGAACGCCTGACAGGTCCGATAATGCCTGCCGCGAGAGTCCCTTTTCCAGGCGCCTCTTTTGCATTCTTTGCGCCAACTGCTGCATCAACTCACCCGAAGATATTTGCTCTAACTCATACATGCTTTACGAATACTATTTTATCTGTTATATGCTATTTTAATACTTAATAGATAGTATCATATCTCAAATCCGCTGCAAATTTACTGCTTTTTTTTGACATATGCAAGGAGCTACACGAAAAAAGTGCCCCGAAGGACACTTTTTTCTATCTTCGCCATAGGCTATTTATTACCACTGGTCATCGGTTTCGATGTTGTTAACCTTGTTTGCACCACTGGCAACAGGGCTGGCAGCTTGCATGAGAGCCATCGATACGATTGGCGTTACCTCAACAGATGGTTGATTATAATGCGTTGTCATAGTTGTGCCCTCCTTATTTAATCGTTTGACCTGCGGCATTGTACTTAACGCCATTGCGGATGATGATGAGTTGTCCGTTCTCGATGCGTTTTTCGCTCTTCATCTGCTGCTCTTGGCTGTTCTCTAAGCCTGTCGGGCTGTTGAAGATGAAGCGCATACGATGCTGCGGAGCAAGTGTCGGACCGGTGTAGATGAGGTAGGCTTTGTTTGCAGCCAACGTGCCGTTGAAAGCGTAGAAGCCTACACCAGTTACCGTACCATCGGTAGAATGACCACTCAGTACAAAGCAGTTCGTCGGAGCAGCCATTTCCGAATCCGTTCCCTGAAGTTGGTTGTCAGCCGGATCCACTGTTACAGCCGTCTCCTCCGAAGGAGTAAGAGCAAACAATGCTACCGGCGATTGAAGGATAACTGCTACGTCTGCCGGGATAACCTCGTCGTTCTTAGCAATCTCTGTCATATCCATATTGCCCTCGCCGTTGATCTTAGCTACATACGCCTTCGTGCCATTGTTCGGCAATGCATATTTCTTTGCGCTGTCATAGAAGGTGCTATAATACTTACCTGCATTATCCGGATCTTGCTTAGCCTCAATGTCGAACTGCGGCGAAACCAGAATGGATTTAATAATAGCCTTCGGAGCATCCTTAGTAGCAGCCGGAGCACGTTTAGGAGCCGGAGAACCGCCGGTAGCTGCCAAATAAATCAATACGGTCGTCACTTTATCTACATTATAGCTAACTTCTGCGATGCCCATAGAAGGCTGATTTACGGTAACTGTTCCGTGGCCGCGAATGAGCACTTTCAGTTCATAGCCTGCAGTCGTCTCACAGCGAATCTTCAGCTTACCTCTACCCGGTTGCACATTGAAGGTAGTAGCACCGGGCAGCAGGTCGTTCCAGTCTTTCGTTCCGGCAGCCATAGAGTCAATGGCCAGTTGATAAGAATCAGGGTCAACTACTGATTGTATCTCCAGTTGGTCTTCGACGGCGTTATAGACATCGTTAACCGTGTTACTGAAGGACATGTTCGAACTGGTAGCAGGATTTAAATTCATTTGGGTCTGTGCCATAGCAGCAACCGGAGTAATGAGCGGATTGATTTGCACAGGTATTCTAACTTCTATAGCTTGATCCCCGTAAGCGTGATAATCATGCTCATTGTCATCAAAGAATGACTCTCGATAGTAGGTGAAGACAATCGTATCAAGACCGGCAACCTTCGGATAGAAATAGTCCCAGCAGCTGCATTCCGGTTTGAGTCTCCAGCGCGAGCGATCGGTGGTAGTGGCCATAGCCAGATAGGTGTAGCACAGTTCTTCGCCGTCTGCGCGCACGATGTCCGGTGCGTCGATCAGGTCACCTTCGGTTGCTACGATATTCGTCATCTGATTACCATGTTTGTCCACCAGTATGCACTCATGCATCGGAGTGGTGTTCTTGATGAAACTGTAGGAGATCGTACCGGTTGCCTCGGCGTAAGTGTCGTCTCCGGCGAACGTGACGGTGATGGTAGCGGTGCCGTAGCCCTTCGGGTCGCAGGCGATGAAATGCGTATCTTCGTCGTAGCTAACTTGCACAACACTCTCATCGGAAGAGGTGACGGTCAACGGTAGCGGGTCATATGTATAAACCGTATTGCCGGTTGTTTCGTCTTTCAACCAAGTGTCGAATTGAGGCATAGAGAACGAAATTCCGCGGTGTGCGCAATCGCTGTCGGTGTGGCTGTATGATGTCGTTTCTACATAGCCATCCATGAAATGAAGCGTTGCTTCACGGCGATAGGTATTGACGTAGTTGATGTGCAGACGCGCCGTAGCGGGGCTATAAACCCAGTATCCGCCTTGCTCATCCCAGGCGTCTCCTTCAAACGTAGCTACGATGTCGGTTTCGCCCAAAGCGAGACATTCAAACTGCGTGTACCAGCCGTTAGCGTCTCTACCGGAATGGTTCACTTGGGCTTTCTCCGAATCCTCGGGGGCAAACGTTACATCGGCCCAACTCATATCATCACCGGTGCTGTGCTGTTTGATAACCAGCCGTGCGCCGGTAAAGTAATTATCCGGGAAATTGGTATACGGATAAACCGGATTGCCGTTCTCGTCGGTGCCGACGTTCATGGTGTCGATGCGGTTGCCCTCATAGTCCGTGAAATACATATCCGTAGCATTCGGGTCTTCGTAGATCAGCGTGAAAGATGCCGTAGCATCATCGTGAGTGTCATCACCCGGTACGGTGGCCGTAATGATAGTCGTACCATAACCATGGAAGGTGAACTGTACCTCATTGCTGGTCGGATCGTCAATCGTAGCAACCGCCGGATTAGACGAAGTGATAGTGAAATTACCTTCATACGGCGTGTATTCATTCTCGAGAAGGTAAATCGTCCAATAAGGAGTCTCCTCCGGACTATTCAATACGATAGGTTCAGTTATGGTGCTATAGTTTTGACAGAAAGAGATATTGGGACCGGCATCACCGGTAACCGTAACGTTATATTGAACGGATTTAGCCACATGCTTTGGCTCAGAATTGTAGGAATCTATCACGGCGGGAGCACTTACAGTAATAATAGCAGAGCCGCGTTTCAGACCTTTAATCTCATGGTAATAACCCGTCGAATTCCACTCTACGGTTACTACTTCCGGATCGCTGGACTCAACTGCGATGTCCTCCGGACTAACACAGTACCAATGTTTATCCATTTCTCCATTCACCTCATTGCAGTATAATACATAGCGGAAACCAACATAGTTGTCAATGGGGGCATATTTCCAGGTGCCTTGATCATAATACGAATTACCATAATGAATCGTGGTATCTTTCAGTACCGTTGCATCCGGATCTTCGACCGTGCAAGCATTATCCCATGCGCCAACTTCTACCATACCACCGGCTACGGTTATGGTGATGGTATAGTTGTGCTGTTTGATAGGACTTCCCCCCTCATCGAACTCATAACGGGTTAAATGAATCACATCCTCACCATTGTTCATACACCAAATTCCAGCCAACTCATATTGCCAATAGTAGGCGGGATCCGTCCATCCTCTGTCTGTGACTTTAACCCGTACGTACGAATAGTCGCCCTGCGTATATGCACTTTCGGGCTGCGGTGCAGCGTTATACGTGTTGTGGAAAATAACACCCTCGAACTCCGGAATAGTGACGATTTCGCCGATTCCGTGGGTACCGAGGTTCAAATTGTGATTCTCCTCCGGCAGTTGTGCCCACAAAGGAATCGTCATCATTACCGTGAACAGCATTGCCATTACACGGCTTAAGTAAGTAAATTTTCTCATTGTAAATGATTATTAGTTAATAGTATTGTTTTTCATTTGGCGACAAAGGTACGATAAAAATTGCATTTATGCAAATTCTGGAGTAAAAAATTTAGAATTTCGCGCATTTTTTTACGAATTATCAAGAATCATCGGATGGGGAAGTCGAAATAAGTGTCCGGATAGGGTTCGTTGGCAAGGGTGAAGTGCCACCATTCACTGTCAATCATCGTGAAGCCGTGGCGGAGCATCGCATCCCATAAGATGCGCCGATTCTTGTGGATGCGACCCCACTTGCCGTCCTCTTTGAGCGGCCCTCCCATGTAGTCCGGATGGCTCTCGATACCGAACCAATCGAACGGGCTCCCCATATCCAATTCTTTACCTGTAGCCGCATCAATGAGTGTCAGATCGACCGTCGAACCGCGCGAATGGGAAGAGCGCGCATAGATATATCCCTGCTCAAAGAGCAGCGACTTGTCCACCATCGGATAGAAGATACTCTTCATCGCCGTGTCCTGCAGGTTCTCCGCCCAACGAATGAAATGGTTCACCGCACGTTGTGGCCGATACGCGTCCCATATCTTCAAGCGATAACCCTGTGCCTTCAGCTCGTCGCTCACCACTTTCAGTGAGTCTGCCGCTTGCCGTGTCATCTGCGCAATAGGAGCCTCGTAGCCGTCAATCCGTGCGCCGACAAAGTTATACGAACTATAATACCGGATTTCCAGGATCGCATCCGGTATGACATCTGTGAGCACTACAAAATCCGACCTGTCCATCGTCGGGTCTTTCTGTCTCGCACAGCCGGCCAAAAGAACCGCGATTAAGATAAAGAATAATTTTCTCATATGGTTATTGTTGACTTCCCCTATTTTCGTTGGATGTACATGATGGCGATGTCGTCGGCTTGGACGGCGTCAGAAGCAAAGCGGCAGACGAGGTCATAGACCGTTCGGTCATCTATGGGCTGCGGAGCAGCTTGCAAGCCTTCCAACAGTTGATCGAAACCCAACAACTGATTTTGGGCGTTGGCGGCTTCTGTCACACCATCGGTGAAGACGATCAGCTGTTCGCCATGCTCGATGGTGGTGGATTGTTCCGAGAAACGGTACGTACTATCCAGACCTAAAATGACATTCACATCCTTAAGATCGAACCATCGGCATTGTCCGTTTTGAACGATGATGGGCGGCAGATGACCGGCATTGCAGTAGGTAAGGTGTCCCGTAGGCAGGTGAAGTCGACCGATAAACGCGGTAACGAACATCATCATTCTGTTATTGGTCGATAGGGTCGAATTGATCTCCTCCATAATGGCATTGGTGGACGAGTGGTGCTTAACGGCGGAGCGGAAGAGCGTTACGGTAGCCGCCATGAACATCGCCGCCGGCATGCCTTTTCCGCTCACATCGCCTATGATGAAGGTGACATAATCGCCATCCCGATAGAAATCATACAGGTCACCTCCGACACTTTGCATAGGTACCAACGTAGCATGGAGCGCGAGTTGGTCATCATCGATGAAATCGTGGATCAAGATACCGGTCTGGATGCTCTTGGCTATGTTCATCTCGTTCTGCACGAGTTTATGCTCATTCTCCACTTGGAGGTATACTCGCTGGTTCAACTCTATCCGGCGGAAAAGGAGGACCAGGATAATGATACCTACAATCAGGACGCAGAGGGTAATGATGGTTCGCTCCTTGATGCTCTCCCAAATGACCGCATTCGGCACGGCAATCATCAGTTGCATGTTAATCGGGTACAAGGTCTGCGTATAGACCATCCAATGCAAGCGGTCGTTCTTATAGTGCATCTCATCCTCCGCCGTACAATCGTTGGAAGAAGCGATGAGGGAGCCTTTCGTGCCGTGGATGAGACATACGGCTTCGTCGTAGGGCTTGATATCGTTGAGGATGTCTTCTATCCATTCAATCGTAAAATCGTCTCCGACGACGCCGATGAGTCGTCCTTCCGCGTCTTCTATTTTAAGCGAATGGGACGCAATCAGCGTTTGGGTGCTGGCGCCTATATACGGTTCCGACCAATAGCCGTTACTGTCGCATCGGAGCGCACCGGTGTACCAGTCGCGCGCATAGTAGTCCAGATTCTCTTTTCCTTGCGCCGTTGTGATGGTCTCGCCGTGGAGACGGTAGGTATGCGGGAAATAATTGTTCACCTTGCCCTTATAGACCTCGGGAGCGAACTTGACGAACATATTGTCAATATTCGGATAGCGATCCAGCGCCGCGCGGGTGGCGTCCAACAGTTCGCGTTCGTTGTTAGGATGCTCAAGAACATATCTGCGCATCTCGTCTGCGGCGTTGTGGAAGCCCAGCAGCACGTAGAAGAAGTCTTTCTGCGCCAGGTGCATTTTGTATTCTACCACTTCGCGCACGTGCTCCTTCTCCAACGAGGAGGAGATGACAAACTGAACAACCATGGCTGCTGCAATGAACAGGATGGCCACTATGGGTAATATACGAAATCTCATACCGAATTACCAAAATTTGATCTTGTTTGGCGCAAAGGTACAACATTTTTTTGACATATGCAAATTTTTGCATTTTTTTTTGGTGTGTTCAAAAAAAAGCAGTATCTTTGCGCCCGAATTCACAACCCCGCATATATGGAACAAAGCAAATTTGACCGCGCAATCAAAATCATCTGTTTGTTAATAGCCGTCATGGCCGTTATTCACATCGGATGGCTGATATATCAAGGGGAAGAATGGTTCAAAGTGATCTTTGCCGGCATGCAGTATTTATCCTTTGAGCTCATCATATTCCCCAGTTTGCTCAGAAAGCGCTTGAACGTTGAATTTCCGTGGGTGTTGCTCGCCCTCATCGTAATCTACTGCTTTTCGTGTTTCATCTTGGGTGACGCCCTGAACTTTTACGGCATATTCACGTGGTGGGACGATTGGTTGCACATCGAGTCCGGTGTTCTGTTAGTGATGATAGGGATGTGGCTCCTACGCCTCGCCTTGGTTGAGAACGACAAGCCTATCCACTTCAATAGATGGATCCTGGCGATATATCTGGTCTTGTTCTCCCTCGGTTTTGCTGCATTTTGGGAAATCGTCGAGTTCACTTTAGACGGACTCTTTGACATCAACATGCAGCAGTTTATGGCTTCGACTACGGGTACGATTACCATAGCAACGGACGTGCCACGCTGTGGTCGCGAGGCGCTGTATGACACGATGATAGACGTCTCATACACCCTCATCGGTGCTGTGCCGACTGCCATCTACTACTTCTTCCGATACAAATTTGTTGCTTACTCATAACTCTTGCGATTTTGAATTTCACTACGCTATAATATAAACGACGAAACGGGGCACGTATCGCCCCGTATCGCCTAAAAGCGGAGAATTTTCAAAAAAGTGCATTTTGCGCCAAACAACCGAACAAAATTGCGCCAAATTACCGAGCAATTTCGCGCCAAATTACCGATTAAAATTCAAAAAAATCGCTCAAACTATTGCATATATCAAGGAAAAACAGTATCTTTGCAGCGATTTTCTTAAGCACCTAAAATTATGTACAAAAATCGTATCGCAGATGATCTATTGAAAGAGTGGATTGAATCCACCGGTTGCGTGTTGGTAGAAGGCTCTAAATGGTGCGGCAAAACCACTACAGCCGAGCAAGTTGCCGGTAGTATTGTCTATATGGCCGACACCAAAGATGGAGCGCGTAATGTACAACTGGCAAAGAACTCACCTTCGTACTTACTGACCGGCGAAACACCTCGGTTGATTGACGAATGGCAAGTAGTACCCTCTTTATGGGATGCAATCCGTGGTGAGGTGGATCATCGTCGTGCTCCGGGACAGTTTATTATTACCGGCTCAGCGGTACCTGTTAATAGAGATGAGATAGTACACTCAGGTACAGGAAGAATATATCCCTTGCTGATGCGTCCAATGACGCTATGGGAATCGGAAGACTCAACCGGCGAGTTGAGTTTGGCTTCGCTGTTTGAGCAACCGGAGCAACTTCTGTCTGAGTCGAAAATCGACATCGAGAAGTTAGCTTACTTGGTATGCCGTGGAGGTTGGCCGTTTGCGTTAACAGTAAAGACGGAGAGAGCAGCGCTGAACCAAGCTAAAGCATATTATTCCGGTGTTGTAGGTGTAGGCGATGGCTCAAACTCCGATATATCGCGTGCAGATGGTGTTCGTCGAGATCCAGAACGCGTGAAACGGCTTATGCGTAGTTTGAGCCGTAATTTAGGTTCACAAGCGTCCATCGCGACTATTTACCAAGATATTAAAATTAATGAAGACGATACGCTGAGTGAAGATGTCATAGATCAATATATCAAAGCGCTACGGAAAATTTTCGTAGTCGAGGATATGCGCGCATGGAACCCGAACCTGCGAAGCAAGACCGCAATACGTACCGCAGACACACGCTATTTTGTTGATCCGAGTATTGCTGCCGCGGCTTTAGGACTTGGTCCGAAAGACTTGATAAACGACTTGGAGACCTTTGGCCTGTTTTTCGAGACGATGGCGGTGCGCGACTTGCGAGTTTATGGCGATGCATTGGGAGGTACGGTTTATCACTATCGTGACAAGAACAATCTGGAGTGCGATGCAGTATTGCATCTGGAAAACGGCAACTACGGACTGATAGAAATCAAACTGGGCGGTGAGGACGATATAGAGAAAGGCGCGAAAGTACTCAAAGAACTAGCAGGAAAGATTGACACAACACGTATGAAGAGGCCTTCTTTTATGATGGTTCTTGTCGGTCTTGGCAGATACGCCTACCGCCGAGAAGACGGTGTGTATGTTGTGCCTATTGGATGTTTGAAACCCTAAACATAGAGCCGACAGTTTTCTGCCGGCTCTATGTTTTCTAAATAACCTCCCATTCGGGTTCTTCGTACGGTTCTTCGGGTAGTTCATCTTCCTCCTCCAAATAGCCTATCTCTACGATCGGATAGTCGTCCGGATTACGATCGACGTACGGATATCCCGGTAGAAAAGGTTCGGGCACACAGACTTCGATACGAATCTCCTCCTGCATGGCTTGTACGGAGAGGAGATAGTCAGTGACGGAGATTTCTTCCGCCGGATTGTCCCACTGCCATCCACATTGACGTCTTTGAATGAAGATGCCGCTGTGATGGACGGTCAGTCGGTAGATCAGTTCGAGCGGCAGATGTTCGTTGAGCACAAAGACAGTTGCAAGGAGTCTATTGCCGGTGAGATGGTTGATTTCCCATACTTCACAGTGTACGCCCGATATCATTTGACGGGTTTTAATAAGTTTTAGTAACATTTCTTTAGTCCTTTCTTTTTAAGCTATGTCAATAGCATAGTGATTTGCGATAATTTGTACTGCCGCAGGGGGCAGGAGGATTTGTTGTTTTTTAAGTTTTAGTGATGCCAACTGCTCGCGGATGTGAGGGTCTCTAAGCCACACGCGAAGAGTCTGCTCACTCACACCAGCCTTGCGTGCCAGTTGGCTTTTCGTCATCGCTCTCATAAGCTCTCCTTCGTTCTTTTCCCGCTATTGCATGCGGGTTTTAACGCGATCATCACGGGACCATCTCCCGACAATCACCCAATCTTAACATAATATACCGGCGGATCTCCCGCCTTCTCCGGCTTAATCATCTTCCATCCGTCTCGTTCTTCCGTTGTGCCGTACTTGGCGTAGTAGTCATTGTACGACATGGTCAGCCGCCTGGGTCGGGCTTCTCGGGAGTTATCCTCTATCGCAAAGTACGGATTCTGGTTCACAAACTCGCCGCGCGACAGCTTGCCTGCTATCCTTTCATAAATAGCCTCTTGCCTGCCTGCCTCATAGCCTTGCCACAGCCTTTCGCATGCGCCTCGCCGCCGCTTATACTCTCCTTCCGGCGCCAATAGCGCCCATATATCATCTATCGTTTTCATTGCTTCAAAAATTATTGCCTTGCCAGCCTTGCCCCTAGTTTCCTAGTCTCCTAGTTTCCTATATATAGGCAAGGCATTGCTTGGCTTTTTCTTTTTAATTTTCTTTTGCTTCTTTTCTTTTATCACCTTTCTTTTTACTCTTCCTCGGAGTCCTCCTCATCGGGCGGGGTTTCCCGCTCGATGAAGGGATCATAGTACTTATAGGGCTCGTCCATATTACTTGCTCATAAAAGCGATGGTGAAACCTAGTTTAACGCACTTGGGATGGGCGATGGCCAGTTGAGCAACGAGTTCATCGGCTTGACTCTTCTTGTCCTCAATCTCCTCCAACAACTGCTTGTACTGACGCAAGTTAGGATCATTGAGATGCTTGGATCGCCAGTCGGTCTTGTCAGGACGTTGTACGCGGATCTTGTATATCTTGTCATCGTACATACAAACCACAGTACCGGTAAAGTCCTTGGTCTCGGGATCAGCATCTAACTTCCTCTGCAGTTCAGCGATTGCCTGAGGACGCAGTTCGTCCACTTTGCTCTTGATCTCCGCTAATTTAGCAGACTCTTCGCAGAACGGTTTAATACTTTTCTTTGCTTCATTTTTAGCCAAAGTGATGGCTTTTACTTGTTTCTTTGCCATAATTCCTTTTCGTTTATTAGCGCCGAATCGTATTCGGCATTGGTTAAAAATTATGACAAGCGCTTGTCGTTGATTATCCCCTGGCCATGGGGCCCCCAAACAATCTGCTGATTTTTTGGGGAGAGGAGGAAACGTGACCATTACATTTGTTGCAGCGCAACTTAATCATGGATCACCGTTTCCGACGACAAAGGTAGTACAAAAAAAGAAGTCACCCAAAATTCGGGTAACTTCGGAAGTATTTCGGAAGGTTTTCGGAAGGTTTTCGGAAAATCGCGGAAGTTTTTCGGAAACTTATCGGTACGAACGGAAGGCACGTTCGGTAAACGGCAATGCCCCAAAGTGCTCCTCCAACGCGCGGTACATCTCGGCGGCATGCAGATCCTCCGTATTCAAATAGCCCATCATCTCATATTCATGGATGGTCGTCCATAGCCGTCTCGCCTTTCCGGCACAAGCCTGACGTAAGTGTTTCTCAACATGATCCGCCATATGCTGCTGGAAACACTTCGGTGTGATGTAATGAAAATAATGCTCCGCACATTCCTGTGCACTGATGACCGCACCATAGTTCTCCGCTGCCAACTCTCCCACCCGCTTGATCGCTTTTTCCATGTCCGAATCCACGCATACCAGCTGTATCCCCATCTCCTCAATCAAAGCGGCGAGGCGCCCGCTCTCCGCCGATTGGGGCAAGCAACTAACAAGGCGGAGAGCCTCATCTAATTGCTTGCGCAGGGTTAATATATGTGCATTCGTGGTCATGTATAACGGGACGTTTTTCAAAAGTCGTAAAGGGCTGCAAAGGTACAAAAAATTTTTGATATATGCAAATCTGCTCAAAATGAACATTCCCCGTAAAATGCGGCTTCCCGCGATTGTTGAAAACTTTTTTTGCTTGCCCGTGACCCCTTGCGAATGGCGGGCTCAACCCCTCTTCGCACCCTGTTGAAAACTTTTTTTCATTTTTTTTGCTGCCCCCTAAGAAATGTTCCGTTTTTCTAACCTCGGTTGCACAAAAAAACGCACCCGAAGATGCGTTTTTTCTACTTTAGCCATTAACCTTTCGGCGAGTCCATAATGAAGAAGAAAAAGGATCGCTATTTATCCGAACAGCAGCCAGGCGATCAGGTAACCGATGCCGATGGAGACAAAGGTCGTGATGAAGCCCGCCAGTTGGAAGGAATGGTTGATGACAAACTTACCGATGCGGGTGGTACCTGTCCGGTCAAAACCGATAGCGGCTACCTCCGTCGGGTAGTTCGGCAGGAAGAAATAGCCGTTGACAGCCGGGAAGAGGGCAAGCAGTATATGCGGCGGTACACCTAACGCCAAGCCGACAGGGTACAAGGTCTTTGCCGTAGCAGCCTGCGAGAAGAGCATGATGCTGAACAGGAACAGCGGTATCGCGAACAGGATCGGCCATGACGTGAAGATACCTGCCACGGAGCCCATGATGACCTCTTGGTTACCGAGGAAGAAGGTGCTACCCATCCACGCCACACCGAAGATCGACACCATGGCGTTCATACCCGACGCGAACACATTGCCTTTCACCGCATCACGCACGTCCGCCTTGCCCACAAACAGGATCAAGGCGGCGATGGACATCATGATGATCTCGATGATATAGTTCATGTTCATCGGTTCACCATGAAAACTCGGTCGCATAGCAGGTATAGAGCCGAAGAGGACCACCAGCACTACGCCCAGCAGGAACGCCAATACCGCCCACATAGCGCGCGGGTTATGTTCCGCCTTTTCTTCCTGAACGGCTTCTGCCTCGGGGTCAATCAGTCCCTCACGCACACGGCGTTGGTACTCGGGGTCTTGCTCCAGCGGTTTGCCGACGAAGTTCTGCACGAGTGCCGCCACAAAGATCGCGATGAGCGAAGCCGGCACGGTGATGATCATGATCTCCTTGATACCGACCCCAGCCCCACCGAGCATGGTATGGGAGAGGATGGCTGCCGTAGCCGCCGACACCGGCGAACCCGTGATACCGAGCGACGCAGCAATCGTAGCGACACTGAGCGGTCGCTCCGGGCGCACTTTCTCCTTGTAGGCTATCTCCGAGATGATCGGCAACAGCGCATAACAGGTATGAGCCGTGCCTGCCAGGAAGCAGAACAGCCACGTCACAAACGGTGCGTAGAAAGTGATATGCGTCGGGTGACGCCGAAGTATCTTCGCCGCGATCTGCACCATGTAATCGAGTCCTCCGGCCGCCTGCAGCGCCGCAGAGGCGGTGATGACGCTGACGATGATCAGCATCACATCAACAGGTATCACTCCGGGCTCCAGACCGAAGCAGAAGACAAGGATGAACATGCCTACCATGCCGTAGATACCCAAGCCGATAGACCCTACTTTCGCGCCGATGAAGATCATCGCCAGCACGACGAGCAGTTGCAATATGATCAGGAATGTTGCCATTGCAGGGATGCTATTCAGCTACGGTCCATTCGGGAGTGTAGGGTTCGGTGATAGAACCGAGCTGGGTATCGTTGCGGAAGGGGAAAACCTCTTTGGCGACAAAGATACGCTTCAAGTCCGGAGAGTAGAAACGCAGTTGCACGTCACCGCCTGCTTCCGTAGCGGGTGAGATATAGAGCCAATAGAGGCCGTAGTCCGCTTTGTAGGTAGCGATACCGCAACACTTGTCTCCCAGGAAAGCAGCCAACGTACCTTCGTTTTGTGCAAAGGACACTTTGACGATGGCGGTCATGGAAGCGGTCATGTTGTTTTCGCCGGTGACCCAATTGGGGTTTTCGGTGGTACCCGGATTCACATAAGGATTGACCGGTTCCTCTTTGCCCTTACAGCCTGTTAGAATACAGAACACAGAGCATAGCAACGCGAAGCAGATCGTACGAGTTCGCGAGTTAAGAACACAGAACGATAGTGCTCTTGCCAAATTACATTTTTTTACCTGTAACATATTGTTCATTGTTTTGAATTATTCTACATTTAGTCTTCGATTATTCGTCCCGGCATACGTGCGGTACCTTGCGAACCGCCTCCGCCTATCGGCATTGTGCTCGTGCAAAGGGTCTGACCAACGATAACGAATGTCTGCACGGACATGGAAGGTTGTGAATATTGCTTTCTCATAATTTCTGCCCTCCTATGCTATATTGTTCACCATTGATGAGCAAGACCACACGTCCTTCACGCAATAGTTTTGCACTCTTCGTTTTCATTTCTTCGTTCTCTAACCCTGTCGTGACACTCGTTATCCGGCGGATATGCAGCGAAGCG
>JAEEGH010011307.1_pt1 | contig 20274 bp, 14 predicted proteins | sample 9134181 | NCBI WGS metagenome assembly JAEEGH01 (sample SAMN16246544, study PRJNA631951) | gut metagenome | biome: gut microbiome; feature: rumen; material: DP-attached | host: Bos | place: Iran: Karaj | collected 2018-10
AGTCCTTGTGTCTGTGAGTCCTTGTGTCTGTGAGTCCTTGTGTATGTAAGTCCTTGTGTCTGTAAGTCTCGATATCTCGATGTCTTGATGTCTTGAAGAAAACAAAAAGAGCATCCTTGTTTGGGATGCTCTTTGTTGTCCTACCTGGATTCGAACCAAGACAAGCTGATCCAGAGTCAGATGTGCTACCGTTACACCATAGGACAATCGGTATACTTTCCTGCGAAAGCGGGTGCAAAAATACTAACTTTTTCCAAACTGACAAAACTTTTTTGAATTGAAAATTGAAAGTTAAAAGTTGAAAATTGTCAATCAGCAAGTTGTGACGGTAAAATTTTCAACTTTCAACTTTCAACTTTCAACTTTACAGAGTGTCGCCAGTCTCGCTTTCGCCCTCTTTTGCACTCTTTTCGAGTTCCATCTTACCGAAGCGGAGGGTGATACCAGCGCTAATATATCTACTGTTCAACATCTTACCCGTATTGCTATTCAAGAAATAGGGGTTGGTGTTGGTGCTGGTGGAACCCTTGACAGCACCCCAGTTGAAGAGGTCCTGCACATTGACAAATACCGACAGCTTGCGTTTGAAGAAGTCGCTGCGCACACCCATGTTGAAGTAGTAGCGCTCGCCGCGGGTGCTCATCAGACCCAGAGTGGGCGAGCTGTAGTTGAACGACGCGGTCACCTGATACTGGTTGAAGAGTTTGGCCCACGCGTTGATGCGCACGCTCCACGACCACTTGTCGTTCTCGACATGTCTCATCACGCCGTCGCGCATGTAATCCATGCTGTAGCCGTAGTCGTAGACGTTGGCGTAGAGGCGCACGTTGAAGAAGCCTGTGGGGCGGTAGGTCATATTCAGGCTTGTGCCGTAGCGCCACGAGGAGCCCATGTTGTAGGGCACGCTGTAGCTGATGATGCGGTCGAGCCACTGGTCGTATTCGGCGTCGGTGAGCGAGCTAATCTCGTTGGTGCTCAGGCGGCCGTAGCCCTCGATGCCGATGTTGCCGAAGTTCATGAAGTATTTCTGCCAGCCGGCCTCCATGTTGTGGGTGTAGCTGGTCTTCAGGTCGGGGTTACCGGTCGAGTAGCTGTCGTCGCCGTAGCGGCGGAAGGTGCTGGTCTGCTCCTCGCTGGGACTCGACATGCGCATGGTGTAGTTAAGCTTGAAATTGTGCATATCTTCGGTGCGGTAGCTGAGGTGGACGGAGGGATGGAAGTCCACTTCATACTGCACGTCGCGGTCGGCGAAGGGCATACGGCTGGTGTAGTTGTAGTACTCGCGGTCGACGCCCACGCCGAGACCGGAGCTGAGGGTGAAGCCGCCCCAACGGTGGGTCCAGTCGACATCGGCATCGATGTTAGCATCATTGCCGTCGAAGTGGTAGGTGCGCAGCGTGTCGACCAAAGTGCCGGTGCTGTCGTTGTAGCGCTCATAGTCGTTGTCCATGCGGCTGATGTCGGCACGCAAGCCGTAGCTCATCTCGCCGTCCTTCGAGTAGGGGCGGTTGTAGCGGGCGTCGATGCTGGCGCCGTAGCTATAGGTGCGCGTAAGGGCATAACGGTGCTCGTCGAGGTCGGTATAAACGTCGTACACACGGTTGTTCCAGGCGTCGCTGGCGTTGTGCGAGAGACGGGTGTTGACGCCGAGGCGCAGGTTGTGTCCTTCGTTGTCGAACTTCTTGGTGTAGTCGGCACCCACATGGGTGAAGAACGTGTGGTTCTTGCCGGTGGCATCGGTGACGTAGTTGAGGATGCTGTCGCCCGCACCCGAGACGAGCGGCACATAGAAGTGCTGCATGGTGGTGTCGAACGAGAAGCTGTTGTTTTGGCCGTAGAAACCGCCGCCGTCGAACGATATCTCGCTCATCGAGTCAATCTCGTAGTTCACGCCGAGGAAGAAGTTGCCGTTGTAGGAGGCATTCTCGCTGTAGGTGGAGTCGGTCTGGTGGAGGGTGGTGTCGTAGCCGTTGCCCGCGGCGTTGTCTTGGCGGCGCATCGACCAGCCGGTGTTGGTGTTTTCACGGTTGGAGTAGCGTCCCGAGGCGAAGAAGTTGATGCTCAGCTTCTCTTTGGCCCACATATAGCTCACCCACGGCGAGACAAAGGGCTGGTTCGAGCCGTTGACGCCGAAGGAGACGAACTGGTTGCTCTTGATATGGGCCGAGGTGATGATGTTGATGACCGCCTCGGCGCTGGTGGCATACTTGGCCGAGGGGTTGGTGATGGTCTCGATGCGGGCCAAGGCGTTGGCCGGCAGCGTCTGCAGGTAGGTCTTCAGGTTCTCCTCCGTGAGCTTCGAGGGTTTGTCGTTGATCCAAATCTCCACGCTCGACACACCGCGCAGAGAGACGTTGCCCTCCACGTCGACCTCCACGCCGGGAGCGTTCTGCAGGGCATCCTCGGTTGTGCCGGTTTGTATGGACGGGTCTTCGCTGACATTGTAGATAAGTTTCTCGCCGTCCTGAGCATAGAGGGGTTTCTCGGCGGTGATCTTCACCTCCTTGAGGGTGGTGGCGCCGGGCACCAGGCGGAAGGTGCCGAGGGCGGTGTTGTTATCCACCCGGAAAGGTATGAGGCGGTTCTGGTAGCCGATGGCCGAGATGCGCAGCAGGTAGGCGCCCTGCGGGATGTCGGCAAGTTCGAAGAGGCCGTCGAAGTTGGTCGAGCCACCCTTGACGAAGTTGGAGTCGACCGAGTCGAGCACAGCCACATTGACGAAAGCCAGGAATTCGCCGCTCACCGAGTCGCGCAGCGACCCGACCACCTTGAAGGTGTCGCCTTCTTTCACTTTCTTCTTTTGCTTCACCTGGCTAGCCTGCTGGCTGTCGCCCATCTGGTTCCAGTTCTGACCTGGACGGGGACGGTTGCCCCCATGGCTGCCCGATGGCGGACGACCGCCGGGGAATCCTCCCGGCCCGCCGGGTTGCGCTTCACAATACGAGGCCGACAACAACATCACGGCCGCCAATCCCATGGCCGCCAACAAACTGCTTCTCTTCATCAACAATTCTCTTTTATTAATTAGGATTATACTTAAAACTGAACAATAATTAGTATCCTTTCTGTCTGGTAACTTGCATTGTTCACATACTTTTTTTCAGAATCGCCACCACCTCGTCGCGGGTCAGCGTGCGGTAGCCGACGGGGAGAATCAGGACGGCATCGGCCACCTGCTCCAGGTTGGCGTCGGTGACGCCCAGCTCGCGCGAGTGCATCACCACGCCGATTTCTTTCATCCACTCCTCGAGGCACTTCAGACCTTCCGAGGCCACCTGCTCGTCGCTCTTGCCCTCGGGACGCACGCCCCACACGTTGACGGCGAAGCGCTTGAACTGGTGCAGCCCGTCGTGCATCACATGGCGGTAGTAGGGCAACGAGACGCTGGCCAGCGTCATGCCGTGCGTGGCGTCGGTGACGAGGCCTATGGCGTGACCTATTTGGTGCACCTCCCAGTCGCCGCCCTTGCCGCACTTCAGCAGCGTGTTGAGCGCCCAGGTGGCCGTCCACATGATGTTGGCGCGGGCCTCATAGTCCTGCGGGTTCTTGGCGGCGATGCGCGAAGCATGGACGAGCGACCGCATCAGCCCCTCGTTGATATAGTCGGTGGTGCAGTCGGCCGTGCCGGCGAAGTACTGCTCCATCAGGTGACTCATGATGTCGAAGAAACCCGCCACCATCTGGTACTGCGGCACCGTCATGGTGAAGCGCGGGTTGAGGATGGCGAACTTGGGGAACAGCGCGGTGCCGAACACCTTGCCGCGCTTGAAGCCCTCTTTGCGGTTGGTAATCACGCTTCCGCCGTTCATCTCCGAGCCGGTGCCCACCATGGTGAGCACGGCACCCACAGGCACTGTGGGACATGAGGGGATCTCCTGACTCACCCAGTATTTCTGCCAGGCATCCTCCTTGCAGTAGGCGCTGGCGCTCACGCCCTTGGCGTAGTCGATGGTGCTTCCGCCACCCACCGCCAGGATGAGGTCGACCTTGTGGTTGCGCACCTTTTGGCAGCCCTCCATCACCTTCTCGTAGGTGGGGTTAGGCATCACCCCCGCATCCTCGACCACCTGCTTCCCGGTCTCCTTGAGCACCGTCACCACGGCGTCGTAGATGCCGTTGCGCTTGATGCTTCCGCCGCCGTAGCTGAGCATGACGACGGGACCGTATTTCTTCAGTTCTTCGGCCAGATGGCCCATGGCGTCCTCACCAAAGTAGAGCTTGGTGGGGTTGTGGTAGGTGAAATTGCCTTGCATGATGTATGTCTTTTGTGTAATTGTCGCTCTGTGCCGCGCTTATCTCAGCAGCAGCACCGTGCCAGTACGGCTCTGTGTCTCCGTGGGATGCAACTCGGTGCGGTAGGTCAGGGTCCACACATAGGCTCCCTGGGTGCAGGGGCGTCCGTTGTGGGTTCCGTCCCAGCCCTTGGCGGGGTCGTCGGTGCGGAACATCAGCAGTCCCTCGCGGTTGTAGATGCTCATCTCGGCCCCCTCGATTTCCTGCATGACGATGCGGAAGTAGCTCGCTTCGTCACCGGTGGGGGTGAAGGCTGTGGGAATCCACACCGTGGCGTGGCTCACCGGCAACACCCGTACCGTGCTGTCGGTACAAGTGCCGTTGTACACCGTCAGCCCTATCACCACGCTGTCGACCGACGGATCCACCGCGCCGTGCAGGTGCACCAGTTCGCCGGCGTATTCGCCGTCCACCGTCCATACGCGGCTGATGTTGTTATGGGTGATATCGTAGGCGTCGAAGGAGGAGTGGTCGTAGGTCAGCACATCGGGGTTCACCTCCATCTTCGCTTCGGGCCATTCGGGCGGCTCCAGCAGCATCTTGGTGTCGAATTCGCACCCGTGGTAGCGGTAGCGCAGTGTGTAGAGGGTGGCAACCTCGGGACTCACCTCGGGCGACGGCGCTGTGGGATGGCCTTCGAGCACAGTGTCGGGCGGCACGGACAGCCAGCGGAAGGCGTCGCTCGACGCCAGCAGCGTGCTGTCGACATGAAGGGTGTAGCGTTTATGGAGGCAGTCTGACTCATAGCGCATCGCCCCGCGCAGCGGCATCACCTCAGTCAGGGTCAGTATCACCGTTGAGTCGCACCCTGCCGATGAGGTGAAGGTCGCCTCGTATTCGCCTGGGCTGTTGAGTATGCGGTCGTGCCAGATGTAGTCGCGTCCATGGCACATGCTGTCGGCTATCCGCCCGGGGTCCGATGTCTGTACATGCAGGTTCAGCACCGCCGTGCTGTCGCAGCCGTTGGCTGCAGGGAACACCTCTGGATAGAAGCCCTCGATGGTGTAGTCCTTGCCATTCCATCGGTAGGTGTCGTTCTCGCAGATGCTGGCTTTTACTGTGTCGCGTGGCGAGTCAAGCACATATACCGTCGCTGACAGCGTGTCGCACCAGGAGAGCACCACGGCCAACACGTCGTGGCGCCCTGCGCTGTCGAACACCTGTGTGATGCGTTTCTGGTTGTTGGTCAGCCACACCCCGTTGTCCCACCATTCTGCACGGGCTGTCGTGTCGTGCGACACCACTTCGAACACCACCGTGTCGCCCACGCACGCCGTCAGCGAGTCGCTGATGGTACGCTCGTCCACGCCGTTCACCAGCAGCTGGTTGTTCAGGTTGCGCAGCGCCATGCCGGCGATGTAGGCGTAGCTCTCATACTCACCTAGGCCGTAGAACCAGGCCACGAAAGAGCCTACGCTGTTGCGCAGCGTGTGGTTGCCGGGCGACACCGACAGCTGGGCATAACTATAGCCGTTGTTCAGGGCTGTGAAGGCATTGTCTATGGGATTGTTGTCGATGGACATGCCCCTTACTTGGTGGGTGCGGGTCACGATATTTACATAGTGGGCTGTGGTACGGTCGGTGTTGAGGGCCTGGAAGGTTACCTTTTTCAGTCCTTGCTCCACCGGCGGCACCGTCACCGCCGCTGGGTCGCCCGGTTGGCCGCCGCAGCCGGCACCCTTCAGCATCAGCTGCACCATCGAGGGCTTACTGGTGTTCAGTTGGTGGGCCGCGCCGCTGGGCATATTCAGTTCGTGGGTCTGTCCGGCCTGCAGCGTCGCCACCACCGTGCCGTCGTAATTTATTGTGTTGTTGTTTTCCGACGAAGTCACTATCACTACGTCACCTCCTGTGCGCACGGCCGTGGGTATCAGCACAAAGGTACGGCCCCAGTTGTTGCGGGGCAGCATCTGCTCGTAGACGTGGTCGCAAGCTGAGCAGCTAGTCGTCGGCACATTGGCGCAGTTGTGCCCGACAAACATGGCGAAGGGGCGACTGTTTGACGTCACCACCATGCCAGAGAAACTTTGGCCCGCCTGTGCCGACATCTGGAAGGTCTGCCCCCGCATCAGCATCTGCGTGATGGTAGTGCCGGCACTATGGCTTGGTGCGCTAGTCGCGCAGGGCAGCGTCATGGTCAGCTCCGTGCTGTCGTCGGTAGCCACAAATCCCACCTCGGCGCCGCCCGCTGCACCGTTCGGCCAGGTCTGCACCATGTACTCAATGCCCAGTGTCGACGTGGGTAATATGGTGGCTATGTCGAAAGTGGCACTGCCAAAATTCGAGGCGTAGAGCGATATGTCGCGCGTCGAGGTCACAAAGAGACCGAAGTCCTGCACCAGGCCGTTGGCCTGGGAGTAGCCGTAGGTGGCGCTGATGTCGAAGGTTACCACGCCGCTACTGCCAATTATTTTCATCTGGTTCAGTCCCAACCGCTGGTTGCGCACACGCACCTGCGCGCCGACAGGCCCCGTGGCCACCAACGAAAGGCCGTCGTTGATGGAGTAGTTCTGGAGGAACATCACCCAGAAATCGCGTCCCGAGGTCGACCAGTTGGGACATTGCGCCTCTGCCGGCTGCCACAGCAGCGAAGCCAGCAGGCACAGCAGCGCCGCACACCGTGCGGTGCGTCGCCTCCATCTGTGTCCAATCCGGCCGTCCATATTGTGCTTAGTCTTCTGAATGCCAATTTGCTGTGTATTCCATTGGCGAATGTTCCTGTGTGCAAATATATAAAATCTTTCCCACTTGTGCAAATTTTTTTTCCGGTCACCTTCCTAACTGCTATTCCCACAGCATCCTAACGGGCTGTTTTACGGTCGTTTAACGTTCGTTCTACGCTCGTTTAATGGTAAAAAACCGTAGAAATACCGTAGAACGACCGTAGAAGGACCGTAGAACGAGCGGAGGGGAAGCGGAGAGGAGAGGGAGCAATCAGCAGTCAGCGGTCAGCAGTCAGTAGGCTACCGCGGTCCTGCGAAGAACTGACCTCTGATTGCTATCTGGGAATAGTGTATGTTTCGTAAAATCAAGTTGTTGTGTAGTGGTTTGTAAAATTGTTATTATAGATTTGTAAAAAAGTTGTATCTTTGCACCTTATTAGGTGCCATGATTGAGTATGTGAAACACATATTAGCCAATGGGTTGACGGTGCTGACGCACGAGGCGTGGGACACGCCGATGGCGACGGTCAACATGCTCTATGCGGTGGGTTCACGCAACGAGGACCCGCAGCGTACGGGGTTTGCCCATCTGTTTGAGCACCTGATGTTTGGCGGCACACGGCAGGTGCCCGATTTCGACCGTGTGGTGAGCAGTCTGGGGGGCGAGAGCAACGCCTTCACCAACTGCGACTACACGAACTACTATGTCACCCTACCCGTCGACGGATTGAAGACGGCGCTATGGCTTGAGGCCGACCGTATGGGCGGTTTAGAGCTGACGCAGAAGGCATTGGAGGTGCAGCAGCATGTGGTGACCGAGGAGTACAACCAGCGCTATATGAACCAGCCCTATGGCGACAAGTGGCTGCTGCTGCGGCCGTTGTGCTATAAGGTGCACCCCTACCGCTGGCCGACCATTGGCGCCGACATACGGCATGTGGCGGAGGCCAGCCTGGACGACGTGGTGGACTTTCATCGCCGCTGGTACCGTCCCGATAACGCCATCCTGGCCGTAGCGGCCCCGATGAAGCATGAAGACCAGCTGGCGCTGGTCAGCAGTCAGCTGTTAGCAGTTAGCGGTCAGCAGTCAGCAGTCAGCAGTCAGCACTCATCATTACCTGTGGAGCCTGTGCAGCAAGAGGCACGGCATTTGACGGTGCGGCGCAATGTACCGCTGCCGATGGTGACGTTGGCCTGGCCGATGTGCAGCAGTGACGACCCGTCGTTCAGGGCTTCGGACTTGGTGAGCGACGTGCTGGGCAACGGCGAGTCAAGCCGTCTGGTGCGGAGACTGGTGCATGAGCGTGGGCTGTTCAGCGAGGTGGACGCGTGTGTCACGGGCGAGCGCGACCCGGGCCTGATGGTGTTGAGCGGCAAGCTGCGCGAAGGCGTCGCCACCGACGAGGGGGCCGAGGCACTGCGCTCCGAGGCACGCCGCCTGGCCGAAGAAGGTGTGGGAGAGTACGAACTGCAGAAAGTAATCAACAAATACGAGAACACTTTTGTCTACAGCCAGTATAAGGCTGCCGACCGCGCCCTGGGGCTGTGCTACTACACATGGCTGGGCGACACGGAGCTGGTGAACCGCGAGCCGGAGGAATACCGCCGCGTCACCGCTGTCGACGTGCAGCGTGCTGCGCAGGCAATCTTTGTGCCGGAACATGAAAACAGACTTGATTTGGAAATAAGTTCTAAGTTTTAAGCTATTAAGATTTAAGTTTGAGTTTTAAGTTTAAGAAAGGAGAAATATGGGTGGCAAGAATCAACTAGAGGAGTTTTTCAGACGTGCCTACCACCATTTAGTCAACGCCAACTGGCGTGAAGTGGGACATAAGATTATCAGTTTCATAGGCAACGTGATGCACACAATCCTGTTCGGCTTGCTGCTGCCCAAGCGCTACCGCGGTATCACGAAGCAACGCATCTACGAGATTATCTTCAAGAGCGACACGCCTGCCGGCAAGCGTTTCGACGTGTGGTTGCTGGTGCTGATATTGCTTAATATCGTGCTGCTGGTGGTGGACAGCCTGATGGGTACCACGACCACCATGACGGAGAGGGCGCACCTGTCGGTGTCGTACCTCGTCTTCAAGGTGTTGGAGTGGGGCTTCACCCTGATATTCACCTTCGAGTACTATCTGCGCATCTACTGCCTCAAAAAGCCATGGAAGTATGTCTTCTCGTTCTGGGGCATTATCGACTTCCTGAGCATCTTCCCTGCTTACCTAAGTATTTTCGTGCCTGCCACGCAGGCGCTGACAGTGCTGCGACTGCTGAGGGTGATGCGTATCTTCCGCATCTTCAAGATGAAGCGCTTCCAGGATGAGGCCTACCACCTGCTGATGGCGATGCGCAACAGCGCCATCAAGATTGTGATATTTATGCTCTTTGTGTTGGTGGCATCGGTGATACTGGGCACTCTGATGTTCAGTTTCGAGAGCGACCAGAACGAGGCCTTCGACAGCATTCTGACGGGCATCTACTGGGCGGTGGTGACTATCACCACGGTGGGATACGGCGACGTGGCCCCTGTTACAGGTGGAGGCCGTTTCCTCGCAGTGCTGGTGATGCTGCTGGGTTACTCTATCATAGCTGTGCCCACAGGTATTGTGGCAGGCGAGACGGTGCGCGAATACAAGCGCCCCAAGATTCTCCAGAACCATGATCCCGAGCCGGACGACGACGAGGATGAGGCGGTGAGAAACTAAGGAGTGCAAGGAGTATAAGGAGTTCAGGGAGTTCAAGGAGATTAAGAATGATGAGATATAGATTGGGGTTGCTATTGGTGCTGTGCACCGTTTGGCTGTGGCCGCTGTCCCTCTGGGGGCAGACGGTGAGCGGGACGGTGACCGATGCCAAGACGGGCGAGACGCTAATCGGCGCCACGGTGGTCGACATGGCCAGCGGCAAGGGCACCGTTACCAACGCCTACGGCCGCTATACGCTGACCCTGAAGGCATTGTCGGCTGACCTGCGGGTGACCTACATTGGCTACCAGCCCCATCAGCAGACGGTGAGCCTGGAGGGCAACAGCAAGGTCAATGTGGCGCTGGAGCCGGCTTTGGAGCTGGAAGAGGTTACCATCACGGCCGACCGCATGAACAGTCCCAAGGTGAGCCAGATGAGTGCCATCGAGGTGCCAGTGGAGCAGATCAAGCTGGTGCCTGTGATGTTCGGCGAGGCCGACGTGCTGAAGGCCGTGCAGTTGCTGCCGGGTGTGCAGAGCGGCACCGAGGGCACTAGTGGCATCTATGTGCGCGGCGGCGGTCCCGACGAGAACCTCTTCCTGCTGGACGGCATACCGCTCTACAACGTGAACCACCTCGGGGGCTTCTTCAGCGCCTTCAACAGCGATGCGCTGAAGAACGTGACCCTCTACAAGGGCAGCTTCCCGGCCCATTTCACGGGACGCATATCCAGCGTGCTCGACATCACCACCAACAACGGCAATGACAAGGAATGGCACGGCGGCGCCACGCTGGGCCTGCTGGCCGCCAAGGTGAGCGTGGAGGGTCCCGTGATCAAGGAGAAGACCACGCTGAGCCTCTCGGCGCGCCGCACCTACGGCGACCTGCTGATACAGCCCATCTTGATGATGGTGGCGGCGCAGACGGAGGGCCTGAAGAGCCTCAACGCGGGCTACTACTTCTACGACTTCAACGCCAAGATGACGCACCGTTTCAGTGACCGCAGCCGTCTCTACGGCACCTTCTATATGGGCGACGACAAATTGTATATACGCACCAAGATGGGCGAGAGCGGCGACGACAGTTACAACGCATGGCTCAAGCTGGGCTACAACTGGGGCAACCTGGCTACGGCCGTGAGATGGAATTATGAGCTCAGCCCCAGGCTGTTCATGAACCTCTCGGGCTCGTACACACGCTACCGCAATGACCTGTCGCTGGGCACCGAACAGGAGATGTACTACGGCTATCACATGAGCCAGACCCTGACGGAGAAGATAGAGATGGACTATAACAGCGGCATCCACGACCTCACGGCGCGTGCCGACTTCGACTATACCCCCGCGCCGGAGCACAGCATCCGTTTCGGCACATGGATGACACACCATATCTTCACCCCCGAGGTGCTGGGCGCCAAGGTGGCCTTCAGCGACCCGGACACGACGGTGAGCCAGGACACTACCTTCGGCGAGAGCAAGGTGAGGGCCGAGGAGATGGCGCTGTATGTGGAGGATGACTGGGCGATAACCGAAGCGCTGAAGATCAACGCAGGCGTGGCGTTGAGCGGCTTTGCGGTGCAGGGTGTCTTCTATCCCTCGGTGCAGCCGAGGTTGAGCGGCCGCTTCATGGTGACCGACGACATCTCCGTGAAGGCCGGATACAGCTATATGACGCAGTATCTGCACCTGCTCTCGAGCAGCAATATCAGTCTGCCCACCGATCTGTGGGTGCCGGTGACGGCCCGTATAGCGCCGATGAATAGCCACCAGGTGGCGCTGGGCGTATTCTACGACTGGCGCAGCTTGGTGAATTTCAGCGTGGAGGGTTACTGCAAGAGCATGGACAACCTGATGGAGTACAAGCCCGGTAGCTCTTTCTTCGGCACCAGCTCCAACTGGGAGGACAAGGTGTGCCTAGGACGTGGCTGGGCCTACGGTGTGGAGTTGCTGGCACAGAAGAGCGTAGGCAACCTCACGGGCTGGTTGGGCTACACCTGGAGCCGCACTTGGCGCCAGTTCGAGGAACTCAACGACGGAGACCCCTTCCCGGCCAAGTATGACCGCATCCATGACATCTCGCTGACGCTACAGTATCGCTACAGCGACCGGTTCGATTGCGGCCTGACATGGGTCTACAGCACCGGCAACACCGCCACGCTGGCCTACCACCGCTTCGAGACCGAGGCGTCGGAGGACGGCTACTACCCCAGCTCGGCCTACTTCGTCGAGCAACGCAACAACTACCGTCTGCCTGCTTACCACCGGATGGACGTGAGCTTCAACTTCCACCGCAAGTTCACCCGCGGCAGCCGCACCATCAATGTGAGCGTGTATAACGCCTACAACCGGCAGAACCCGTTTATCATATACCCCAGCACGAAGTACTACTCCTATGACGGCAGCGAGTACAAGACGGTGCTCATGCAGCGCTCGCTGTTCCCGATACTGCCGTCGGTATCGTATACCTACAAATTCTGAATGCCGATGAAAAAGAAGATATATGTGCTGATTGCTGCCGCCCTGCTGTGGACGGGATGCGAGAAGGAGATCCCGCTCGACACCGACGGCATTGTGCCCAAGCCGGTGGCGATGGGCATGGTGGAGGAGGGCGACACGCTCAGCGTGAGACTCACCTATAGCCGCCTGATATACGGCTGGCACGACGGTGACGAAGAAAACAGATTCACCCCGATTGACAATGCCGCCGTGGGCCTGACGGTCAACGGAGTGGCGCAGGGTGTGGTGACGGTGAACGATAGCGGGACTTATGTGACGGGCTATGTGCCGCAGGTGGGTGACAAGATTGACATAAAGGTGACCGTGCCGGGACACGAGGTGCTGACGGCCAGCACAGTGGTGCCGAAGAAACCGGTGCTGTCGGACTTGCGGGTGATAGAAGGCGCCACGGGGGATTGGACCACCAGCTATGACATACGCTTTACCCTGGCCGACCCTGCGGGTGAGGATAACTATTATGTGGTGAGGGTGTATCAATTTGACACGGCGGTGTTCAGCTATACCGACGTCAACGGGAACGAGGTGTTCGATACCATGGACAGCGGCCCGGAAATGATGCTGTTCGGCTGCAGCGATGCCGCCATCAGTTCATTCTCGGTGACCGAGGTGGATATTGAAGGCAGCGTGGACGCCAGCATGACAGAACTCTATTTTACCGACGAGAACCTCGACGGCGAGCATCACGAGATACACCTAACGGGAAATGGTAGCATCTATGGAGATGACAGCGGCCTCGACCTGCATAAGTATATCGAGGTGGAGGTGGTGGCGCTGTCGCGCGACATGTTCCTATACGAGCAGAGTGTTGAGATGGCGCGAGGTGATGGAGATGACTTCTTCCAGGAGCCGACCCAGGTGCACTGCAATGTGACGAACGGGATAGGCATCTTCGCTGCGCTGTCGCGGGCGAGAATCAAGACGAAAGTGATTGGAAACTGACGAAAGATGACGAAAATCCTCATAGCGGACCGCACGCACGACGTGCTTGAGAAAAGGCTGCAAGAGGCAGGCTTCGAGGTCAGTGTGGAACCCGACCACGACTACCAATCGCTGGCGCAGGCAGCGCAGGGCTGCGTTGGGCTGGTGGTGAGGAGCAAAGTGAATATCGACAAGGCTTTCATCGACGCTGTGCCGTCGCTGCGCTGCATCGGCAGGGTGGGGGCCGGGATGGAGACTATCGACGTGGACTATGCAGAGGCGCACGGGGTGCGTTGTCTGAATTCGCCCGAGGGCAACCGCGATGCGGTTGGAGAACACACGGTGGGACTGCTGCTGGCGCTGCTTGACAACATCGCCCGCGCTGATGCTGAGGTGCGGAAGGGCATGTGGCAGCGTGAGGCCAACCGCGGCCGCGAACTGGGCGGCTTGACAGTGGGCATCATCGGCATGGGCAACATGGGACAGGCCTTCGCACGGCGACTGACGGGCTTCGGCTGCCGGGTGATGTATTATGACAAGTATCGTGAGGATGAGGTAAAGGGAATAGAGCAGGTGACGTTAGAGAGATTGCAGCAGGAGGCTGATGTGGTGAGTTTCCATGTGCCGCTGACCGACGATACATACCACTACCTGGACGACGCCTTTATCGAGGGTATGGCCAAGCCGTTCTACCTACTCAATACCTCTCGCGGGGCGGTGGTTGACACCGAAGCCCTTGTGGCGGGATTGGAGAGTGGCAAGGTGCTCGGCGCAGGCCTGGACGTGCTAGAATATGAGAACATGCAGGCTGACGGATTGGGAGAGGTGCCGGAATCGGTGCAGTATCTGATGGAATGCCCACACACCGTGCTTACCCCGCATGTGGCGGGCTGGACGGTGGAGTCGAAGTATAAACTGGCTGCGGTGCTGGCCGATAAAATGATAGAGGTACTGAAATGATTGTCGTGGGAAATAGCATAGTAAGCGATGACATAGCCGACTGCCGGTTTGCATGTGACCTGTGTGTGTGCAAGGGCGCCTGCTGTGTGGAGGGCGATAGTGGCGCACCGTTGCTGGAAGAAGAAGTGGCGAAACTAGAGCGGGTGTTGCCCGAGGTGCTGCCGCAGCTCACTCCGGAGGGACGTGCGGCAGTGGAGGCACAGGGCGTGGCGGTGCGTGACAAGGACGGCGACTTGGGTACGCCGCTGGTTGACGGCGGAGCCTGCGCCTATATCACCTATGGCGACAACGGCTGTGCGCTCTGCGCCTTGCAGGGATTGTACAAGCCGATGAGTTGTCATCTCTATCCCATACGCGTGGAGAACTACGGCGAATTCACGGCCGTCAACTACCACCAATGGGATATCTGTCTTGCCGCCAAGGGCAAGGGTGAACCTCTGTATGTGTATCTGAAAGAGCCGCTCGTCCGTCGATTCGGTCAGGAGTGGTACGACGAACTGATAGAACAAATTAATCAAAGAGAGAAAAGATGAACAAAAAGAAACAGGCGTGGCTGCTGTCGGTGATGGTGGCAACACTTTTGGTGGTGGATCAGGTGGTGAAGATACTGGTGAAGACGAATATGTACATCGGTCAGGAGTACAATGTGCTGGGGAGCTGGTTCCGCATACACTTCGTGGAGAACGAAGGCTTCGCGTTCGGTATGTCGGTGGGCGGTGAAGTCGGAAAGTTGATACTGACGCTGCTGCGGTTGGTGGCGTCGATACTGGTGGCATGGTATGTGGTAAAGCTTGTGAAGCGTGAAACACGCTTGTCGCTGACGATTAGCTTGTCGCTGATCTTTACCGGAGCAGTAGGCAACCTGATTGACAGCTGCTTCTATGGGTTGATATTCAGCGAGAGCGAGTATTCTGTTGCCATGCTCTTCCCGCCTGAAGGGGGCTATGCACCACTATTCTTTGGCAAGGTGGTGGATATGTTCTATTTTCCTCTGTTTGAGTTTGATTGGCCGACTGCCATGCCGTTGGTTGGAGGACAGCACTTCGAATTCTTCAGCGGCATCTTCAATGTGGCCGATGCAGCTATCACAATTGGTGTTTTCTGGCTCTTGATTGACCAAATTTTTATCTCTACAAAACACAAGAAATCAGAAGAGAAGGTTGTGGATGGAGCTGAGGGGTGAAAAAAAATTTGGCCAGTTTCCGAAAAGTTAGTAATTTTGCACCCGATTTCGAGAGTTGAATCGTCATTTGGCGTCGTAGCTCAGTTGGTAGAGCGAAGGACTGAAAATCCTTGCGTCACTGGTTCAAATCCAGTCGATGCCACCACAAAAAAAGAGACTCAAACGAGTCTCTTTTTTTTTGTTTGTTATTGTTTCACGACCTTAATTGTCGCGCCTCCGCATCGCAGTATGTAGATTCCTTTAGCGTGACCGGAGAGGTCTATGGTGTTGTCGCTGTTGGACAGTTGTTTGCGCAGTAGCAGGTGCCCTGTAATATCATATATTTCGGATGTGCTATCGTTGCAGTTGATGGTGATGCGGTCGGTGGCGGGGTTGGGGTAGACGACAAGGCTCGAGGCGTCGACGGTGGTGATGTTGACAGGAGGATCTGGTGGAGTGGGCGGGTCGGATGGAATAGTTGAGTCTGGGGCGCTTACGGGGTAGATGCTGTCAGTCCATACATAAGTGTAATTCCAGCAAAGGCTGTCGTCGTTCCAGATACTGTCGGCTAATACGGCTGCGCTAAGGTCGCCCCATTTGATGAGGTCTCCGTAGCCGAGGCGTGTGGACATGCCGTTGGCAGTATGACCGTTGAGCAGGCATTGCCATTGATAGCCAGGGGTGATGTGCAACGTGTCGGTGGAGTCGGCATAGAGGATGTCAATGGCCGAGGAATCAAAGCTGAAACGCCAGTCGTGGGTGGCAATGGTGTCCAGGGCCTGTCGTGCAGTGATAGAGTCTTGCGCGAAGCGGATGCCCCACGCCAGAGCGCTGTCGGCCCAATTGATGGCTACGATAGCACTGTTATCGCCGCTGCCAGCCCAGTATAGGATGTCTCCGTAGGTAATGGTGGCGTCTTCGATGGTGTTGTGGGGGAACAGGGTGTGAATCTCTTCAATGTAGTTGACCAGTGAGTGTTGGAGGAAATTCCAGTAGGTGGGCAGTTGGGTGCTGCTCAGCTTCTTGGTGGTGGATATCTCCATAGTGAGCTCGAGGCAGTTATAGTAGTAGTTGAAGTAGTCCTGGCGGCCGCCGGTGATGACGTACCAGTCGCCACCAGCGGTATATCCGCAACTATAGGTGTCATTGAAATGGTTGGAATTATAGGTGCGGCTAGTGTCGACAAAGCGACGGCATACATCAACCCACCAGGCCGACATTGGGTGGGGAAGTTGGGCCGAAGTATAGGTGTCCCAGGGATAGTTCATCACTTCGGCGCCGCCATGGAGGTTGGCGCTGAGGCGGAAGTTGTGACGGTCGAAGTAGGATATCATGGCCGCATTCTCCTGTTGCAGTGTCTCTTTTGCACTGCTAAAGGGATTGGGGTAGTTGCGGTTGAGATCGACATTGTTGGCGTTATAGCGGCGTGAGTTCTGTACGGTGTTGTCGCCCCCGTAATAGGTGCCGTCGGGATTGGCCAGGGGGTTGATGCAGATGCGGGTGCGGTTGATGAGGCAGGTGTATTGTGGATTGCTGCCGTAGCCGTGCAGGAGCGTGTCTATCAGGCGCAGCATCATGACGTAGCCCGTGATTTCGTCGCCGTGGATGGTGGAGGAGTAGAAGAACTCTGGTAGGGTCGGGTTGGTGGGATGTGCGGTAATTTCGAGGCTCAGAATCAAACGGCCGTTGATGCTGGTGCCAATGGTATCGAGGCGGCAAAGGTTGGGATATGCTGTCGCCCATCCCTGCATCATTGAGAGATAGACGGAATAGGTTGGGTAACGATTCCAGGATGCCATCTGCTCGACAGAGGTGGCCATATTCAACACTTTGCTTCCGAGTGGCTCTTCTTCCGGCGGGAAGGCGTCGGGGCGTGGCTTGAGCTGTGCAGTGGCAGTGGCTGCGACAAGCAGGACGGAGAGCATAACGAGGATCTTCTTCATGGTGGTTTACTTGCTGTTTACGGGTTGCAAAATTACTAAAAATATCGCATATAGCAATATTTTTTATCTTCCAGCGTTGTTAAAGTATGACATGGATATTGGTTGTAGACGACGAGGAAGACCTGCGTGAGATACTGCGCTTCAATCTGGAGGCCGAGGGCTTCGAGGTGGAGACGGCGGCCAGTGCGGAGGCGGCACTGGGCATGCTGGGTATGCGCTTCGACCTTATTCTGCTGGACGTGATGATGGACCGCATGTCGGGCTTTGAGATGTTGGAGGAGATGAGGCGACGTGGCGACAATACACCGGTCATCTTCCTTACTGCCCGCGACGCACATGATGACCAGTTGCAGGGTTTCGGCATCGGAGCCGATGACTATATCACCAAACCCTTTTCCTTTGACACTGTGTTGGCGCGAGTGAAGGCGGTGCTACGTAGGAGTGCTGGTTCAAGTGATACAGGATTATCTAGATATCCTAGCCTTACCAGGAGGGAACATCTTATCTTTGACCTCTTTCGACAGCATCCGGGACGCTTCTTCTCAAGGGAAGAGATATTGGAGGCTGTGTGGCCCGACGACACACTGGTAGGGGAGCGTTCGGTGGATGTGCATATCGCGCGTTTACGCAAGAAATTAGGCGCCGAGGGTCAGCGTATTGTAAACAAAACAGGTTTCGGTTATGGACTGGTCTGACATCATTCTGCTTATCCTTGTAGTCCTTATTTTGGTGCTCTATATCCGCCTGATGTTGAAGAATAAGCGGCTGCGGCAGATGGCCGATGAAGCCAATCGGCTGCGTCATGAAGCCGAGGCGGCCTGGCAGCGCAACCGGCAACTCAAGCAGGAGATGACATCCAACATCGCCCATGAACTGAAGACACCCGTGAGCTCTATCCGTGGCTATCTTGAGATTCTGCTTTCAGACAAGCCAGTTGATGATGAGCGCCGCCGCTACTTTCTCGACCGTTGCTTCCGTCAGACATTACGCTTGAGCGATCTGATTCAAGATGTCTCCATCATTAACAAGCTGGAGGAGAGCGCCGACCTCTTCCCGCGTGCGGAAGTGGATGCTTCCAATGTGGCTGTCGAGGCCATTGGCGACCTTGCAGATAAGGCTGCTGCAGTCGGTATCACAGTGAAAAATAGCCTGTCTCCCATGCCGCTCAATGGCAACCACGAACTGCTCTACTGCATCTTCCGCAATCTGGTGGAGAACTCTATAGCCTACGCCGGCACAAATATTAATATAGTATTAGAGACCTACAAGGAAAGTCCAGACCATTATTTTATACATTATTACGATACGGGCAAGGGTGTGGCCGATGAGTATTTATCGCGTCTCTTCGACCGCTTTGTGCGCATCGATGAGGGACGCTCGCGCCAGAACGGAGGCACCGGCCTCGGCCTTAGTATCGTCAAGCACGCAGTGTTATTCCACGGCGGCGAAATTTATGCCAAAAACAGAGCCGAGGGAGGTCTCGAGTTCTTCTTCTCACTGAAAAAACAATAATCCATGCACAAGACACCGATACAAATTCGCTTCAACGACGTTGACCAGATGGGACATGTCAACAATGCTGTTATCATGGAGTATCTCGACCTGGGCAAAGACGCTTTCTTTTCGGGACGTGGCCTGTCACCCACCAAGAGTGACTTCACAGTCATGGTGGTACACTACGATGTCGACTTCCGCAAACAGATACACTATCATGACCAGATAGAGGTCACCACCGAGGTGGAGAAGATAGGCAACAAGAGCATCACCGTTTTTCAGCGTGTCGTCAATACCGAGACCGGCGACATCTGTGTCGAGTGTCGCACCGTTATGGCTGGCTACCGCCGCAGCACCTCCAGTTCCGAGGTCATCCCCCCCGAGGTGCGAGAGTGGCTCATGCGCTAAATAGATACATGATGGACGACAATAGCATCAAAATATTAGGCGCGCGCGAGCACAACCTTCAAAATGTGGACTTGGAGATTCCGCGGGGCAAGCTGGTGGTGTTCACCGGACTGAGCGGCAGCGGCAAGTCGTCCCTGGCTTTCGACACCATCCACGCCGAGGGACAGCGCCGCTACATGGAGACCTTCTCGGCCTATGCCCGCCACTTTATCGGCAACATGGAGCGGCCCGATGTGGACCTCATCGAGGGCCTCTCGCCCGTCATTTCCATCGAGCAGAAGAGTACCAATAACAACCCGCGCTCGACGGTGGGCACGCTGACCGACACCTATGACCTGCTGCGTCTGCTCTACGCCCGCATCGGCAAGGCCTACAGCACCGTCAGTGGCAAGCCGATGGTGAAGTACAGCGAGGAGAAGATTCTGGAGATCATCACCTCGGAGTACGGCAGCCGCGACATCATGATTCTCGCCCCGCTGGTGAAGGGCCGCAAGGGCCATTACCGCGAGTTATTCGAGCAGGTGGCCAAGAAGGGCTTCCTTAAGGTGCGCGTCGACGGCGAGGTGAAGGAGATTACCTACAAGATGCAGGTGGACCGCTACAAGGTGCACGATATCGAGCTGGTGGTCGACCGCCTGCGTGCCGACCGTAGCGCCACACGCCTCCGCGAAGCCGTCCAGACGGCCTTCCGCCAAGGCAAGGGCATACTGATGATACTGAACAACGAGGACGGCAGCATCCGCTTTTTCAGCCGCATGCTGATGGATCCCGACAGCGGCCTCTCCTACCCCGAGCCAGAACCCAACACTTTCTCGTTCAACTCGCCCTACGGCGCCTGCCCCCATTGCAACGGCCTAGGCGAGGTGGCGCAGATCGACATGCAGAAGCTCATCCCCAATCCCAAGAAGAGCATCCGCGACGGTGCCATCGAGGTGCTGGGGAAATACTCGTCGTCCAACTACGTCTACCGCAAGCTGGAGCTGATGGGCAAGCACTACGACTTCACGCTCGACACTCCCTTCTGTGACATCAGTGAGGAGGCCGTGAACGCCATCCTATATGGTTCCAATCATTTTGCTGGCATCGAAGACCCCGAGGACCCGGGCTACCTCAGCGAGTTCCAGGGCATCGTGAACTATATCACCTCCCTGGCCAGCGACGAGAGTCCCGCCTCCTTGCAGAAGTGGGCGGCGAGCTTCATGAATACCGTGCCGTGTCCCGAATGTCACG
>JAEEGH010011309.1_pt1 | contig 20272 bp, 17 predicted proteins | sample 9134181 | NCBI WGS metagenome assembly JAEEGH01 (sample SAMN16246544, study PRJNA631951) | gut metagenome | biome: gut microbiome; feature: rumen; material: DP-attached | host: Bos | place: Iran: Karaj | collected 2018-10
CATGCCTTTAGGTACCCACTCGTAGGTGGTACCACCAATGACGAAGGACAGTTGTGAAAATCGTGAGACATAGTCGTGCAAGGTTTTGAGCGCCTTGGCCTTTTCGGTCTCATGCAGCCAGATGCCTTCCTGGATGGCCGACTCACTACTAACGATGAAACGAGTGTTAGGTGTCACCAAAGGCAACGACAGATTAATGTTGTTTTGGATGACTTGATCATAGAAATGAGTATCGAATTGTTCGTTCCATGGGTCGCAGTTCTGCTGCACAACGATGACTTCCGTGTCGGTGCCTTTGTCTTCATAGTGCTTATAAACCCTTGTGCTGAGAATGATAGGTACGAGGAGAATAACTGCTTCGAGGCCGATGCTGATCAAAATGGGTTTTGCCTTTTTGGTTTTGAAGAACTGAAGGATGTTGGCTATTAGTATGTTGACTATTAATACCCAAAGTGTTCCTCCAGCAACACCTGTGTATTCGTACCACTGCACCCAGCTGACTTGGCTTGAAAACACATGGCCCAAGTTGAGCCAAGGCCATTTGATGGCCCAGTGGTAGGTGAGCAGTTCGAAAGCCATCCAATAGGGGATGAGGATGAAATTGCCCCATGGATTGTTGCACACTTTCTTTTTTGTGAGGTGGAACAGCCAAAACACGGTGGCCATAAAGAGCGCGTTCAGTAGCCAAGCCAGCGTGGCAGCGGGTGTGGCGTTCCACACCCACCAGGTTGTAGCCACATTCCATAGGAGGAAAGCGAGAAACGAGACCCAAAGCACTCTTCCATGTTCGCCTTGTGCAATGCGATTTTCAACCAGCAGTAATGGGACGAAAGCGATAAAGATGAGAGGAGCAATGCCCCATGTGGGCCAAGCTGCCGTGAGCAAACCACCACCGATTAATGCCAAAAATATCCTGCGGGTTCTCCCTTCCCGCATCCCTTGTCCTTTTTTCCCTTTCACGGAAGAAAGGGAGGATTCTTTTTTCTTCCTTTTCATTTCTAACTTTCCGAAAAATCGGGCAAAGGTACAATTTTTTGTCCGTAACACCTATTATGTCGCTTTTTTTCTCCAAAACAATTCTTTATATCAAAAAAACAACTATTTTTGCACAAATTTTTGTAAAATGAAGAAAGTGTTTAAAGTTGCAGGCTTTGATTTTGCCATTGTTATGCCTGATGATGAAAGGGCATGGGAGTCAATGCAGAACTATGAGCCGTTCGTTACAGAAGATACGGGCAACTATATTTTTACTGCCGAACTGGTTGACGCAATGCCGGATACGACGGGCAAGCAACTTGTTGTGGCTTCGAATATGCGTGCTGATATGCCGCGTGCCGAAATGTATGATTGGGACGGGAAGTGGTTGTTTGAGTTTGCTCCGACAATGGAAGCCCCTGTGCGGGTGATTATGCTGGCCGACAAAGGTTTTACCTATATGAAGTTCCGCGTGTTGGGTGGCTGGAGGTTTTCGACGGATATTGTAATGAAGATGATGTTTGCCTGTGCAACAACAAGCAGAAACACTTTGATGATGCATGCTTCGGTGACGATGTGTAAGGGTAAGGGTTATCTCTTTTTGGGAGTTAGCGGCACAGGGAAGAGTACACATAGTCAATTGTGGATTAATAATATAGAAGGTTGCGAGTTGCTTAACGATGACCATCCCGCCATAAAGATTGAGGACAATGGTGAAGTGCGTGTTTATGGTACTCCTTGGAGTGGTAAGACTCCCTGCTATCGCAATTTGGATGTTCCCGTAGGTGCTATCGTAGACCTTCATCAGGCCAAAAAGAATGAGATTAGAAGGTTGTCTTTGCCTGAAGCTTATGCTGTCGTATTCGTTTCTTTCGCTGGACTAAGGTTCATAAAAGAACAGGCCGACGGATACCATGTTACCAATTCAAAGATTGTAGGTGCGGTGCCTTGCTACCGGCTCGACTGCTTGCCTGATGCCGATGCGGCTTGGCTCTGTCACAATACCGTGACGCAGTGATGGGGAAGGTAGTCCTACCCAACGATGTGATGTTAGGTGAGGTGTCGCAACTGCTACACGAAGGGCGTGAGGTGGTTATGACCCCAAAAGGTAATAGTATGCGCCCTTTTATTCGGGGTCAGGTCGACAGCGTTAGGCTTCAACGACCAGAGGAGTTGAAAGTGGGTGATATCGCGTTGGCACGTCACGATGGACGTTATGTCTTGCATCGGATTATCAAAATCGATGGCGACCAAGTAACAATGATGGGTGATGGTAACTTGCAGGGTATTGAACAGATACAGAAATCGGATGTCACAGGTGTTGTGGTTGAGATTATCACTCCCGAAGGGAAAAGACATAAACCCTCTAGTGGATGGGTTTGGCGCAAATTGCTTCCTTTCAGGAAGTACTTGTTGAAGATATACAGAAAATGGAATAGAATTAGAGGCAAACAAATATAACTATAGAATATGAAAACAAGAAAAGGTTATACCTTAAGGTCTTTGGGCAAAGAGTACATCCTCGTTGCCGATGGTTTTGAAGCAGTTGACTTCAGCCGTATGATTTCGATGAACGAAAGCGCCGCTTTCCTTTGGAAAGAAGTGGAAGACAAGGAATTTGATGCCGAAATGCTGACCAATCTTTTGACGGACAACTATGACATCGACCGTGAAACGGCCCAAAACGATGTGGCTACCATGCTAAAGTCGTGGTCTGAAGCTGGCATCATAGAGGAATGATTTAGTGATTATTAATTAATAAGGTGTAGGTCGTGTCAACTGCCGAACAACAGTATTTCGAATTGCTTCGTGCCGCCCTTTGGGACACGACGGTTTCCATCGATGGTGAAATCGATTGGGAAGGAGTGGTGCAAATTGCCAAATTCCAAAGCAACGTTGTGCTGCTGGCAGATTTGGCTTCACGGATGTCTGAGGAAAACAAGCCATCGGTAGACATGCAAAAAAAGATGCAGTCGCTTATGCGCAACAATCTGTTTCGTCAGATGCATTTGGGACAGATTTTGGCGCCTTCGCTGAAGTTGCTGCGTGAGCATGGCATCGAGCCGGTGGTGCTAAAGGGTTTTGGCCTTGCCGTACTCTATCCCAATCCTACCCTGCGTCAAATTGGAGATGTTGACCTTTTTGTGGGATTTGCTCATTTTCATGAGGCTTGTACCTTGCTACGCACGTTGCCAGGTAGTTACAACTGGGGCGAAGAAGTTGAGGTAGGCAGGCATTATAATATTGAGTTTGGTCAATATTCCTTGGAGGTGCACCGCGTGAGTGCAGACATTGAAGATGCCAAGCTGTATGCCCTTTATGCTGCCATAGAGCAGGATGGTTTGATTGATCATCCACAGCGCATCAAATATGAAGGCCTTGAGATTTCCATCCCTTCCAAGGAGTTTGTGGTATTCTTCACCTTTTACCATGCTTGGCACCATTATCTGGAAACGGGTGTGGGGTGGCGACAGCTCAGTGACGTTACCATGGCTCTTCATTCTTATTATGGGCAACTTGATCTCGATAAGTTGCAACAATGGATCACCACTATGCGTGTCATGAAGCCGTGGCAAACCTTTGGCTATCTGTTGGTGGAACGTCTCGGTCTGCCTGAGGCAGAGATGCCCTTCTATGAAGCTTCATGCCGAAAAAGGGCACAAAAGCTTTATCGCCAAATTATGAATGAGGGCAATTTTAAGCGCGATAGTAGCTTCAAACGAAAGAGGCCCAAAAGTCGTTTTTGGCACAAAGTGCATGCATTTATTGGTATTTTTGTAGATTTTTTCCATCACGTGAAGGTGTTTCCCGCGCAGGCTTTTCATGAGATGAGCAATGCAATTCGGGTAAGTCTGGGGAAAAAATTCAAAAAAAAGTGATTTTTTTGTTCGATGTATGAATTAATTGTTTATTTTTGCAGCGTCAAACAGTGTGAAAAGGAACACGAAAAAATAACTAATTAACAAAAAGTCTAACAATTTAAAAACGTAAAACAATGAAAATGAACAAAATGTACGAAGCTCCCAAAGCTGAAGTGGTTGAGCTCAATGTCATGAACGCAGTCATGGAAGATCCGCTGGTTGCTGATGAAAGCGCCACTGTCATCGAGGGCCAATTCTAAAATTGCCTTTGTCTAAAGGACTAGAATTATTACTAACTAAATTCTAAAGGAAAAAAATGAAAAAAATTCTTAGAGGCGTTTGCATGTTGGCTGTAGTGGCCTTGGCCTTCACCTCATGCAAGAAAAACAACGAACAAAAAGAAGGTATCCGTTTTTCTGGAAGAACAGAGGCCTTTGTGGTGAATACTCTGGATGAAGGGAGAGCTTACATTGGGTCGAGTGGTGACAATAACACCTACTTTGAAGTTAATGACCAAATTATGGTGTATAACCTCAACTCTGATGATGCTACCCACACCAACTACGGTATTTATTGGACTGATAAGGCCGGCCATAGAGTTGACTGGTATTATTCAAGTGGTACCGTTATCAATCACAATCCCACTGAAACTGCACTCTTCGCTTTCTATCCAGCTGAAATCGTGAACAACGCAAGACTTTGGGAAGGTGACAACGAAGCTATGTTCGAAATCGTTGACCATCAAGATTACCGTACTTATAGAGGTCAGGTTGTTCTTCCTAAGACGACCTTGGCTATGGCAGCCGCTGATACAGTTGCCGAAGGTGTTGATGAAAAGGAATTCCAATTCAGAAACATCATGGGTGGCTTGTGGCTGAGATTGACGGACACCCAAAGCAGAAAGATCACCAGCATTGTTTATGAAGACAATATGCTCAACGTGACGGGTCGTGTCCACCTTAAGATTGACGAAGTGAATCCTGACATTCTCCTCGGCCTTCTTAACGACTACAATCCTACCGATAACGCTTACTTGACTCGCTTGAATGATTACATTCAACAGACTGGTTACTTCGTAGACGATGCTCATGCTGCTCTGAAGGGCAAGGTCATTACCTTGAATTGCGGCGATGGTGTGCAACTCAATGCTACCACTCCTCAGCATTTCATGATTACTTTGCGTCCGCTTGCAGCTTATTATGGCTTCAAACTTACGTTCAACTTTGCTGAAGGCGAGCCTGTCGTTTATGACTACGATGGTCTTACACCTACCACCCGTATGATTAGACCTAATCAATTCTTGAGATTGACTCGTAACGTTGCTGAGCTCTAATCTGTAAGGTAAACATTAATGAAAAAGCACTTCCCTTGGGAGGTGCTTTTTTTGTGCCCTTTTGTGTAGACGCGATGACTCGCCTCTTCTAATGCAAATGGGTAGGTATAAAAAAAGAGACGCGATGACTCGCGTCTCTTCAAGAGGTGGTACCGACGGGAATCGAACCAGTGACACGAGGATTTTCAGTCCTCTGCTCTACCAACTGAGCTACGGTACCTCCGTATTTGTGGCTGCAAAAATACGACATTTTTCTCAATTGGCAAGAAAAAAACTGCAAAAACTGAGAAATTTTTGTTTTTTGATTTGTTTTATACTGGTTTTCAATAATATAACAAATTATTCTCACAATTATAGCAATAAAAACTTGCTCAACGAGTTAAAAAATCGGATATTTGCACGCTCTTATCACCCTCGTTTTCCCCCTTGGAGGTGAGAAGATGTGGTAGATTGTGCCTTAGATGTTATGGTTATGAGAATACCTTTTCTGAAAAGCATTATGCTCGTTTGCCTGTTGGCTGGATTTGGCCTCGGAGCCAACGCCCAGGCTGACGTGGATTCACCTTATTCCTTGTTTGGCATTGGTCAGGTGAACGGTCGCTCAATGAACGTTGGATTGAAAGGTATGGGAGGTGTGGCTAATGCCATGTTTGGTAACGGTATCATTAATACCGAAAATCCTGCTTCCTATGCCAAGATTGACTCATTGGCCTTCCTTTTTGATGCTGGTTTTTATTTCAAGTCTTCGACCTTCAGCACAGCATCCCTTTCGGAGAAGGCGAGCAATGCCTCGTTTGATTATGTGTCGATGGCCTTTGGTGTCGCGCCTTGGTGGAAGATGTCTTTTGGGGTACAACCATTCAGCACTTCGGGTTACAATATGCTCGTTGACGACATTAAGCCTAGTGTTGGCAAGATCACTACGCGATTCAAAGGTAGTGGAGGTCTGAATCAAGCGTTTTGGGGTAATGCTTTCAAGATAGGTAAACACTTTTCTGTGGGTGTCAATGGCTATTATGTGTTCGGCAACAGCCAAGCTGAGACTTCGCTCTTTTTCCCCGATTCTGCCTATTACATCGGCTCGCGTCGAAGCGTCGATGTGATGGTGCACTCATTTATGTTTGATTATGGTATGCTGTTCAATACGAACGTGGGCAGCGATATGCAGTTGAGTTTGGGTCTCACCTATACTCAGCAGATTAATCTCAGTGGTGACCAGACCCTGTTCATCCGTTCGTTTGAGGAAGACATCGACACGGAGGTTGAGTATTTGATTGATACTATTACATATGTTACCAACAAAACGAAGATTACGATGCCGCAAGGCATTGGCTTCGGTGTAGCCTTGCATAAGGGCAGTGATTGGGCTGTGGGTGCCGACTTCAACTGGACACAATGGTCCAAGTTTGCACGTCAAGGGAAGGAGGAAGGATTGCAGGATTCATGGAGGGCTTCGGCTGGAGCAGAATTTACGCCCAAGCATACCTCTATTTCTGGATATTTTTCTAGAGTCACCTACCGTTTAGGCGGCTTCTATGAGCATGGCTTCATCAAGTTGCTGGGCAACGACGGTCTGAACTACTCTATTAATAAGGTAGGTGTCACTGCTGGTATGTCGATGCCATTGCCCAAAACCTTGTCAAAAGTGAATCTAGCACTTGAAGCCGGTCAATACGGCACCCGTGAAGGCGGCTTGATACAGGAACGCTATGCCAAGGTGAACGTAGGCATTTCGGTGTTTGAGCACTGGTTCATGAAGCGCAAGTACAAATAAGGAAAAACCGCGGAAACATTTTGGAATGATATTTGAATAAGAGCAAACAAGTCTAACACTAAAAATAAGAAGAGATGAAAACGAAAAGATTAATGATGATTGCCGTTATCTTTGGAATGGCAATGAGCGTATCCGCCCAAGAGGTGTCAGAGTCGAAGTATGGAACCGACAGCGTGGCCTGCGTGACCAATCTGTCCATCTATGGTGAGGCTTACAAGCAATGGGAAGCGGCCAAGTTTGCGCCGGAAGCCATTAGCACCGAAATGGTCAACGCCTGGAGAGAGGTCTTCCTCAACTGCCCCCGTTCCAGCCAACTTATCTACACGAGAGGTGAGAAGATCATGGACTACTTCATCCGCACCAACCCCGCCCAGAAAGATGCCTACATTGATACGATTTGCATGATGATGGACAACAGAGCCCAGTATTTCCCGGTCGACCCGAAGACGGGCAAATCGCAGGTGGCTGGCATCATGGGCCGTAAAGGCTTGCTCATCTACACCTACAACAAGAACCGCTATGAAGAGGCCTACAACGTGCTGAAATCCGCCGTTGATCTTGATGCCTCACAGTTGCAGGGCGCCTACATCGATGCTTACTTCAAGGCTACCATCGACATGGTGAACAACGACAAGGCTGAGAAGATGACCATCATCAATGTCTATCAGGAGCTCTCCGAAGTGCTTGATAACAACATCGGTGCTTTGGCTACGACTGAGACGGAACTTGAGACTGCCAAGGAAGAGGCTTTGGCAAGTGGCGATTCCGATGCTGTGGCCGGCTTTGACAAGCAATTGGAGAAGAACGAGAAGAACATCAACATCAACAAAGGTGTGAAGAACAACCTCGACAACCTGTTCTCTCCCTTCGCTTCTTGCGACGACCTGATCAAGGTGTTCAGCGCCAAGATGAAAGAGACGCCTGATGATGTGACGCTGCTCAAGCGCATCACCACCATCCTCGATAAGAAGGATTGCACCGACTCGAAGCTCTTCCTCGATGCCGCTGTCAAACTGAATGAGCTGGAGCCCAGCCCCGAGGCTTCCTACAGCTTAGGTATCAAGTTCTTCAAGGACAAGAAGTATAGCGAAGCTGCCACCTTCTTCGAGCAAGCCACGAAGACCGACAACAATGACCGTAAGTATCGTGCCTACCGCAACCTGGCTATGTGCTACCAGAACATGGGTAGCTTCAGCAGGGCCCGCGATATCGCAAGAAGAGCTGCACAGGTTGACCCGACCGCTGGCGAGCCTTACCTCATCATCGCCCAACTCTATGCCTCAAGTGCCTCACAGTTTAACGATGAAATTGAAAAGGGTGCTGTGTATTGGGCTGCTGTCGACAAGTGCCAGAAAGCCAAGTCCATCGACTCCTCAATCGCCGACAGAGCTAACCGCATGATTAGTTCTTACACCGCAGGCTTCCCGAAGGCAGAAACCATCTTCTTCAATGACTATAGTGAAGGCCAGTCCTTCAATGTTGGCGGCTGGATTGGTGAATCCACCACCATCAGAGCTAGAAAGTAATTGAAACGTATCCTGAAAATAGGAATCATACTCAACATCACAGCCTTCGTGGCTGTGATGTTGTTTTCGTGTTCAAACCCCGATGCTATTGTTCAAGCCATGGGATCGGACGACACGCTGTCGGGCATCATTGCTGATAGCGTTGTTTTCTATCGCAGCGACTCGGGTGTGATTAATCTTGAGCTGCATACACCTCGTATGGTGCGCATGGAAACTGAGGACGACATCATGGAATTTCCCCTTGGTTTTGACGTGTATATGTACGACAAGGGTGAAAAGATCACAGAGCTTCATGCCGACTACGGCAAGAACTACGGCAAAATGGGATTAATTGAGGCGCAAGGCAATGTAATTGTGCAAAACTTTGGAAGCAACGAGACCATGTATTCCGAAAAACTGTTTTGGTATCAGGATACAAAGATGATCTACACCCGTTCACATGTCAAGATCGTTACGCCTGACAAACAGATTGAAGCCGACAGTCTTGTTGCTCGTGAGGATTTTTCGGAATACACTATGTATTCAGGCAGTGCCTTGCTTGATGTGGATGAGGAGGATTGAGTTATGGATAGTTGGATTATCGTTGTCGTTATTTTGTTTTTCTCAGCCCTTTGTTCGGGACTTGAGATTGCCTTCAACAGCATTAATCGCCTTCAACTTGAGGTGGAACTGACGAAAAACACCTTCTCGGCTAAAATCATTAGGCTGTTTTTGAAAGACCAGTCGCGTTTCCTCACTTCTCTGCTGTTGGGTAACAACATTGCCCTCATCATCTATGGCATGAGCATGTCGCAGCTGCTTGACGCACCGGTCAACCATTGGCTGCAATATATCTCTTTCGACAATGCTTTTATGGTGTTGCTGGTGAAGACTATCCTTGCCACCTTGCTTGTCTTGTTGGTGGCCGAGTTTCTTCCCAAGGTGCTGTTCCGCATTAATCCCAATGCCATTCTTTCATTCTTCGCTTTGCCGACTTTCATCTGCTATTGTCTGCTCTATCCTCTGATTCTCATTTACACAGGCATTTCGGAGTTCATCATCCGCTACATTCTTCGTCTTAAAGTCGATCGACAGGAATATACATTTTCTACCGTCGACCTCAATGATTACATCGCTGAATATGCCGATCCTGAGGAAGCGGATGAAGACATGCAGCAAGAGATACAGCTGTTCCAAAATGTGATGGAGTTTCGCTCAGTGAAACTCCGCGAGTGTATGGGACCACGCAACGAGATTGAGTCAGTGAAGTTTTCCGATAGTATTGAGGCTGTGAAAGCCCGTTTTGAGGAAACCAAACACTCAAAGTTGATTGTCATTGGTGAAAGCATCGACGACATTGTGGGCTACGTCCATTTGAACGACGTGGTACGTGTTGTGGCTGAGCATAAGGAAGTGGCGTTGGCCGACATCATTCGTAAGATTGACTTTTTCCCCGAAACCTATACCGCCGATAGGCTTTTGAAACATTTCATCCAGCACCGTCAAGGTGTGGCGGCTGTTGTCGACGAGTTTGGCGGCACGGCTGGTATTGTCACTATGGAAGATGTGGTGGAGGAAATCTTTGGCGAGATCGATGACGAGTATGATGTGGAAGATGAAGTGGAAAAGGTGGTGGACGACAACACCTTTGTCTTCTCCGCCCGTCTTGAAATCGATTACCTAAATGATACCTATAAGCTCGATTTGCCCGTTTCCGACGACTATGAGACCTTGGCGGGCATGATTTTGCACTATTGTGAGAGCATTCCTGAGCAGGGTCAAGTGCTCCAAATCGGCAATTATCGGGTCAAAATCTTGAAAGCTTCACACATGAAATTGGACGAAGTGGAGCTGAAAATCCAAAATAAATAGTTGATTTTCAGTTCGTTTTGGTATAAATAAGTAAAAAATGATGCTTTTGAAAAATAAAAATAAAACATTTTTCCCAGCGAGAGGAAATCTTTACTAAATTTGCACGCTCAAAATTGAAGTTTAATAGTAATTAGAAAATAGAATTATGGCAGCAATTGAAAAAATCAGAAGACGCTCAGGATTGTTGATTGCAATCATTGGTATCGCATTGTTAGCGTTTGTCTTACAAGACCTTTTCCAGAGTCAGGGAAGAAACATGGGTCCCACCGTGGCCACCGTTGATGGCGACAAGATTTCGGTGAGAGATTATGAAGCACTCAAGGAAAAGAATCTTGAAAACAGAAGGTCTTCAAACAACAATCTTTCTTCCTCCGAGACTTACGGCATCTACAACAACACCTTGGAAGAGATGATCAAGGATAACATTATGACTAAGGAATATGAGGCCGCAGGTATTGGCATCACCACGGAGGAACTGATGGACCAGATTACTGGCGACAAACCTCACCAGTGGGTTGTTCAGAGCTTTGGCGATGGTAACGGCAATATTGACAAAGAACGTGTGACTGAGTACCTTCAGAACCTCAGCAACCTTCCGCCTGAGTATTATAACCGTTGGATCGACTTTGAAAAAGCCTTGAAACAAAACCGTTTGGAGACCAAGTTCGACAATTTGGTGAAGGCTTCCTATTTCCTTCCCACTGCTTTGGCCAAGAAATACTATGAAAACAAGAATTTGAAGGCTTCGGCTGACATTATCGCCTTGCGCTATACTACAATTCCGGATTCAACCGTGACCGTAACCGATGCCGATAACAAGGCTTTCTATGAGGAAAACAAATTCCGCTATGAGACCGATGAGAGACGCGACATTGAGTACGTCTTGTTTGAAATCAAGCCTTCGTTGGAAGACCGTCAGGAAGCCTTGCAGTTTGTGCAAGAGAGAAAGGCCGAATTTGAGGCTGCTGAGAACCCTGCCAACTACGTGAACGACAGCTACAACTCCGACCAGCGCTATGACAGTACATGGTTCGGTCGCAAAGACGTTCCTGAGAAGATTGAACAGGCCATCTTCGACAATGGCAATGGCGTGGGTTATGTGTATGGTCCTTATGAAAACGAGGATGCCTTCAACTTGGTGCGCATTGTTGACATGCAAAACCGCCCCGATTCACTGCGTGCCAGCCACATCCTGTTCGGTTATAAGGGTGCTATGGGCAGCCAAGACACGATTACTACCAAAGAGGAAGCTGAAGCCAAAGCCAATGAGCTGCTGGCTCAACTGAAAGCCGCTAAAAACAAAGATGAACTGTTTGCCGAATTGGCAACCGAATACAACACCGACGGCACGAAAGACAAAGGCGGTGACCTTGATTGGTTCACTGACGGTACAATGGTTCCCACTTTTAATGAATACGTGGTCAATAACCCCGTGGGTTCATTGGGTATTGTGGAGACTCCCTTTGGCTATCATATTGTAAAGGTTACAGATAAGACAGAACCTCAACCCAAAGCGCGTCTGGCCTATCTGACCCACAAAATCAATTGGAGCACGAAGACTTATCAGAATGTTTATGCCGAGGCCAACAAGTTCTTTGCTGAAAACAGGACTTATGACCAATTCAACAAGGCTATCGAAGAGCAAGGTCTCACCAAGCGTACTATGCCTGGTATCCAAAAGTCGACCTATCAAATCACAGGCCTTGAAAACCCGCGTGAGATTGTCCGCTGGGCTTTCAACGAGAAGACTAAGAAAGGTGACATTTCCGACAAGATTTTTGAACTTGACAACAACCAGTTGGTGGTGGCCGCTTTGACGGGCATCATCCATGAAGGCTATGCTCCTTTGGAGACTGTCGCAGAACGTTCCAAGTACCAAATCCTCAACAAGAAAAAGGGTGAGATGGCCGTTGAGAAGATGAAGGCTTGTGGCAACGATGTCGACAGAATGGTGAACGAACTGGGTGCTGAGTCCACTACGGTTTCCGATGTCAACATTGAATCGCGCGTGCTGAGCAACTTCGGTGTTGAGGGCGACATCATAGGTATGATTATGGGTATGAAGGAAGGTGAGGAAATAGGTCCTGTGGCCGGTAACTCCAGTGCCTTCATCATCAAGAACGTGAAATTCACGGCTCCTGAAGAGACAACCGACTATAGCAACATCATCAGGGAAAAGACCAGCCAGTTCACCAATAGGGCGTTGAACAATGGTGTGTACAACGCTTTGAGGAACAATGTTAAGATCAAGGACAATAGAACCGAGATTTTCTAAACTGGAAAGGTCTATTGATTACAAAAAGGTGCGTCGGCTTTTCGGCGCACCTTTTTTGCCTCGATATACTAATCAGGTGTAATTCGCGTTTTACGTAAAATGAATGATCATTAGATATAGAATACAATGAAAAAAATTACATTATTGATTGTTGCAGCAATGGCTTTTGCCATAATCGGCTGCCGTAAGCCTATAGAAGTGTCGTTTGATAATGCATCGCAAGAGATTGGTGCTCAAGGAGGCTTAATTGAAGTTGCCTTGAAATCGAATGGCGAATGGACCATTGCCCAAACCGAGGGATGGATTATGGTTTCTTCAATGTCGGGCAACGGCAATGCCACACTTACCTTAACCGTTGCTCCGAATACGACAGGAGAGAGCCGTTCAACTGAAATCACTGCCAATACCAAGGACAATACTGCTGTTTTGAAGTTGACTCAAGATGCGCCTCAGCATTATATCAGTGTTGATCCTAAGGGCATTCTCTGCGGTCCTGAAGGTGGCGAGTTTACAGTTGATGTTACATCCGATATGGAATGGGAAGTCGTAACACCTCAGTGGGTGACCAGCTCAATGGTGAATGGTGTCAAGGATGCGACGATTACCTTAACCATTAGCCCGATAAATAGCGAAATGTCTGGCTCACGTGAGGGAGAGGTTGTCATTAGCGGTCTTGATTCTATTTCTGCCAAGGTTCTTGTTGCTCAGGAAGTGAATCCAAATCAAGACATTCATGTAATGCCCAAAAACCTTGGTTTTGTTTGCACTGGCGAGTCCAAGACAGTTGTGGTGACCACTGAAGACAGCTGGACAGCAACCGTTGGTGAGGAATGGGTTACGTTGAGTCAAAATGAAGGTGAAGGTAATGCTGAAGTCATCGTGTCCGTAGACGAGAACCCTATTTATGAAGTGCGTCAAACCAGTGTAGTCTTTACAACGTCTACTGGTGCTCATGCCATTCTCGCCATCAGTCAGGAAGCTTCTCCTGACCCACATTTTCTTGAGGTTTCACCTCTTGAGTTCCATTTTGAAAAAGAAGGTGGCGAGAAAGAAATTAATGTGAGTTGCGATACTTTCTGGGAATTTGAATTGTATTGCGATTGGCTGACGCTCTCGCAACGGTCGGGGACGGGTAATGCTACGGTTGTCCTTACAGCAGAGCCCAATATGCTTTTTGAGGCAAGAATGGCGGACTTCCGTATCAAGTCAGGAATCCTGAATGCTGAGTTCACTGTAAGCCAAGCACCAGGTGATGAGCCAATTGTGGCTGTTTTTCAGCCTGATACCTTGTATGCCGATTATATAGGCAGCATACAAACAATACAGATTAGCTCAAACACCACATGGCAGTTACAGGCAAGCAGTTGGATCACTTTGATTACCAGTTCGGGCGAAGGTGATGCCACGTTTGATATTGTAGTAGATAACAATTCTAATCCAAATGAAAGGATAGGGTATGTGAGAGCTACTCATAATGAACAGGTGATCGGTACAATGGTTGTCGTTCAAGAAGCTTGGAGTGGCTTCTTGGAAACTGACATAACCGAACTTGATGTTCGTCCCGAAGGTGGCACTTTCGAAATACAGGTGTCCTCAAACCTATTTTGGAAAGTGAATACTGATGTGAGTTGGATTCACTGTGATCCTTTGAGTGATTTTGGCACTAAAATCCTTACTGTCAAGGTTGATGCCAAGGAAGGTGTCCGACCAAGAACGGGACATATCAAGTTAAGTAGTGAAGAGGTGAGCGTTGACATCACAGTGAATCAGTATTAACAAAGAAGGGGAAAGCATGCTTTCCCCTTCTTTGTTGTCATAGGATGGGTTAGAATCCGAAGCTGAACCAGTACCAGAACTTGTTCTCCATTTCCTTCCAGGCTTGGCGTGTCGATGCAGCGAAGTCGGAGGTGTATTGATTCAGAGTTTCCGTAGCTTCTTTTTTCTTGTCTTCTGCAAGCAATGCCTTAGCTCTTTCTTCGATGGCAGGAATCTCGTCGAAAGCCTTTTGTTCGAAACGGTTCGCGGTGCTCAACAAGGTCTGTTTTGTGCGTCCCCATTGCACGGTGGCCAGCTTGTTGGCCTTGCGGTAATGCCAAATCCAAGCCTCATCGCGATAACGCAGTTGGCCGCATTTGTCGAAGCCTTCGGGCAGGGAGGTAGAGCCGGAGAAGATGGGAATACGGGGGCTTTGTCCTGGGTTGTCGCAAGCCATCCAGCAGATGGCGCCGATTTCATCAGGCATCCAACTGCGGCATTGGATGATGTGATGGTAGCTGCTCCATGCTACGGCTACGGTGCGTTGGAAATTGATGGTGCCGGGAGCCAAATAATTAATGGTGTTCATCATTGCACTACCCACCCATGGGTTGGCCACAGGGCTGATGATGGTGTCTTCAACCATAGAACCGTCTTCTTGGCGTTTTTTGCTCACCATCTTCACGTTGCGTGTCATGTCCATGTCTGTGCCTTCGTAAGTACTGCGGAAAAGTTCCATCACCTTGCGGACGTCGACGTTCTCGTCGGGTTTCACCGAGAAGGGCAGTTCGGGCATGTCACGGTTGAGGTTCAATGAGGGAGCGAGCTGGCTGAGGATGAAGAACTCGCGGTCGCTGTAGTTCTTGCCGCCGCCGTAGGAAGCGCGGAAAGCCTTCCAGAAAATGAAGTCACCCTTGCCGTCCCAAAGGCCATATTTCTTTGCTACAGCCTCGCAATTGTCAGAGCAATAAAAGTCTTTGCTCTTGCGTTCCAACTTGCCTATACGGGCGATATTGGCCGAAACGCCCACTTCGTCATCGGGGATGCGCTTGGCTGCCCATACGCCTCCGACTTTGTCAGGGCCTTCGCCGAGGATTTCCATCTGCCAGACTTCGTTTTTGTCGGCAATGGTGATGCATTCGCCGCCGTCGCCATAGCCATAATCCTTCACCAGTTTGCCAATGAGTTGGATGGCATCGCGGGCATTGTCGCAACGCATTAGGGCCACGCGCTCCAGCTCCTCAATCATGAACATGCCTTTTTTGTTGACCAACGTGTCGGGTCCTGAGAAAGTGGTCTCGCCGATGGCCAATTGTTTCTCGTTGAGGCAGGGATAAGCCGTGTTGAGGTAAGCATAGGTGTGTGCAACTTGCGGTATTTCGCCAGCCAGTTCCACATTACGATTGTCAAAGGGGTCTTCGGTGTGCATCGTACCTTTGTAGACCTTGTGCATTTCGCCTTTTTCGTGGTCGGCGGCAGGTTCCCAGCGCATCCAGGTGCGGTAGCGGCCGTCGCAGGTGTGTGAGGTGATGACGGAGCCGTCGGTGGAGGCATTCTTGCCCACCATAATGCTCGTGCAGTTAGCGCCGACAAGGCGTTCGTTTTCGTCTTGTGCCATCGTGTTCAGGCCGATGAGCAAAAGAGCGGATAGGAGTAATGATTTGAATTTAAGCATATTAATTGTTTGATTGTTGATTGTTTAATTGTTTAATTGACACGGGTTGGAAACCTATGCCTTATGACAGATTCTGAGAATCCAAAAATAGGAAAGAAAACGGTTAGTATGGAAAAAAGTGGAGTTTTTTTGGAAAAAGAGGATGAATTGAAATATTATAGTTAAATTTGCAGCTAGTATTAACTTTAAAACTCTCAAATTATGAAAAGATTAGCTATCATTATCGGTCTTGTTGTTCTTTCAATCAGTATCTTTGCGCAGGAAAAGGGAGAATTGTATATGTTTGTTTCTGCTTCAGCATCTTTTGGTAAGGTGACCAATGACACGTATACTTATTATAGCAATGGCTTTTTTGAATGTGATACAGAAGAAAAACCTTTGGACACATACTTGGGTCTTGATTTAGGCATAGGTTACTTTCTATTAAATAATTTGCGATTAGAGCTTGGCCTAGGAGTGTCGTCTGAAAAAGATCCGACTATACAAATGAATTCCGATTGGCTTTATTCTATCCATAGGGGCTTTAATGTTTGCCCGAATTTATCATATTATTTCAGACTTGCAGAAGGTTTTTATTATACTCCAGAGATTGGGGCGAATTTTAACATTGGAACTTATTATTATCAGGAGAGCCATAATAAAACTTGGGATTTTCCATATAGGGGCTATTCCTTATATGCAAATCTTTTGGCGTTAGAATATAGAGTAGGCCCTCATTTTGCACTCACTACGCAAGTTGGCGATTTGGCTTATACTCATCGTGATTATTATGAAGACGACAATTTGTTGTTTTCAGGAAAATCTGTTTTGTTTCAATTAAATAGTGCTAGCGTTTGTGCGCATATCTATTTTTGATTCTTGATTATTCCCAAAACAATTCCTCTGCCACGCTGTCGGCGAAGAGCATTTGTTTGTCGTTGAGATAGAGGAATTCTCTTGTCTGTGAGAGACGGCCTTGAGCAATTAATGGTTGGGCGTGCTGCTCGCAGTAAGTGGAGAAGCGTTCGCCCATTTCACGTTTCATGTATTTCAGGTCTATACCCCAGTGAGTGCGCAGTCGGAGCATAACGTATTCGTTGTAATGTTGCTCTGGGGATAATTGTTCTTTTTCGAAGACGGGCCCTTCGACAGGCTCAGGGACCCTTGCGTAATACTTCTCAACGCTGGAAACATTCCACTGCCGAGAAGTGCCGTCATAGGAATGCGCCGAAGGCCCGAAGCCTGCATAGGGTGTGCCGAACCAATAGCTGGCATTGTGCTTCGAATGCATCCCACGGTGGCAGAAATTGGATATCTCGTAATGTAAATAACCGTTTTCAGCGGTACGCTTACAAAGTATTTCATAATCACGTAAAGCATCTTCTTCGTTGACGGGTTGCACTTTTCCCAACTCAATTTGTTTGGTTAGTATGGAGTTGTGCTCCAAAGTGAGGGCATAAGCAGAGAGGTGAGGGAGACCCATTTCGAAGAAAAGGTCCAAATTGCGGTTCCATTGCTCGGAATCGGAGGTGGGGAGGCCAAAGATGAGGTCTATGCTAATGTTGTTGAAACCAGTCTGCTTGGCCCAATTGATGCAATTGCGGGCATGTTGCGAGTTGTGTCGGCGACTCAGGTATTGCAAGTCGTTGTCGAAGAAACTTTGGATGCCGATGCTGAGTCGGTTGACCCCAAGTTGGCGTAGACCTTCGAGGTATTCCAGCGACAACGTGTCAGGGTTGGCCTCAAGGGTGATTTCGGGGTCTTTCACGACAGGATAGGTAGCATTAATAAGGTTCAGAAGTTCGCCAATTTCCTTTAGGGAAAGCAGCGAAGGCGTGCCGCCACCGAAATAAATCGTATTGACGGCATCGCCTTGCAAATAATTTTTCCGCGTTACAATCTCAGCCTTCAATGCCTCCAAAAACCGCTCTTTCAGCTTCAAGGAAGGCAACGAATAGAACCCACAATAGGCACATTTCGAGTTGCAGAAAGGGATATGGATGTATATACCAGCCATTTTAATTCTTGATAACCAGTTTCACGGTCTTTTCTCCATCATTGGTTTTAAGACGCACGAAATAGATGCCGTTTTGCAGGTAGCTGATGTCAATAGCCTCGAAGTTTTCACCGATGCGCAACACGTTTTGGCCCATGATGTTGAACACCTCTACTTGAGTGAGGCCATCACCTTCGACGTTCAGCATGTCCTTGGCAGGGTTCGGATAGACCTTGGCTTCCTTGCTGTGTTCTGGAACGGCATCAGGAATCACCTCTACCGAGAAGGGGGCACAAGCCGACTCACAGTTGTCGTCGAAAACAGCGATGACGACGTATTCGTAGGTTTGGAAGAACTCAACTTCGGTATCCACATATTCAGGCATTTCCAACAATTCTTGCAGGAGCTCGCCGTTTTTTTGGATTAGGTAGCCTAAAAGGTTGCCCGTTGAACCAGGTTCGGGTTCGCTCCAGTGCAGATACACTGTGGATACGTCACCACCCGTTTCAGCCATCAGGTTTGTCACGGGATTGCAACTAACCGCCACTTCTTCTTCACGAAGCCAGCCCATGCGGTCGTTGCTGCCTTTGTAGGTGCCGTAGACCAAGTTTTCAACAGGTTGGTTTAGTGCGTATGCGGTCACATACACAGGGTCGTCTGGTGAGAAATTCTGAACGTAGGTCAGAGTGACGATTTCCAGCATACCGTCGCCATCGATGTCGCCGAAATTGGCACCATTCATATAGGAGAGACCTTGCGGTCGGAGTGGGAAGCCTTCGGTGATTTCCGTGCCGTCCATCTCCCAAGCGCGGATGTAGCCATCGATTCCGTCCATCAGGTTGAAGTCGGTGATGATTTCGTTCTCGCCATCGCCGTCGATGTCGGCCACAGAGACAAAGCCTTCAACACCCGAAGTCAGGTTAAGTGGGAAGCCAGGAGCCACGTTGCCGTCGATGTCGTATTGGTAGAACACGTTGCCCTCGCCAGAGACGCCCATGAAGATGGCGTATTGGTTACCATTTTTTGCCACAGTTGGGGCGGAGTAGGTCCAATAGGAGACGGGCTTAGGCCATCCAGTGCGGTATTCGCCTGTGCGGGCAACGCGTACATAATGGTTCGGGTTGTCGCCGTGGCAGGCTCCAACGAGACTCCAGTTGCCATCGCCTTCGAAGTCGACCACGAGCGGCGATTGGTAGGAATATTTGTAGGCCTCATTGCTTTCTACAGTATAGAGCAGTTCGCCCGTGTGGCTGATGCAATATAAAGCGGAGGTTGTGGAGGCGAAGATTTCAAGTGAGCCATCGTTGTCGATGTCTGCCAAAGTGGGAGTGAAAGCAGGTGTAGAAGGCAACTCGAAGGGGAAGCCTTCCACCTCCTCGCCCTGGAGGTTCCACACATGGATGCCGGCAGAGATGCTTGCAGAGGCTTTGCCACGACCGCAGAAGATGATCTCCAATTCGCTGTCATTGTTGAGGTCAGCCAAAACGGGCGCGCAGATAAGCGGATTGTTGTTGGTGACTGTGGCGAGCAAGACGTTGCCAGCAGCATCGAAGATGTTAATGCCGCCACGGGCATTGCCGTAGGCCGTGAGGACCACGATTTCGAGGATGCCGTCTTTGTTGATATCACCCACGGCAGCAGGATATTGGGCCATGCCACCGACTAAGGCCTGTGTCCAAAGCACGTTGCCTCGCCAGTCGATGACGTTGATTTCTTCGTTGTGGCAGAGGATGATTTCATCGGCGCCGTCGTTGTTTAGGTCGGCCAAAGCCAAACCACGCATGGGTTTGTATGTGGTGTTGGAGGCAAAGGTCAAAGGAAATCCGGGCATGGGTGTCAGACCATCGCGGGCAGCTGGAGGCAGCTGTGTCTGTATGGTTTCGGTACGGACTAGGCCCTCTTCGTTGATGAAAGCCCGAGTCGCCGGTTGTTGGGCATTAATACCCAACGACAGTGAAAAGAAAGCTAGGAATAGTAGAGATAACTTTTTCATGGTAATGTGTTTTGATGTAAAAGGAAGGCCGTTTCATTGCCGGTATCACCAGCGAATGAAACGGCCTGAAATCTATTAATTAATGATCAGATTATTTCTCTTTTTTGCAGCAGCCGCAGAGACACTTGTAGCAAAGGCCAGCGAGGCAGGCACCGACGAGCGGGGCCACGATGAAGAGCCACACTTGACCCATGGCGCTCCAACCGTCGCACTTTGAGAACAAGGCAACGCCGAGTGAACGGGCAGGGTTCACTGAAGTGTTGGTCAGCGGGATGCTGA
>JAEEGH010011310.1_pt1 | contig 20271 bp, 15 predicted proteins | sample 9134181 | NCBI WGS metagenome assembly JAEEGH01 (sample SAMN16246544, study PRJNA631951) | gut metagenome | biome: gut microbiome; feature: rumen; material: DP-attached | host: Bos | place: Iran: Karaj | collected 2018-10
ATTCTTCATGCCAAGGTGCTTGAACCAGAAAAGGGAAAGCTGGTTCAGGATCTTGCCCTTGCCCGGAATCGGGGTCGGGAGAACCACGTCAAATGCGGAAAGACGGTCGCTGGCGACCATCAGGAAGCTGTCGCCCAGGTCGTACATGTCGCGTACTTTACCCTGGTGGAACAGCGGAACTTCGGTAATGGGGGTTTCAAATTTTAAGCTCATAGTGCAAACAAATATAGAAAGATGGAACTTTTTGGGCTAGGGGAGTCTAAACTGAAGAATTGCGTATTATACACTTTGTATAATTTAGAGGAATTTATGATTGAAAATGGCTGATTAAACGTCTAAATTTGCTGAAAAACTGAATTTTTGTATAATACGGCTATTGACGACCCTTGAAAAAAACTGTATTTTATAGGTATGAAATCGATACTCGAATATAAGGACTACCACCTGTATATGCAGGACTACTACGACGAACGCAAAAGGCTTGGCGCGTTCTCGTGGCGTGAATTCTGCAGACGGGCCGGATTTTCGTCGCCGAATTTCTTGAAACTTGTGTGTATGGGACAAAGCAAGCTTTCCAAGATCAAGGCAACCCAGGTCGCAAAGGCCATGGAGCTTGTTTGCTACGAAGAAGATTATTTTAGGTTACTCGTTGAATTTTGCAATGCCGATAAGGATTCCATCAAGAAGGCTGCCCTTTTTGAAATGGATAGGATTGCATTGGAACATAAGGTACGCGTTGTCGATAGCGAGACGTTCCAGTATTACGAATCGTGGAAATATCCTGTGGTGCGCGAACTTGCGCCGATGATGCCGGGGGCGTGCCCGCGCGACATTGCCGAAGTCTGCAAGGAATATGTTTCTGCCGAAGAAGTCCGCGATGTCTTGAGTTTCCTTGTCAAGGCCGGATTCCTGAAAAAGGATGATGAGAAAGTTTATTCGCAAACAGAAAAGACCGTTATGGGCTCCAAGGAGGCTTTGCCGATTGCTATCCGCTCCATGCACAGGGAAATGGCGAACATGGCATCGCGAGCCGTTGACCGTTATGCGACCGATGAACGTTATTTTACAGGAATCACGTTTAGCGTGAATGACGAAGCTTATAAAAAAATCGTCGATGAAATCAATGCTTGCCGTAAAAAGGTCTTGGCTATCGCGAATGCGTACAAAGATGTCAATCAGGTTTGTCGTATCAATTTTCAACTTTTTCCGATGACAGATAAAATAAACGGAGGAAGGCATGCGTAAAGGTTGTTTTTTTGTCATAGGAACGTTCTTGTTGATTCTCGGGGCTTGTGGTGACGGCGGAACCGTTGATCCGAATGCTTTTGCTGAAGGTCTTAGCTCTGGGGATGATCTTCCAGAAGTGAATGTGCCTAGCTCATCGAGCAGATCCAAAGCGACTGAACACCCTTCGTCCAGTCCGAATCCGACTGTGGATGTCCATGTGTCTAGCTCCAGTCAGGAAGATGTTGATGTTGTGCCTATTGAAATGTCCAGTATGCGCGAAGATAAGGGCGTCTCTTCCAGTTCCTCGGCTCACTCTAATTTGGACCCTATTAACGATGATGTTCTTGTCAATAAGTATTTTAATTTCAATGCGAACAATGCAAGTAACTATATAGTACCTCCGAAAAATAATAGAGCTGATTCTACTTATGCGGTGAATACCTCGGTTTACGAAGAAGAAAAGGGGGCCGTTTCGTATTGTGCCGATGACGACAAGAGCTATACCTTGAGATTTAGGATTCTAGCAGAAAAAGAAGTGAAAAAATTGCTGATTCTTAAGGAATTGGGCCCTGTTTGCGAGGACATTTCCAAGAAGTTCAAGGATGCATGCGAGTCCAAGAACGGCGCGGAACTGCAAATGGTTAGCGCTTGTGACAGTAAAGGAAATTTGGAGATGTTCTGCTCTTATACAGATCCTTCTGCCAATTTCGTAACGCTGTTAGCCGATTTTACGAACGAAGTCGAAACCAACTGCAATAGCGAATATCTCGATGCTTCGGTGTATCTTCAGAATCAGTGGTAGCTAGATATAAAAGGTTTGTGAGAGGATTCCTAAGAGGAGGAATGTATGAATAAGTTAATTGTTGCTTGTGTGGCGCTGTCGTTTGCGTTGTTGGCATGCAGTGACGAATCGTCTCCTGTGGCATCCGGCTCACAAATTTCAGGAGGAGGGGTCTCGTCGGTGACGGTTCTTGAATCGTCATCGGCGGTGACCAATTCTGTGTCGAGTGCTGCGGCTCCGAAATCTAGTGCAACTGTTCCGGCGTCTAGCGTGACGGTTCCTGCGTCTAGTGCCGCGGCTGCGCCGAAATCAAGTGCGACCGTTCCGGCGTCTAGTGCAGTGTTTGCTTCGTCTTCGTCGGTAACACCTACCACAGATTCGTTGGCTGCAACTACGGATGATGCCCGCTTGGTGATAAAGAATGCTGTTGGCCAGTGTGGCACGCTACAAAATTTCGATGCTTCGCAAGATGCGGGATTCAGGGCGGCGGAAAAGCCAAACATGCGTGCTATCCGTACAGTCGGCTCCGATTCCACGGAATTTTTGATTAGAGATGTTCAGCTAACTTGCGGCTGGGTTCTTGACAGTTTGGAAATTACGACATCGGGCGATACGCTTGTGATAAATGCAGAATTTGACCGTTCAAATGCACAACGGTGCCTGTGTGACTACCAGTTTTTGTTCAAAGTAAAATCGGAAACAACTTATTCTAAAACAAATTTTGTTACGTTACGCACAGAACCTAGCCGTGAAAATGACCGTACAACGCCGATTATCGATTCAGAAATATGGGGGAGCGACCCGGTGTCGCATGTTCAGGTTATCTCGAATGTTTCTGCGAAGTGCAACAAAAATGAAGTTGCTGAAAATGCACCGCGCAGGGTAGCATCTACCATCGAAGTCAATCTCGTCGATACGACGTCTTCTGGAAATAATAAACCGCATGCAACGATGAAAATTCTGGATAACGGCTTTATCAGGATTGATGTTGATGGAGTTTATCTTCCTTGCGGTGTGATTGTTGAAAGTGTCAGTGTTTCTTCGACCGGTGGCAGCACGATTTTTGCAAGCATTAAAGTGGACCCATCCAGCCCGGTTGTCAATTGCATTTGCCCGACGCGTATTTCGTTTGATGTAAAGAACGAGAATGGTTTTGCGAATGCAAATTATATCAGTTCGGATGAGTTTGGACAAATTCAAATTTTAAAAACTAAAGAATAAATACCTTTTTAAAGGGGGTTTATCATGAAAAAGTCTGCTTTATTTACGGCAGCTGTTCCAGCGGTGTTCTCTGTGGCACTTTCGCTTTCGATGCTCGCTTGCAGCGATGATGCGTCTGCGGTGGCTCCTGTTCTTGGTGGCGGCGAAATCACGAGCAGCGATTCCGACCAGCTCAATTCAAGTTCTTCCGTTTTTGACAAAAGCTCGAGCAGCGCTGTCCGTAGTGGTTTTCAACTTGGAGCGTGCAAGAGAAATGCCTTCGATGCTCTAGCGAAAGATGCTTCGGTAGACGAAACTCGCAAAGCGTATCTCGTTAATGATTCTACTGGCACTCATGTGGTGCTTCCTGACGTTCGCGATTATTGCGGTTATTTAGGCGAAGTGACGTATTCTAAAAAACGCTCAGGAGATACTTTGATTATCGTGAAGAATGATGAACAGGCTCTCCCGACGAATTGCCTGTGCATCTATGATTTTTCGATTGATCTTGATGTGGCTGATATGAGTGCCAAGTATGTCCGTTATGGGAACGTCTATGAGGTTGTGACGGATCCGCTTCCGGAATCTTCGTCAAGCGTTAAGTCCTCTTCGAGTGAGGCTTCGGTTTCGTGCCTGCCAGGTGAATTCTGCGATGAACATCAAGTGGCAAGCGACATTGTCGCCGCATGCAATAAAAATTCCAGCGATGCCATCGTTGTCGATACGAACGCTTCGGCGAATGACTTGTCGGATCTTGTTGTTCGCCTGGATGAACTGGAAAATTCTAGCAAAACCTCTTCTGTTGCAAGGAAGTATGTGGGCGATGACAATCTTATGACGATTGTTATAGATAAAGTTGTTGTTGGCTGTGGCGTGACTGTAGGCGATTTAGATGTTTCTGCATCTGGAGATACTTTATACGTTGATCCGATAAATCCAAGTGCTTTGTTTGCAACGAATTGCGTCTGTCCCACAAGACTCTCGTTTAAAATCAAGAAGAATAGCCAAATTTTAGAGACCAAGTATTTGGTGTTCAACCATAATGAAGGATCGACATACCTTTTGATGAACGGTGCCTATGGCGCGGAAAATGAAAATAAGGTCGTGCTCGAAAATGGTATCAGTCGTGGCGAGTGCCGTGATTACAAGAAAAAGTCCCAAAAAACAGATGCTACAACGCTTCCTTTGGCCACTTTGGTGTACCATCCCGAAAGAGAAACTTATATCGAATTGTTTGATGTGCAGGACTATTGCTCCGTTGGAAAAATGACGATTGCACAGAAACGGAATGGTGATACGTTGTTTGTCGATTACTACAACACGGACTTGACCGAATGTACATGCACTATCGAATATCATCAGATTCGTGTGGCTCGAGGAAATGAGCATGTCGGATATCTGTCGTTCCAAGGAATGCTGTTTAAAGTTGAACCATTGATTGTCGATTAAGAATTTTAAAAAAGGAGATGGAATTATGAATAAGTTGGTTGTTTGCACGGCGGCGTTTTCGCTTGCGCTGTTAGCGTGCGTCGAAGACCCTGTATCGAGTGCATTGCCTGCTACGGGAAACGGGGAAAACTCTGCTGTTGCGGAATCATCGTCCGCGACTCTCCCGGCGTCAAGCGAAACGGTTGCAACTTCTAGCACGCTGGCCCCTGAGTCCAGCGCTGCGAAACCCGCGTCCAGTGCGTCCGTGAAATCGTCGTCCGCAACAGCGCCTGCTTCGAGTGAAAGCGTTACGCCGCAATCAATACCATTCCTTGCGACTTGTGTTAATGATGTTGTTTACGTTGAAGATTCCCTTTCTAAATCGTCTGATGTTGCTCCTCCTTCGGCATACAAGTTTTACACCCCGGCGGGAATCCCGGTTCTTACACTCAAGGGCTCTTACTTTGATATTCCTTGCGATAAGAAACAGGCCGAGTCGTTCATGTCTGGCGTAAATTCTGGTGATAAATCGGTGGCCGGTTTTGCCTATTCGATTTCCGGCGATACGCTCTATGCGAGGGTGTCTAGAAGTAAGGGTTTTTCGTATGGATGTTCTTGTGCTGCCGAAGTTTCGTTTGGGTTTGAAGAAGGGGGGACTTATATTCAGTATGTGTCCTTTGAACACAACGAGGTCATTCCTGCGCCAGAATTGCATTATGTAATTGCTCCTTCGTCATCGTCAGAATTTCCGATGTCCAGCGCAACAGTTGCATCGTCTTCTTCGGCGGTCGCTGCTCCCGCTCATCAAGTAGTGACGGACGTTGCTGGCTATTGTATCGAAAGGGACCCGTCCGAAAACAGGTTCGACTTGAACGAAGGTGTAGGTGACTATGCGATTCCGCCGGTAGCTTACATGGAACCTGGCTCGGATTCCGTGACGTTTATTCTTGAACGGGCCCGGTTTGCTTGCGGCGCTAGCTTCGTAAGTCTTGATGTTTCTACGTCCGGCGATACCGTTGTCGTAAAACCGAATGTGGCCCTCGCGAATAATCAGAACGATGATTGTGTTTGCCCGACGCGCCTCACGTTCAATGTCAAAGCGGAAGATGCTTTCACGAACGCTAAAGTTCTTGTTGTCGGTGATGGCAAAAATGCATTCAACAAAATGCGCATCGTCAAGTACGACGAAATGAAATACTATGTAAGTTCGAATATCCTTGACCGTGATGGATACACCCGCGGTAAGTGCCTAGAAACCGAAGTCGCTCCTGCTGCGAATCCCGAAGCTACTTTGATAATCTATCAAGACGGAAGGTCTCTTATGGAAATAGACCATGTGAAGGATTATTGCGATATCGATGCGAAGATTTCACAAAAGGTTGTCGGTGATACGCTGTTCTTGGATTACTATGACACGCGCAACGTTACCGAATGCTTTTGCACGTTCCAAACGCACAAGATTATCATAGACCTCGATAAAACGGGTGCTAAGTATGTAAAATTCGGGTCGGTCGTGTATAGAATCGTAGGTGTGACTTACTCGAAAGTCCCGAATTGGGAATTGTAAAAGAATTTCCGTTATGTTTCTGTAGCTGAATAGACTCCTTGGAAAAAATAAAACGCATCCCTGCCGGGATGCGTTTTTCGCTTGAAATCAAAAAGGAAAAGGTGCTCCGCTTGGAACACCTGTTTGAAGTTAAAGGAGATTCCCGCTCGGTGGCGGGAATGACAAATCGCGCTTACTTGTAAAGCAGAGCGAACTCGCAAAAACGGAGCTTATAAGTAATTAAACATTGTAAAAGCGAAGGTCTTAAATTGCTAAGCGAACAATTCGTAGCCGAAGACGACCTTTGGTCACTTGGCCTTTAGGCCTTAGTGAACATGGCCACCTTTAGGTGGTGCCCTGTGAGCGTGCAATTTGAAGACCGAAGCTAAACCATTATATTACTTATAAAGCAACGCGAAAACCATGCCAGGGCGGAAGTACTTACCAGCGGTGTACTTGAGCGCCGTGCTGTGGAGTAACGTGAAGAGCTCGTTCACATCGACCTTGTTGCTCTTGGCAATGGCGCCGAAAGCCTTCGTGAAGGCGGCGAGATTGCGCGGGAGCTTCGGGCTGATGCGGGAGTCGGCGAGGAGGGCGCCTTTCTTCAGAAGTTCCTTGTGCATCTTGTCGGCAGCGGTAGCGCTGAGGCCGAACTTTGCAACGAGAGCTTCCGGGTGGAGGCGGCAAGAGCCGTTGAATCCTTCCGGTGCGGCAAACGGCACGCGTGCTTCGTCATAGAGGTTTCCGATCATGGAATCGGCGAGCACGGAGGCTTCCTTTTCCAGACCGTGGAACATCATGGCGGTCATGATGCTGTACTGAATGCCGATCCAAACGTCGTGAGCCTGGAAGTTGAATTCATCCAGTGGAGAACCGTCTTTACGGACAAGGTTTGCGGCACCGATGAGCGGGCTGTTGGCCTTATAGTTCGTATTGAAAATTCTGAGCAAGTTAGACTTTGCTTTTTTGCTGTCCGTAATCGGTTCGAGGTCGAGCAAGCGGAGGTAGGTGTCGGCAAGCATTGTGTCGGCGAACACGTCGTCGCTGTCGTTTGCAATCTTTGCGTTCCAGCTTTCGGTGAACGCGTCCTTGCAGAGTGCCGTAATCCAGGCCTTCTTGTAACCACGCAGTTCGTTCTTCGAAAGTTCTTCGCCGTCCGGGATCTCGCCTGCGCAGAGCCATTCGTTGATAGCCTTCACGCCTTCGTTCGGGTCTTCTGGAAGTTCCAAAGTTTCCTTCACGGCTTCGCGGAGCTCGCCGTACTTTTCGACGTTCAAGTCCTTCATTTCCATCGGAGTCACGAAGAAGCGGAAGTAGCCCTCGTTTTCGTCCCAGAGTGACTCGGTGAATTCCTTGTTCGCTGCTTCGGACTTTTCGTTCCACTTGGCGGCTTGTTCGTTATCGCCGAGGAGTTCTGCAATCTTGGCGGCAGCGCGGAGGCCTGCAATCCAGAGGGAACCGCAGTAAACGGAGATGCCGTAGCTGCAGAGGTTGTCGAACGTGTCGTCGGTACCATGCGTGAGCGGGAAGTTTTCACCCGGGTTCACCATCTTTTCGAGGTATTCCATAGCGGCGTAAACAGCTTCCTTGCAATCGGCGAGGCACTGCATGTCTTTGGTCTTGTGGTAGTGACGATAGACCATGAGCACATATTTCGGGGCGAGGTCCTTCCATTCCTTTACGTTGTGCCAGTCGTATGCATCCGGTTCGGCGTCGAAGGGGCTACCGAGGTCGTGAATTACGGCGCCACGCACTGCGCGCGGGCCTTCGAGTTTCGGGTCCGGGAGGTCGGCGTAGGGGAGGTTCACAAATTCGTGGTGGCGGCGACGGTTTTCGTTCACGGCGAGGATGGCATCGCCAAAGCGCTTCATTACAACGCCATCGAGACGCGGCATGAGGGCGAGCAAGCTAAAGCTGCCGTAGAAGTAAACGTCGAGAGAGTTGAAGAACGGATAGTCGGCGCATTCGCGAACGAGGAAGCGGTCTTCCTTGTCCCACACGGTGGCTTCGGCGAGGAAGCTGAGCGTGTTGATAGCGAGGCTCTTGAATTCAGCCTGCTTGGCGGCAGTCTTGTAGAGCTTGGCGACCGGCTTCTTCGGAACAAGGTTTTCGAAAGCCTTGAGGCGAGCGTCGAAAGTCTTGTCGGCGGCGAGAGCTTCCGTGAGGAGAGCGACCACGCGGCCGTAGGCTTCCGGATAGAATGCTGTATATTTCTTCGCGGAGGTGAGCTTGTTCAGCTTGATTTCCGGGAAGTCGAGCACCATATTGAATTGGAAACTGACCTTCTGCTTCGGCTTGAGGACTGCGGTCACGGCGATGGCACCTGCAATCGTTTCACGACCGCTGTAAACGTTCTTGACCCAGGAATTGGCAACGCGACCGCTCTGGAGTGCAGCCTTCAAGACGGCTTTGGCGTCGTCCTGGTAGAACATCGGCTTCACGGAAACATTGAGGTTGTCCTTCTTGTTCCAAGCCACACTCACGCCCATGCAACCGTTGAAGTCGCTTTCGGCGAGAGCCTTTTCGTTATAAAATTCGATACCGCGAACAGAGCGGCCATCTTCGAGTTCCTTGTCGAACTGCACACCCTTCGGGAAACGTGCGGCCGGAACGAGCACAAAGCTAGAGTCCTGAACGCCCTGGCGGTCCTTCTTGGCCATGTAGCCCGTGATGCTGTCCTGAATCTGGACAATCGTCACTTCGCGGGTTTCCTTGGTGTTGTTTTCGAGCGTGAAGACGGTGGCGTTCACCGGGAGGCTGGAGAGGCGTTCGTCGCCCGGAGTCACGTAGCTGGACTGCGTCTTGGTGATGGCGACACCCTTGCCTTCGTAAACTGTTTCGCTGACCGGATAGAGGGCGGTGTACTTCATCTTGGCGGCGTCATAGCCCGGCTGGCCGAGGAATTCGCTGTCGTTTGTCCAAGCGGCGGTGAGGGCGCCTTCGCGGGCAGCCTTTTCGCCAACCATGCCGTCGAAGAAGTCGATGAGTACGGCGCGGTTGATGGCGGCAACGTCTTTGCCTGCGGCGATCAAAGCCTGGGTGCGGTCGCTGAACTGGATGTGCCAGCGTTCAAAAGCGGCCTTGTTCGTTGCAAAAAGCGTCTTGTCGGCAAGCACCTTGTTGAGCTTGGCTTCGGCCTTCTTCTGGTCCTTCATGTCGGCGTCGCCGAAAACGCGTGCGCCGTTAGCGTCGAGGAGTGGGAAGTTGTTGTTGTAGATGCCGAATGCGGCGAAGTTGCCGATCACGAGCGCGGCCTTTGCGCTGAGCACGGCTTCCTTGAAGAAGAAATTGTTGAAGCGGAGGTCAGACGGCTTTTCGGTGCGGACCTGGACGCCCGGCATCACGTTCATCACGGGAGTCGTGCCAGCAGGCGTTGCTGTGAACGTAGAACCGATACCGCCAACGGCGATACCCGTGGTGGATGGCGTTGTCGAAAGCGGGGTGTACCACGGCTGAATGAATTCAACAGCGAGGCCCGGGGTCATCAATTTTTGAACGGTTCCGGCCTGTTTTGCGCCGGCGAGATAATCTTTAATGCTCATAATGAGGTCCGATATTTAAAGGTTTATACAAGGGGAAAGATAGTAATTAGACGAAAGACGAGTGCGTCATCCTGACGCCGAAGGCGGAAGACAACCTCGAAAGGCGAGTGTTGCAGCCATGCTTGCATGGATATAACCGAGCCGAAGAGGTTGGGGCTTGCCCCATCCAGTGAAGTCTTGTTGTTTTAAACATTTGCTTCTTCGTCATTCTGGAGGGAGCGCATGCGACCGATAGGATCCAGTTAAGTCTTGTTTTACGATATCTTTTTTCAATCATTTTACATCGGTTTTGTTTGATTGAATTATCTTTAGGGTATGACAAAGTTGATTTCTTACATGCTCCCCGGCGTTTTCCTCATTGTCGTTTTCTCCTTGCTGAAAGCGTACGTGATTCCTGTTCATGTGACTTTTGAATCGTGGTTCATCTACCTCAATTTCTTCGTCTGGGTCGTGTGCATTGTAGTCCCGTGCCTCATCTATTATCTCCGCACCCCACCTGGAATTGACCACAAATAGCTATATTTGGGCGCATGTTCAAAATAGGTGTCATGGCTTCCGGTGGCGGGAGCAATTTTAAAGCGATTATTGACCGCATTGGCGAGGGTGACCTCGAAGCCCTGTGCAAGTTCTTGATTACGAACAACGGTGGTTGCGGTGCGGTGCACCATGCCGAGGAATACGGAATTCCGGTTTATCATATTTCCGGGAAAACGCATCCGGAGCAGGCGGCGTACGAGGCCGCAATGCTTGAAGTTCTCGATAAGTACGATGTGGATTTGTTGATTCTGGCGGGTTACATGAAGGCGCTTCCGCTTTGCATGCTCAAGCGCTTGCCGGATCGCATTTTGAACATTCATCCGTCGCTATTGCCGAAGTATGGCGGTAAAGGGTTCTTTGGCCATCACGTTCACGAGGCAGTGCTTGCCGCGCACGATACGGAATCTGGCCCGACGGTGCATCTCGTGAGCGAGGAAATCGACCGCGGTCGCATCTTGGCACAGACGAAGGTGCCTGTGTTGCCGGACGACTCCGTTGAAACGCTTGCCGCCCGCGTCCTCGTGCAAGAACACGCCCTTTATTGGAAGACCATTAAGGAATACGCCCAGTCGCTGGGATTGCACTAACGTCATCCTGAGCAGCGTAGTCGTCAATCCAGTGAAGTTTTTAAATGAAATTTAAACTGCCTGCATTTTTGGAAAACATCGAATCCCCGGTAGAAGGGGAGGTGGCGCTACGCAAGTTCGCTGCCAATCCTCTCGCGTTTGGCGGAGACGGCTCGCTGGATTTGTTTGCCACAGGGAACTGTGCCGAGGCAACCGCTAATAGCACGGCAATTGTCGTGGGCATTGACGAAGTCGGGCGTGGACCGCTCGCAGGGCCGGTTGTGGCATGTGCTGCGGTGCTCAAGTCGCCTGATGCGCTCTTGACGCTGAACGATTCCAAGAAGCTTTCGCGACCGAAACGTGAAGCGATGTTCGAAGATGTGAAGGATGCTTGTGCGTGCTATGCCATCGCAAGCGCGAGTGTCGAAGAAATTGACGAGATGAATATCCTCGAAGCGGATTTCTTGGCGATGCGCCGTGCGTTGCAGGCTCTCGGATTCCCCGGCTTGAACGAAACCGCCCCCGAAATCCCCATCGAAGTCAAAGGCTCGCTTAATTGTCATCCCGGCCTTGTGCCGGGATCACCTTTCCCGTCTAACATTCTAATCGCCGTTGATGGCAATCTCAAAATTCGTGGCGTTCCCGCCGAAAAGCAAATGCCCATCGTCAAAGGCGACGGCCGTATTGCAAGCATCTCTGCCGCATCCATCCTTGCCAAAGTTTTCCGTGACCGTTATATGGACAAATTAGAAGAACTTTATCCAGGTTACGGTTTCGATAAGCATGCCGGCTACGGCACAAAATCTCATTTGGACGCCATCCGCCGCCTAGGTTACACCCCAGCCCATAGAAAAAGCTTTCATCCTAAGGGATTGTAAACCGTGTAAGGTGACCCCGGAATAAATCCGGGGTGACAGTAAGGGGTAAGTGCTGGGTGACAGTAAGGGATAAGTGCGGGGTGACATTGGGCAGAAACGTTCTTGTTTTGCTGTCATGCCGGACTTGTTCCGGCATCACCTTTTTTTGTATGTTGTTTTTTATGAAACAACATAATTATTATGTCTACCTTTTGACATCATACGATAATTCTGTATTCTATGTAGGGGTTACAAACGATTTGATTCGTCGTGTAATAGAGCATAAGATTCATAGAAACGATGGGTTTACGAGTCAATATGGCGTAAATAAATTGGTGTATTTCGAAACCTTTTCTAATGTCGAAGATGCTATTAAAAGGGAAAAACAGGTGAAACGCTATAAGCGCTTGTGGAAAGTGAATCTGGTGAATAGCATTAATGCTGAATGGGAAGATTTGTCGATGCAAATCGGAGTTACAGAAGAAATGCTTGAGAATGCGAAGCATTCGCAAGAATAAGGCGGAAACGCTCTTGTTTTGCTGTCATGCCGGACTGTCATCCCGGACTCCGTTCCGGGACGGCATCGCCTTTAAACTGTGTAAGTTGACTCCGGAATAAATCCGGGGTGACAGTAAGGGGTGGGTGCGTTTTTGATTGCGTGTGTGACGGAGGGGGTGGGGGATGTTCCGCGTGCGTTCAAACTGCGTTTCGCGCGGTTCAATCGGCGTTACAGAATCGTGTAAGGTGACCCCGGCACGGTGGCCGGGGTGACAGTAAAAAAAGAAGACTCAACAGTTGTTGAGTCTTCTTTCTGCGGGTGCCAGGACTCGAACCTGGAGCCTTTTGGTTCGTAGCCAAACGCTCTATCCAGTTGGGCTACATCCGCGTTTTGTCTTCTTTCGTTGACGTGCCCAAATATAGAATTGTAGGGGAAAATGTCAAGGGTTGATGCTCAAAAAAGTGTTTTTTTTTCAAAATAGGGCACAAAGGTCTCGATGTTGCGTTTTTGAGGCCATTTCCAGCCCCCTTTATTTAAACACCCCTTTTTCTTTAGCTATTTTTGTCCGCAACCTTTTTAGTGTAATTTAAGATGAAAAAGTTCAAAGATTTCATGAAGAAATTAGGTGCGGCCATCAAATTGTATGGCTCCATCGTTTGGCAGAAAATTTGGAATGTGTTGAAGATTGCCTTCGCCAACAAAGTTTTTCGTTGGTTCTTTATCTTCATGATTCCGATTATCTTGTTGTTCATTATTATTGTCATCGTCTTTATCCACTACTCGCCGCAATTGCCGTCGCTTTCGCAGCTGGAGCAGATCAATCCGAAGCTCGTGACGAACATCTACGACAAGGATGGACAGATTGCGCACGAATACTTTGTGGAACGCCGCGAATGGACCTCGATCGACTCGATTCCGCAAAAGGCGATTCAGGCCGTGATGGCGACCGAAGACCGCGCTTTTTACAAGCACTGGGGCATGAACGTTTGGGCTATTCCGTCTGCGCTTATCGAAAGTGCCAGGTCCGGCAACAAGCTCCGCGGTGCATCGACCTTGACGCAGCAGCTGACCAAGCTCCTGTTCCTCACGCCGGAACGTACGATTTCCCGTAAAATCAAGGAAATGATGACGGCTATCCGAATCGAACAGACCTACACGAAAGAAGAAATTCTCGAATTCTACATGAACGAGGTCTATCTTGCGGGCGGCAACTACGGTTTCCAGGCCGCAGGCCGTTTCTACTTCGGCAAATCGCTGGACAGCCTTGATATTCCTGAATACGCTGTGCTCGCCGGTATGTTGCAGCGCCCTGAAACTTACCGTCCGGACCGTCATCCGAAGGCCTCCCTCCGCCGTCGCAATACGGTGCTCTACGCCATGCGCGATGCCGGGTTCATCACGAACGACGAATACCACAAGTACATTGAACAGCCGATTGTGCTTGCCCAGAAAGAAAAAGAAGAATCTAACGAGTCCGGCTTGTACTTTTTCGAAGAAATCCGCAAGTACATGGAAAAGAAGTACGGCGAGAATTCGCTTTACGCCGACGGCGTGTCCGTCTATAGTACAATCGATCCGGAAATCCAGGCCTACCTTGACAGCGTGGCCCGCAAGCATATCGAAAAGGTGCGCCGCCGTATCAAGTACCGCACGGTCCGCAGGCTTATTTTGACGAAAAAATACAACATGTCCGAAGACAGCATCGTCGCGCATTTCGACAGTGTCTATACGCTTTTCAAGAGGCAATATCTTAAAGGGGATACGGTTCGCAATAAGCGGGGGCAGTTCGCGCGCTTCCCGGACAGTAACCGTTACCATCATGCCGAAGTGGCCGCTATCTTGATTGAAAACCAGACGGGTGCCATCCGCGCGATGGTGGGTGGCAGCGACTTCAACAAGTCCAAGTGGAACCGCGCCGTGCAGTCCTTGCGCCAGCCGGGCTCCTCGTTCAAGCCGATTGTCTATGCGACAGCGATGGACAACGGTGCAAGCCCCTGCGACTCCGTGGATGACCAGCCGGTGACGATTCCCGATCCTGATCCGAAACATCCGAACAAGGTTTGGCGTCCGGGCAACTTCGAGCACGACTTCGAAGGCAAGATGACGCTCCGACGCGCCCTCTACAAGTCCAAGAACCTGCCTGCAATTTTGACGGGTATGAAGTATGGCCTCAGCAACGTGGTGAACTACGCCCGAAAGTTCGGCATCAAGAGGGCTCCGCTACAGGCAGTCCCGAGCCTTGCGTTGGGCTCCGTCGGCGCGACATTGATGGAAATGACCTCGGCCTATACCGTGTTCCCGAACGGGGGCAACCGCATCGAGCCTTACATGATTGAATCGATAGTCGATAGGCATGGCGAAGTTCTCGAAAAGAATTCGAAGGTGGAACATGAAGTTCTGCGGCCTGCGTCCGCTTACCTGATGGTCGATATGCTCAAGGACGTGAACGTCCGCGGTACGGCTGGCCGTGTCTGGGGGTCCGGGTTCCGCCATCCGAGCGGCGGCAAGACCGGTACGACGAACGACTATACGGATGCGTGGTACATCGGCTTTACCAAACAATACACGATGGGCGTTTGGATTGGCTCCGACAGTCCGGGAACCATGGGTGCCGGTCACACGGGTACCGAAGACGCTCTCCCGATTTGGATGGCGACGATGTCCAAGCTGCATAAGGATTTGCCGAAGCTTCCGTTCCCGGTACCTGCGGGCGTGATTAGCCGTGGCATCTGCAACCATACGGGCCTTATCGCTGGCGAGTTCTGCTCCGAAAAAACTTACTGTCTCTACACGGCAGGCTACGGCCCGACTGAAAAGTGCGATGGCAACCACTTCTCTCAGACAAAGTCTGCGGACAACGCTACTTTGTTCAGCAACAAGGGCGTGGTGGAAAACAACCGCTACGAAGATCCTAACGCCAACAAGAAGAAAAAGAAAGGCAAGAAGGATAAGGACGAACCGCAGCCGCCTGTGCGCAGCACCCGCAAGATGTTCTAAAGAACGGAAGGAGCCTGTGTGGCTCCTTTTTTCGTGCCACTGTTCTGACGAGACTCATTTTTCGTATTTTATAAACATGATTTCTAAGCAAATTGTTTTCTCGCTTTTTTGTTCCTTGGTTGCTCTGGCTTTTACGGGATGTTCCACAACGCATGTCCATAAACTGCACATGGAGGTATCGGAATCTCCAGAAGTCCACGGAGCCAATACTTATCAAAAGCCGCATTCCGTTATGCTGCGCGCCACCGGCAAACTCAACGTCAACCCGAAAAAGAAAGTAAGGTTCTTCCCGGAAGAGTCGTTGGAAGAGGGAAAAGATGTTGACTGGCTCTATAAAATGGGCGGCGTCGATTTTACCGGCAGTGCGGATTTTTTGTACAAGGCTGACGAAGACTTTTTCGGAGGAGGCGTCGGGTACAAGGACGGCATATACCATTATTTCATGTTCGGAAAGAACAAGTCAATATTTGAATATGGAATTTTCTTTGGGCTCTACCATCAATACGGCCGTCTAGATTACGCAGGAGAACATTGCGATGGAAACATATTAGACGAAAAATGCACTCCTTTTGCAGAAAGAAAAAATGATTTTTACTCGGGCGTTCTAGCAGGTCTGTTCGCAGGAGTCTATTACAACAATATCTTTTTTAACTATACCTGGAGCTTCACTGGGCCGTGTCCCGATGTTGATGGATCAAGCGAATTTATTTCCACAATTCATTCGCACTATGTTACGCTGGGACACAGGTTCGACAAGATTGAGTTCAGCGCTGGCGCCATACTGACATTCGTTGACAGTGGCTTCGCGAACTTCGGCTTTACAAGCGGATTGAGCTTTTATTTGCTGTAAAATTGCTCTGCGTCATTCTGCATAAAAAAAATCCCGAGCTCGTGAGAGTCGGGATTTTCAGTGGAGTTAGAATATGAAATTCTATTACATCATGCCGCCCATGCCCATGGACGGATCCATAGCCGGAGCAGCCGGTGCCTTCGGTTCCTTCTTTTCGGTGATCACGCAGTCCGTCGTGAGAATCATCGAAGCGATGGACGCTGCGTTCTTGAGGGCCGTGCGGGTCACCTTAGCCGGGTCAATGACGCCAGCCTTGATGAGGTCTTCGTAAGTGTCCGTCTTAGCGTTGTAGCCAAAGCCGTCCTTGCCTTCCTTGACCTTGTTCACGACCACAGAGCCTTCGAGGCCAGCGTTCTGGACGATCTGGCGGAGAGGTTCTTCGATAGCGCGGCGGATGATTGCAGCACCCGTCTTCTGGTCGGCATTGTCGAACTTGAGAGCATCGATAGCCTTTTCGGCGCGGATGAGAGCAACGCCACCACCCGGAACGATACCTTCTTCGACAGCGGCGCGAGTTGCGTGCATAGCATCGTCAACGCGGTCCTTCTTTTCCTTCATTTCAACTTCGGTAGCAGCACCGACCTTGATTACGGCCACGCCACCGGCGAGCTTTGCCAAGCGTTCCTGGAGCTTTTCGCGGTCGTAGTCGCTCGTGGTAGCTTCGATCTGCTTCTTGATTTGACCGATACGGCCCTTGATGGAGGCTGCGTCGCCAGCACCTTCCACAATCGTGGTGTTGTCCTTCGTGATGGTGATGGACTTTGCCTTGCCGAGCACCGTAACCGGAGCGTCTTCGAGCTTAGCACCCGTGTCTTCAGAAACCAGCATACCGCCAGTGAGGATAGCGATATCTTCGAGCATCGCCTTGCGACGGTCGCCAAAGCCCGGAGCCTTGACCGCAGCAACCTTCAACGTGCCGCGCATCTTGTTCACAACGAGCGTTGCGAGAGCTTCGCCATCGACGTCTTCAGCGATGATGAGGAGAGACTTGCCCTGCTTTGCGACATATTCGAGCATCGGGAGCAAATCCTTCATGGTAGAAATCTTCTTGTCGTACAGCAAGATGAACGGATTTTCGAGAGCGACTTCCATGCTGTCCGTGTTCGTGACGAAGTACGGAGAGAGGTAGCCACGGTCGAACTGCATACCTTCGACAACGTCGAGGACCGTTTCAGCCGTCTTGGATTCTTCGATGGTGATGACGCCATCGTTGCCGACCTTTTCCATAGCGTTGGCGAGGAGTTCGCCAATTTCCGGGTCGTTGTTCGCAGAAATCGTAGCGACCTGGGCGATGTGTTCCTTGCCGTTAATCTTCACAGCCATCTTGCCGACTTCGGTGATGACAGCGTTCACGGCGGCGTCCATACCGCGCTTGATGTCCATCGGGTTTGCACCGGCGGCCACGTTCTTGAGGCCTTCGCGAGTGATGGCCTGAGCCAAAACCGTAGCGGTAGTGGTACCGTCACCGGCTGCATCAGAAGTCTTGTTCGCGACTTCCTTAGCCATCTGCGCACCGAGATTTTCGTATGCGTCTTCGAGTTCAACTTCCTTGGCGACAGTCACGCCGTCCTTGGTGACGTTCGGGGCACCGAAAGAACGTGCGATCATGACGTTACGGCCCTTGGGGCCGAGAGTGACCTTAACTGCATTGGCGAGCTTGTCCACGCCCTTCATGAGGGATTCGCGAGCTGCCACATCAAACTTCAATTGCTTTGCCATTTTTTATTGTCCTTTTTTATTTAAAACTTTTTGTGATTAGAGCGTCGCAATAACGTCCGATTCCTTCACGATGAGGTAGTTTTCGCCATCGACGGTAACTTCCGTACCGCTGTACTTGCCGTAAAGCACCACGTCGCCAACCTTGACTTCCATAGCGACGACTTCGCCCTTGTCGTTCTTGCGGCCCGGACCCACGGCCACGACCTTACCCTGCATCGGCTTTTCCTTTGCATTATCCGGAATGAAGAGACCGGAGGAGGTCTTCTGTTCGGCTTCGGCCGGCTTGACAACGATTCGATCTGCTAAAGGCTTGATCATTATTTTTATCCTCTTTTGGGCTGCGCCCAGTTAAATTGCTAGGCCCCGTTGGAATTGTTCCAAATTGGACCATATTTTTGTTTCGACCCTTTTAAAGCAATTTTCGTGCCAAATGTGCAAAATTATCGAAAATTCGCAAAAAACAACGAGAAAAGCGGAGAAATCGCTGGAAAACACGACCAATCCGGCGAACCCAAACGATACTTGTTTTATTTTGAGACGGAACCCGGCAGGGAAGTTCGGCTAATTACCGAATGTTTAAAAATGAAACATCAAGGCGGTTCCTATGGTTATGTAAGGGCAAACTTACACTTTGACACGAAAATTAAATATATATTGTTTCCACAGACCCCGTTTTCAGGAGAAAATAATGAAAAAATCCTTCATTCCCCTAGTCTTTGCGCTCGGCTTCTGCTGGGTTGGCTGCAACCAAACCGAAGAACAGGCGGCCGAACAGCCCATGACCCAAGAACAGTGCGTCCAGACACTTTGCACTAAAGACCAGTGCTTCATTTGGAGCGAAAAACTCAACCGTTGCGGCACCGCCGACGCCTTGAAAAAAGAAGAAAACCGGTTGAAGAAACTTGCCGAACGCGCCGAAAAGAAGGATTCCGCCAAGGTTGAAATGCCCAAGGCGTTGCGCGATTCCCTCTCCAAGATCAACAAGAAGAAAAAGAACCTGGAGAAAGAAATCGGTGTGCTCAAGAGTAACATCGATTCGCTTCTCGTCGCGGATTCCATAAGCAAAAAGCCGCTCACCGCCGAAGCGTATCTGAAGAGCAAACTCGACGAACAAAAGAAGGCCCTCGATGCGAAATACGCCGCGCTCATGGACAGCGTCAAGATTTTGAACCTCGTGAACCGCAAGCCCATCACCGCAGTCCAGTGGCTCGAATACAACAAGCACAAAAAATCAACCAAGCTCGAAAAGCTGGACCGTAAAGCCGAAAAACTGAAAAAGTAGGGAAGTTTAAAGTCTAAAGACAAAGCCTGCGAGTAACATCGCAGGTTTTTTTTTCATTGTAGATTTGCGAGCGAAAAACTAATGGAGGGCTGTTTATGACAAAAAAATTTCAAGGAAAAACTTATCTTGATCCCAAATACGATCCTGCTTTTAAAGAACTTTTCGATTCCGAGGAGGCAATCAAGGATTTTCTCAACGACATCCTTCGGCTGGCTGATGATGACAAAATCAAGAACCTATCTTTTGTGTTTGACAAAACTCTTCGTTTTCGAACGCCTAAAAATAAGAAAATTGTTCTAGATGTTTTTATCACCACAGATTCCGGCCGATTTTTTAATATCGAAATGCAAAAGTGGAAGCACGACTTTTTTATCGATCGTACAGTGCTTTATAATGCGGCCTTGGTGATTAAGGGTAAAATAGAAATGGATAATTCCGCTGAATTCAAATCCTTGCCTGAAGATACTCGGGAGACTAGACGTTATGAACTTCCAGAAACCATTTCTATTTGGATATGCGATTTTGAACTGCCGGGAATCGGAGACGAATACATTGACGAATGGAGCATATTCAGTCGCAATTCCGTAAATGACGGGGGCGTCAAACCTGTTTTTAGCAAAAATAAGTATATTATGATTAGTCTGCCCAACTTCAAAAAGTCCAAAGAAGAAGTCTGTTCTCGTTTGGACTCTTGGCTTTACTTGCTTAACCATGCTGGAGCCGACAATGATGTTCCCGATTTCGGTAACAAAATCATTAGGGATGCGCTTGAACGAATCCGGGTGGACAGAGCTGGTTACGATCTTTTGGCAAGGCAGGAAAGGGCTATGAAACGTGACGAAGAATACAAAACTCGATTGGCAAGTGCCGTTGTTAAGGCGAAACTCGAACTTCTTGGAAACTTAATTGCGGCCGGAAAAATCACTGTAGATGACGCGGTAAAAGCGACTGGTTATCCTAAAGAACTTCTTGGAGTCAAATAAAGGCCGGTTTTTCCAACCAAAAAACAGTTCTTAGTCCCCGAAATCAATTTTTTTTGCTTTTTTTTGCAATCAACTGTTTGCAAAATGAGCCCTTATTTCGCCTTTTTGAGCCCCGCGATTTTATTTTTACCAAAAATTGGTATGCGAAAATGTATTTGAGAAAAAGGAACAAGTGGGATAAGTTTCTCATCCAGCTCCGCCTGGTTCTCTTTTGGAAATTCGGTAAGCACAAGTTTTGGTAGGGTTCACTCACCCCG
>JAEEGH010011311.1_pt1 | contig 20271 bp, 14 predicted proteins | sample 9134181 | NCBI WGS metagenome assembly JAEEGH01 (sample SAMN16246544, study PRJNA631951) | gut metagenome | biome: gut microbiome; feature: rumen; material: DP-attached | host: Bos | place: Iran: Karaj | collected 2018-10
TGCACTACAAGGGTGGCAACAACCGCAAGAGCCACCACTTCTATGCCAACTGGCGGAGAGACCATCCTACTGTAAACCACCACAACAGCAGAGGCTGGCGTGATGCAGGAAACGCAAATGTTATGCCGCACAGGGCTGGAGGAAGGGGCCAAGTCACCACTCCCAACCATCGCACCGCACATAACACGAGCCGCTCCTCGGGAAGCTTTGGGGCAGGTCGCCACTAATCCATTAATCTCTCTATATGCCTTCGAAAGGAGGACCTTCGCAGGGAGCTTCAGCAATGAGGCTCCCTGCTTGCAGTATAGACTCCAGCAGCAGACCCACCCCCATCCCCTCCCTGTGAGGGAGGGGCGTATATAGATTTGCTGTGTAATGATTGAACAATCAATTTTGCCTTGCAAGCGACCTAAGGTCGAGCGGGCAAAACTGTCTCAGAATGCAATTTGTATGCTCTACGCAGTCGCAGCAAAAGCCCCGGAGGGGCGATGGAATACAGGCAGGGGTGTAACCCCTGTGAAAGCAGACGGAACGAAAGCCCCGGAGGGGCGACAGAGTATCCCACCTTCACAGAGATGCGCCCATGCCTGGACGATTGGTGCTCACCATCGGACAATTGGTGCTCACCATCGGACGATTGGTGCTCACCATCGTCTTCCGCCGCCCCTTCGGGGCTTATACGTTCATTATAATCGTCCTAAATTATTCACTTATATGCGGATAATCATTTTTCATAATTGTACTCACGCTCAATCTGATTAATCCGACCGAGCGTTTTGAATGGTTAATTTCTGCTTAAGCCAAGAGAAAAATTGTGAACGGATGTAAAATGAAAATTTTTGATTTTTTACAAAATAAAATTTGAATCCACTTTAAAAAGTCGGATAGTCCGACCGATTAATATATTACGTTAGTTTAACACTATATCGCTCTTTGACATTTTGCAATCTGGAAATAAATGTGTACCTTTGTACTATAAATACGAGGTATCACATGGCATTCAAGAAGAGTAAACAGAAATCCCAGCCCGACCTGTTCGCCACGGCATCGTTCTCTTTGCCGGAGCGTGAGCGCAGGTACATGGAAGACGAGCTGTCGTGGCACAACGAGTTCTATCGCAACGTACTGCTAAACATTGACGAGGAGATTCTTCGTCCTCTCTTTGTAGACGGCAACATGGGTGCTCCCACAAAGCAACTCCGCATCCTTATAGCGATGCGCATGTTGAAGGAGGGTCGCGGCTGCAGCGATGAGCAGCTTTACGAGAACGTCCGCTTCAACCTTGTCTGGCGTCAGGCCGTCGGCCTTTTCAATATCAACGACGAGTGCCCGTCAATAGACTCCTACTACATGTTGTTCCGCCGCATCGCTGAGTACGAGCAGAACAATCCTGAGCATGTCAACCTCTACAAGAAGATCTATCAGGACTTGACGGCCAAGCAGATCAAGAAGTACAAGATAGCCGGTCGCACCATCCGCATGGACTCCAAGCTTATCGGCAGCAACATCGCCTGGTTCTCGCGCTATGAGATTATCCATGAGACCTTCCGCAAGCAGGTTTCCGAGCAGGAGGCGATGCGCATCTCCGACCAGCTTTACCGCCAGAAGGCGCTCGACTTCCTTGCCGAGGATGCCTCGAAGACGGTGTACCGCTCGGACGACGAGACGCTGGGGCAGCGCCTGCTCGACCTTGGCATCGTCATCAGCCACATCCTTGCCATGCGTGGCGAGGGTGAGGTTTCACTGCTTCACCGCGTGTTCCACGAGCAGTATGACGTGGACAAGGACGGCAACATCACCGTGCGTGACAAGAAACTCGTCAGCGCTACCAGCGTGCAGAACCCGAACGACCCCGACGCCGCCTACCGCAGCAAGGGCGGCAAGAAGGTCAAGGGCTACTCCACGAACATCACCGAGACCTGCGATGAGGAGGACAAGCCGAGCCTTATCACCGACGTACAGGTGAAGCCCGCCAATGCAGCCGACAACGGTTTCCTGAAAGATGCCGTAGAGGATACCAGGAAGGTCACTGACAACAGCATTGACAAGGTCATCGTGGACGGAGCCTACCAAAGCAAGGAAAACAGAAATCTCGCCTCTGATGAGGAGAACGGGTTCGAACTCGTAGCCAACGGTCTGCAGGGCAAGCCCTCGCGCTTCGACCTTGAGCTGCAGGATGACGGCAGTCTTGAAGTGACGGACAAGCAGACGGCAGAGGTCATCACAGCCACGAAGGTGAAGGACGGCCAATGGAAGATTGCCGTAGAAAGCCCCAAGGGAAAGAAGTCATACCGATACTTTGACAATGAGGCCATCGAACGCTCACAGAACCGACAACGGATGGAAACCATCCCGTGGGAGGAGCGCAAGAAACGCAACAACGTCGAAGCGACCATCTTCCAGTACTGCTTCCTGACAAGGAACAACAAGACACGCTACAGAGGACTCTTCAAGCAGACACTACAGGCACTGGCCCGTTGTGCATGGATCAACATGCGCCGTCTGTTCATCTTTGACGTGAAAGCAGCCAATCTGGCACTCCAGAAAGCATAAAATGTTTCAAAGAACGCATTCAGTCCTCATCTGAGGGCTATAGATGAGCCCGTGAGCGTCCTGTTGGTCATCTGAGACCGATTTCCGACTCACGCCAGCTCCGAGAGTAAACGACCAACGCTGGGATACAAAGCCAGTCTGAGGTCAATGCCTAATCAAATTAATGCCACATTTTCAAGTGGACTCAAAGATCATTTTCAATCTTTAGGCGCGCTTCAAGAACAAACATTCTTTTTGTTGGAGTAAATAACGCACTTATTACAGCATTTAGACCAACTTCTGTTACCGTAGTAGCGACACCACCCAATAGTTGACTTGAAAAACTATGTTTGTTGTTTTGTGCCAATTCGGCATTTACGGCTGCTGTAGTTCCACTAACAGTTCCACGCAATATGCTTGCGACCTCTGGACTATTCCTGTTTATTTTTTCAGAACTCCATAAAACATAAATAGAGTCTGTTGCATATGGAATTATTAATTGAGAATAATAATCTCGAATCTTTTTTATTGAAACAGTTCTGCCTATATCTACATCCATCTGAAAAGCAACTTCACTCTTGTTTGTGATACAAAATGAAATCGTATCCATCTTCGTGTTATAATTAATTTGCATAAATATATCTGTGCCTCCATTCGGATATGAAGAGTTTATTTGATTCTTTTTCCCTTTATCCCAAAATAGATTGTCTGCGACCCATATCCCATCTATTTTCTTATATGGAGGTACATATTTCCGTATTTTATCCATTTTAGAATTCAAGTTTGAGATATAATCAGAAATCGCATTATTTTGCTTAAAAGCGTTGTTGTTTAGTTCTATAATAGTCTGCCCCAGTTTTATGCTATCCATCTTTTCTGCATAGATATTACCTTTAATATAAAGTAAAGAGGGTAGTTTCTCATCATTAACATCTACTATATTCTGATATAAGTTAATAACAGGCAAAACCTTATCTTTCTGTTCCTTTTCAAGCAGAGACGTTATCTTGTCCATATAATAAGAACGCATTTTGCTTTTACTATCACTTGACAATGCCTCATAATAACTTTTGATTGTTGTCATTAGCGACAACGCATCTGAACTATTTGCTTTTTGAATGAACTCATTAGTCAAGGTTTCCAATTTCGTTTCATCGAAATCCTGTGCCAATCCATCAACGATGGAAAAGCAAAGCACCATACAGAACAATAGTAACTTTTTCATATCCGTTTTGTTTTTAGTTAATACCAACATTTCATCCTTCAACAAGTTAGCACTAACCCACTTGAAACGGAGAGAGCGCAGACCCGCCATATCTCACTCAGGCCTACCACAGCCTCAAATACCTTATGGTGAAGTCTACGCTCTATGCGTACACTCCAATAGGTATTTGAATCTGCTCGTCTTTCTCATTAGAGGTGGTAGTTCGAGTGAGAATTGAGCAATCAAAAGTCTTGTCTCTTGCGAGAACACGCTGCAAATATACAAAAAAGATAGCACTTTCGGTATCATTTCTTCAAAAAACTAATCAAAATCTTGCATTATTCAGGAAAAAGCATTATATTTGCACCCGAAATGAAGAAGATTCTCGGATAAGACAGTCCGAATCAAACGATAACAGAACCCGTCGGCATCCCGTAGATCTGCTGGCGGGTCACCTTTTATATAGACAGTAATGAGCAATCAGAAGCCGCGCACGATAGAAGATCAAATCAAACTGCTCCGTTCAAGAGGAATGCGGTTCAGCAGTGAGGAATATGCGAAGGAATGCCTGTCGCATATTAGCTATTTCCGTCTGAAATACTATTGGACGGATATGATTGACGAAGAAACGGAACATGACTTCCTTGAAGATGCTTCTTTTATGACGTGATAGCACGATACAACTTTGACCGCAGCCTCCGTCTGATTCTCTTTGATGCCATTGAAATAATAGAGGTTGCACTGAGGGCGAAGATTATCAACCATCTGTCACAGGCAAAGGACAGTGGGCTTTGGTATCTGGATGAATCTCTCTTTGAAAAGATGGAGTACTACGAGGACTTTGTGCTTGACCTCAAATATGAGTTTGAGCGCAGTACAGAGCCTTTTGCCAAAGAATACATAGCCAAGCACACCAATTGGGATAGCGAGTCGATGGAAGGTGACAATCCTGATGCATGGATGATACTGGAAGTTGCCACATTCGGCACACTATCAAAGATGTACAAGAACCTGAAGAGTCAGTTGCCCCAACGCGCCACTATTGCTAACGAGTTTGGACTATACTCTGCTAAGGAACTTTCCAGTTGGTTAGAGGCAATATCCGTTCTGCGAAACATCATCGCCCATCATTCCCGTCTTTGGAATAGAAGCCTTGCCAAGCAACCCATGAACATCAAGGGGCATCGTGACAAGTGGTTGAACACCCCATTTACAGACAATCAGAAAAAGAAGCCCTACGGAGTTATCACGGCAATGCTTTATCTCTGCAATGCCATATATCCAGAGAATCAAATCAAGGCTAAGATTCTTTCCTTGCTGGATAATAGTAAAGATATTCCTTACGGCAAATTAGGCTTCACAGGCAACTGGCGAAACGAACCGATATGGAAGTAAAGAGGACTGCTAATTAGTCCTAATTTATTTTGCCGTCTCATTTATTCTGTGTACCTTTGTCCCCGACAATGAGCCATTGAAACAGGCTGGTGGCTTAGCGTCGGGAGTTCTTTGACTAGCAAAGCGTGCAAAGCACGATTACATTGACAAGCAAATCAAAGCAGAATGCGGAATTGAGAACCGTCTCTTATTCGTAACCCAATTTTTCCTCAATCCCTCAAACTGCCTTTATTTACAAAAGGTTTGCGTTTTGTCCAAAGTTACGAAATAATTCTTAATTATTCACGCTTAATTCTCAATTTCTTTGTACCTTTGCATCCGCAATGAGATATTTTGTGACTTTTAGCTACGATGGCAGCCGTTATCACGGGTGGCAGATACAGCCCAACGGCGACTCGGTGCAGGCTCAGCTGCAGCGTGCTTTGTCGCTGCTATTACGTAGTGAAATTATCGTGACAGGAGCAGGTCGTACGGATGCTGGTGTTCATGCCCGTATGATGGTGGCTCACTTTGACTTTCCCGACGAGTTAGATGGTCAGCTGCTGACCTACAAGCTCAACAAACTGCTGCCTCGTGACATTGCCGTCAGCCGTGTTGAGCGCGTTGCTGACGATATGCATGCCCGTTTCTCGGCCACCAGCCGCATGTACCATTACTACCTGCATACGGAGAAGAATCCCTTCCTCAGTTTTACTTCATGTGAACTTCATTATCCGTTAGATTTCAAGAAGATGAATGATGCCGCTCGTCTGTTACTTGAATATGAGGACTTCGGCGCTTTCTGTAAAGCCCATGCCGACGTGAAGACAACCATCTGCCACGTTACTGCTGCTGAGTGGCATCAGACCAGTCCATCGACGTGGTACTTCGAGATACGGGCCAACCGTTTTCTGCGTAACATGGTGCGCGCTGTCGTGGGCACGCTCATTGATGTGGGGCGTGGACGTGTCACTATGGAAGAATTCAAGAAGATTGTAGAAGGAAAAAAACGAACAGAAGCAGGCGAGTCGATGCCCGCTCATGCCCTGTTCTTAGAAGACATCACCTATTAAATAGTTAAACTCCATGTGGCTGATTTTAGCATTTATGTCAGCAGCCCTCTTAGGTTGTTATGATTCGTTCAAGAAACAAGCATTGAAAGCTAACGCGGTCATTCCCGTTCTGTTTCTCAATACTCTGTTCTCGTCGCTCATTTTCCTGCCGTTTATTCTGTTGAGCGGTACGACCGATGTGCTTGATGGCAGTATTTTCTACGTAACGTCGGCAGGTTGGGAGGCTCACAAGTACATTGTCCTGAAAGCTGTCATTGTATTGTCAAGCTGGGTGTTGGGTTATTTCGGCATGAAACATCTTCCGCTCACTATTGTCGGTCCCATCAACGCCACACGGCCCGTCATGGTCCTCATAGGAGCCTTGTTGGTGTTCGGCGAACGGCTGAACGGATGGCAATGGATAGGTGTGCTGTTGGCCGTAGTATCGTTCTTCATGTTGAGCCATAGCGGCAAGCGTGAAGGCATCGACTTCAAGCACGACCATTGGATTTACATGATAGTAGGAGCCGCAACCCTTGGTGCAGTAAGTGCCTTATACGACAAGTTCCTGATGGCACCCGTCAGCGAGGGTGGGGTGGGACTTGACCGCATGCTGGTGCAGTCGTGGTATAACTTCTACCAATGTCTCATGATGCTCGCCATGCTGCTGCTGTTATGGTGGCCGAAGCATAAAGAGACGACGCCGTTCCATTGGGCATGGTCCATCTTGGGTGTCAGTTTATTTCTCTCTACGGCTGATTTCCTCTATTTCTATTCGCTGTCATTGCCGTCGGCCATGATCAGCATCGTGTCGATGATCCGGCGTGGTAGCGTGGTGGTCAGCTTCCTTTTTGGAGCGCTTTTCTTCCAGGAGAAGAACCTGCGTGCCAAGGCATTCGACCTGGCTTTGGTGCTGCTCGGCATGGTGTTCCTCTATATCGGTTCACAATGATGAGTGACGTTGAAAAGTTAAAAAACAACAAGGCACAACAATTTGTTGGGCGATACATTGTTAATTGTTCAATGTTTTTCGTACCTTTGCACGGGTTTATGAAGTAAACTACTGATGAAAGAAAGTGTTAAAACTGCTGTGGAGCATATTCTCGACAGCTATTTGGAAATGAACAATCATCGCAAGACGCCTGAGCGTTATGCGATTTTGAATGCCGTATACAACTCGACCGGGCATTTCACGCTCGACGAGTTAGGCGAGAAATTGGCACGGGAATATAGGTTCCCCGTCAGCAGGGCGACGTTGTACAACACGCTGAACCTGTTTATGGAATTGCGGTTGGTCATCCGTCACCGTTTCCAGGGTACGACGAAGTATGAGGCTTGTTACGACAACAACTCGCATTGTCACCAGATGTGTACCGTCTGCGGCAAGGTTACCGAGGTGCGATCGCCCGAAATAGTGCAGGCCATTGACGAGATGCACTTGAAGCGTTTCCGGAAGGATGGCTTTACATTGTATATCTATGGCACCTGCTCGACGTGACAGGCCAAGATAACACGACAGAAGAGAATGAAGAATTCGACAAAAACAAATAACAAATGAATCAAGGTAAAGTTGATGTCCTGCTGGGATTGCAGTGGGGCGATGAAGGAAAAGGCAAGGTGGTCGACGTGCTGACCCCTAAGTATGATGTTATTGCCCGTTTTCAGGGCGGTCCTAATGCCGGCCACACGCTGGAGTTCGAAGGCCAGAAGTACGTGTTGCGCTCTATCCCCTCGGGTATCTTCCAGGGAGGTAAGGTCAATATCATTGGCAATGGTGTGGTGCTGGCTCCCGATCTCTTCATGGATGAAGCCAAGGCATTGGAAGAGAGCGGCCACGAACTGAGGAACCGTCTGCACATATCCAAGAAGGCACACCTTATCATGCCGACACACCGTGTGCTTGATGCCGCATACGAGGCACAGAAAGGTAAGAACAAGGTGGGTACCACCGGAAAGGGCATTGGCCCGACTTATACAGACAAGGTAAGCCGCAACGGACTGCGTGTGGGTGACATTCTTGAGAACTTTGAGGAAAAATATGCAGCTGCCAAAGCCCGCCATGAGGCTATCCTGCAGTCGCTTGGCTTCGAGTATGACATCACGGAGGTGGAGAAAAAGTGGCTGGAAGGTATTGAGTACCTGCGCCAGTTCCCCATCGTTGACTCCGAACACGAGATTAACCATATCCTGCGCAGCGGCAAGAGCGTGCTCTGCGAGGGAGCCCAAGGTACGATGCTTGACGTCGATTTTGGCTCGTATCCCTTCGTTACTTCCTCGAATACCATCTGCGCCGGAGCCTGCACAGGTCTTGGCATCGGTCCCAACAAGATTGGCGACGTCTATGGTATCATGAAGGCTTACTGCACCCGCGTTGGTGCCGGTCCGTTCCCCACAGAACTGTTCGACGAGACGGGCAAGCTTATCCGCGACCTCGGCCATGAGTATGGTGCCGTTACAGGCCGTGAACGCCGCTGCGGCTGGATTGACCTCGTTGCCCTGAAATATTCCATCATGGTCAACGGCGTGACGAAGCTGATCATGATGAAGAGCGACGTGCTTGATGGATTCGACACCATCAAAGCCTGCGTGGCCTACAAGCAGAACGGTCAGGAGATCGACTACTTCCCATACAATATTGAGGATGGTATCGAACCTGTCTACCGCGAGCTGCCCGGCTGGAAGACCGATATGACGCAGTTCACCTCTGAGGAACAGTTCCCGAAGGAGTTCTCTGACTACATCGCCTTCCTCGAAGAGCAACTCGAAACTCCTATCTGTATCATCAGCATCGGCCCCGACCGTGACCAAACCATTGTCCGCAAATGAAACCTTCAATTCCCAAAGGAACGCGTGATTTTGGGCCACAGGAGATGGCCAAGCGCAACTATATTTTCAATACCATACGGCAAGTGTACGAACTCTATGGCTTCCAGCAGATAGAGACTCCTGCTATGGAGACCCTCCAGACGCTGATGGGTAAGTATGGCGAGGAGGGTGACAAACTGCTGTTCAAAGTTCTCAATAGCGGCGATTGTCTGGCTAAGGTTACCGACGAGGAACTGAAAGAGCGTAATCCGCTACATCTTGCTGCCAAAATGTGCGAAAAAGGCCTGCGTTACGACCTTACTGTGCCCTTTGCCCGCTACGTGGTGATGCACCGTGAGGAGTTGCAACTGCCTTTCAAACGCTACCAGATGCAACCCGTCTGGCGTGCCGACCGTCCGCAGAAAGGCCGCTACCGTGAGTTTTGGCAGTTCGATGGCGACATCGTCGGCTCTGACTCCCTGTTCAACGAGGTGGAGCTGATGCAGATTGTCGACTCCGTTTTCAACCGCTTCGGTGTTCGTGTACAGATTAAGATTAATAACCGCAAGATTCTCAGCGGCATTGCCGAGGTTATCGGTGCTGCCGACAAGATTGTAGATATCACCGTTGCTATCGACAAGCTCGACAAGATAGGCATCGATAATGTGAATGCCGAACTGCGTGAGGACGGGCTGACCGATGAGCAGATTCAGAAGCTGCAGCCCATCATCCTGCTTGACGGTACGAACGAGGAGAAGCTCAGCACTATAGCCGACGTCTTGAAAGAAAGCGAGACCGGCCTCAAAGGCGTTGAGGAAACCCGCTTTATCCTCGACACGCTGAAGGCATCAGCCCTGAAGAACGAGCTTCAGCTTGACCTCACCCTCGCGCGTGGCTTGAACTACTATACTGGTGCCATCTTCGAGGTGAAGGCCCTCGACGTAGAGATAGGCTCTATCACAGGCGGTGGCCGCTACGACAACCTCACCGGAATCTTCGGCATGCCAGGTATTTCAGGCGTTGGCATCAGTTTCGGCGTGGACCGCATCTACGACGTGCTAAACGCACTCGACGCCTATCCCAAGGATGCAACCAACGGTACCCGGCTGCTGTTCATCAACTTTGGTGATAGCGAGACGGCGTACTGCATGCCTGTGGCGGCCAAGGCCCGACAGGCTGGCATCCGCACCGAAGTGTTTCCTGATGCCGCGAAGATGAAGAAACAGATGTCATACGCCAACGCCAAGCAGATTCCCTTTGTGGCATTGGCCGGTGAGAACGAAATCAACGAGGGCAAGTTCACCCTGAAGAACATGCTGACAGGCGAGCAACAACTACTGTCGCCCGACGAGTTAATAGAGACCGTCCTGTCCTGTTAATACTTAATGAGTCTGACCTCAGAGTTAAGACCACTTGGAACGGGTTCCCACTCGTTGTAAGTGGTCTTTTTGTAGTTGATGTCCACAACATTGATTTCCTCCATCTTGCGCCATTTCACACCCTTGCGATCGAGGTCGGCGATGCGGTTGGCGGGGAGGTTGGTCACCTCGATGCGGATTTCATTGTCGCCCTTCTTCAGCGCGTTCTTGCAGTCGAGGACGAAGGGTACACTCCAGGCACAGCCTATGAACTCTCCATTGATATAGACACGTGCTGACTCACGCACGTCGCCGAGGTCTATGAGCCAGCCAGTAGTACCCTTGATATCCTTTGCCGACAGTTGGACATGGGTGGTATAGATGCCGGTACCCATGGTGACAGCAGCCAATTCATCCAACGTCTCCCATGTCTGTAGTTTGTCGAGTGCGAAGGTCTTTTCTACCTTTGGCGCTTCTTCGGTGAAAGAGAGCGTCCAAGGACCGGGCAATGATTTCCCTTCAGTCCATTGGGGCTCATGGGACTGATGGGTCTCATTAGTTCCAATAGCCTCATTATAGGTTTGGAGAATCCTCGACTCTCCTGACCTTAGACTGATGACAAGCCCCTGCTGGTCGAAGGTAGCGGGAGTGATGTCGCCATTCAGGGGATTGAACCACACGGCATCCTTGAAATCGACGGCTAACGGCTCAATGGTGTGAATATCGTCGGGCGTGAGGTTAGCCATGAAATAATGATAGCCTGTCGGATTCCTGCGACGGATAGCCTTCAGGCCACATTCCGTCTTAATGGCTTCGGGGGTGGCAGCCTGTCGGAGCGTCGTGGCATCTATATTATAAAAGATGTGGGCACCTTGCGCCTTCAGCTGTTCAATGTGGGCTTTTACGCTCTCAGGCATCTTTCCCGAACCAGGGATGATAAGGCCCTTGTAGCGGGTACCGGCTTTGGTGACGAGCATACCATCCTGATAGGTGACGCCCATCAGCAGGCGCTCGGAGATGTAGTCGCAGTCGAAACCGGCGCGGTCGATGGCGAGGATGGTCTTGATAAATTCCGGTGCCAGACTGCCCATCGCATGAATGGAGAACTGCATGAGCAGTTTCCTTGGGTTCTTCTGCCACATATCGCGTACAGGCAGCAGGACGAGGAAGTCATTATCGGGCTCTCCCCATTGCAGGAACGACTGACAGCGTTCCACATACTGCATGAAGTAGGGGGCATCGCGCCAAATCGAGTTCGTGGGCGACATGTCAATAGAGGCGTAGAATTTCCAGCCCGGCCACGTATCATCTTTAGGTGAGTAGCACGTACCGTGGAAGAACATGTGGTTGACACCGGCACAGAACATCAGGTCGAGGTCGGGCTTCAGCTGCGATAGCGACGTGCGGAAGTGCTCTGTAAGCCACGTAAAGGTCTCGCTTGAGGTGTAAGGCTTACCACAGACATGGGCTGCCGACGGGGCATACTTGAACATCGAGTAGTCGCTGTCATTCTTGCGGGTCTTGCCGGGATCAGTGCGAAGGCCCTTGATGCCGAGTTCGCTCAGTCCGAAACCTTCAATCTCGGGGATGTCGACAGCTGCATAGCAGTCAATGAGGTTGGCAGGCGAGCCATGAGCCTGGTTGCGGGTGACAGCCCCGTGCTTGTGCGCCCAGGCTGTCCACTGCTCAGTGAAGTTATCCAGTAGCAGGTCGCCAAGGGTCTCGCGATAGTCAGATAGGACAGATGCACCGCCAGCAGTATTTGTACGGGCTCCCAGCAGCTCGGGGAAGTGCTCTTCGAGCTTGTAGCCACGCCGCCTCTCAAACTCTTCGAGCAGCGTGGGTGTCCACGTGGCATCGCTCACCTCATAGGAGTCATTGAAGAAGGTGTGGGGATAAGGGGTATGCGTGCGCTCAAAAGCCCGCTCGATATAACGCAGGTAATTGGCCACAGCTTTCTTGTCGAAGTGATCGATGACCAGACCCTCGCCACCAGGGGCAGCACGCTTCACCTTCATCACACCATACTTTATATAAAGGGCGATGACTTTACAGGTTTGAGGTTTGAGAGTTGAGAGTTGTGTTTTATCTAAAGTCAGTTTGCCGTCCTTGACGCTGCCGGTCACGTCGATGGCATTGCCATCGGCTGTGTAGAGCATCACCTTGTGGAGGAAGGCGTTTTTGGCATCCCTCTCAGAGGGTGAGAGGTCGATGACATTAGCGTCAGCCTGGTCGGCCTGCAATCCCTTGTTGCCATTCACTGTAGACCAGACGCCGTCGCTGTCGATGGTCTTCTCCACGAAGAGAGCCTTACAAGCGCTCTCTTCCAGCGGCACCCAAGGTCCTCCGAAGGGCCAGCCTGTGCCTGTGGCCATATCAAGCTCAATGTCATTATAACGGCATTGCTCCTGCGTATAACGCAACATGCTGAGCCACTGGTCGCTCAGATAAGGGATGTTGTTCGCATCGTTGCCCTGCACACCGTAGATGGGCGTGATCTCCACAGCTCCAATGCCATGCTTAGCATACTCATGCAGGTTCCACTTCAGGTTCTCCTTGTCAACGGCGGAGCCCAGCCACCACCAGCGCACACCAGCCTTGGCCTCGGTAGTAGGTGTGGGCCAGGTCTGCGCCAGAGCGGGTGCGCAAAGAATTGTGAGGGCGATTGTGATGAAGGTCTTCTTCATGGGGTATAGTGTTTTATGAATGATCAGTTACCATCGGGCTTCACTACATCGGCATTCTTGGCTGGCGACCATTGGAATGTCTTCCAGTCGTCGGGATGAGCAGGGTCGAAGTCCTGCCAGTCGGAACGCAGCTGCTGTACCAGAGGCAGACCCAACTTCTTGATGCCCATCACCACACACTTAGCCACCTCATAGGCGCCATAGGGGTTGAAATGGGTGTTGTCGCGCAGTTCATTGGGCTGGTTGGGAAATGTGTTGGCTGGATAATGCACGAGTGCACGTTTCGAATCCTCCAGTCCCAGGGTCTCGAAGAACACCTTCGTCATCTGGTTCAGGTCGATCAGGGGCACCCGCTCCTTCTCAGCCACCATCTTCATGGCAGCGGGGAAGTCGCCATGGGTATTGCTAATCGTCTTGTTGTCACTTTCAAAAGAGCGGCGCTGTGTGGGTGTGCAGAACACGATGTCGGCACCCTTGGCACGCACGCGATCGATGAAAATCTTCAACTGATACTGGTAGTGATACCAAGCGCCGTCGCCTGGCTGACGCTCTTTCTCGTCGTTGTGTCCGAACTCCACGAACACATAATCACCCTTCTTCAACGTTGAGAGTATCTTATCCAGACGATTGGAGCCAATGAACGACCGGGCGGTGAGTCCGCTCTCGGCATGGTTGCTGACGGCAATGCCGGAACCAAAGAAACGGGTGATCATCTGTCCCCAAGAGGCCCAGGGCTCATTGGCCTGGTCGACCACAGTGCTGTTGCCACAGAGGTAAATGGTAGGCACCTGATCGTCGCGCTCAATATGGATGTTGCGCACGGCAGGCTGCGGGCCGTTGAACTCCAAGGTTAGTTTCTCGTCCCAGGTGAGATATCCTTTCTCGCGATCCTTGATCTTCACGTGTTTGTCGCCTTCAATCAGGGTAGAGCGTTTATTGAGCACGAACTCCACTGTCTGCGTATCTTTCTTCTTGGGAGTCAGGATGTTGTCCATCATCAGACGGCGACCTTCAGCACGAACAGTAGTGTTGCCGTTTTTCACACCGCCCAATTCTACTCGCACACGGTAGTTGCCGTCGGGCACCTTCACAGAGAAGAAGAAGGGCTCGGCGGTAGGCTTCTTGACGTTGGGAGCAGGCAGTATGTCATAGCCATAGCCTGTCTGCTGGTTGTAAACTGGCTGCGCCTGTGTCAGGTCGTAGTCGTAGGTCTGTGCCATCATCAGCGAGGGCAACAGAGCAATCATGGTAGCAATAGTCTTTTTCATGTTTGTTTTGAATAGGTAGTTTTGCTTTGAGATTGCAAAAGTACGCATTATTTTCGTAACTGCCAAATAATTTTGCCACATAATTCTCTTTCACACAAACACGCTAGTCTATTCCGTTGCCAGTATAGAGTTCATAATATTGTCCTTTCAGGGCGAGAAGCTCTTCATGGGTGCCATGCTCGGCGATGCGCCCGTGGTCGAGGACGATGATCTGGTCGGCATTGCGCACAGTACTCAGTCGATGGGCAATCACAAAGGTGGTACGTCCCTGCATGATGCTGTCCATACCTCGCTGCACGAGCTGCTCCGTACGGGTGTCGATGGAACTGGTGGCCTCGTCGAGGATAAGCACAGGAGGATTGGCAACGGCAGCCCTGGCTATAGCCAACAGCTGACGCTCTCCCTGACTAAGATTGCCTCCATCGCCCTGCAGCATGGTCTTATAGCCCTTAGCCAGACGGCAGATGAAGTCATGGGCTCCCACCAGCTGAGCAGCTCTGACGCAATCGTCATCGGTAGCTTCCAGACAGCCATAGCGGATATTGTCGAGCACAGTACCCGTGAAGAGGTGCGTCTCCTGCAGAACGATGGTCATGCTCTTCCTGAGCGACGGTTTGCTGATCTCTGTGATAGGTATGCCATCATAGAGGATCTCACCCCGCTGGATGTCATAGAAGCGGTTGATCAAGTTGATGATGGTAGTCTTACCTGCTCCTGTGCCTCCCACGAAGGCAATCTTCTGTCCCGGCTGGGTGTTAATATCGATATCGAAGAGCACCTGCTTCTCAGGCACATAACCGAAATCCACATCACGGAAGTCAACATCGCCCTTCGGGTCATTGAGTTCCTTGTTTCCCTCGTCCTTTTCAGGCTCGGCATCGCCCAAGGCAAAGACACGCTCAGCACCTACTGAGGCATTGAGAACGGAGTTGATTTGCTGACTCACATGGCTGATGGGTTGGGTGAAGCTTTTGTTGAGTTGCAGAAACGCAACAATCGTTCCCAGAGATAGTTCCCAACGTCCCGACAAGGCAAGAGCAGCACCCACTACAGCAAGTAGTACATAGCCTAGGTTGCCCAGGTTGCCATTGACAGGCATCACAATATTTGCAATCTTATTGGCATTGTAGGCCGAATAGCGCAGCTGCTCGTTGATGGCTTCGAAATCGGTAATAGCCTGCTGCTCGTGACAGAATACCTTCACCACCTTCTGGCCAGTCATCATTTCTTCGATGAAACCGTTGACTTTAGCCAAACTCTCCTGCTGCGTGCGGAAGAATCCACGCGACCATTTTCCCAGCTTGGTGGTGGCAATCATCATCACCACGGCGATGAAGATGCTGACCAAGGTCAGGGGTACCGATAACACCACCATCGAGGTGAACGTGGCCACAATGGTGATGACGCTGGAGAAGACTTGCGCCATGGCTGTAGAAATCATTTGACGCAATGAGTCTACATCATTGGTATATACCGACATAAGCTCACCATGCGAGTGGCTGTCAAAGTAGCTGACAGGCAACCGCTCCATGCGCTCAAAAATCTGTTTGCGCAGGCGCAGCATCGTGCCCTGCGACACATTAATCATCAAGCGGTTGTAGGTGTAGGAAGCAATGACGCCCAGCAGCAGGATGAGTCCCAGTTTGAACAGCGTCTGCAGCAGCGACGCATATTCAGGGTTGGCCACCTGTGTGAGCGGCGTGATGTAATCATCGATGAGCGTACGGGTAAACAGCGTCGACATCAGCGACGTAATGCTGCTCACCACGATACAGGCCAGCACGGTAAGAATGCTGAACTTATAGTGCTTCATCACGAAACCGAAGAGTCGCAGCATCACCTGCTTCTGCTGTTTGGTAGCACGTTGGAAACCGGCGTTATGGCCTTGCGGACCACGTGGGCCACGGTCGAATGACGGCTGTCTCATGCTGCACCTCCTTTCTTGGCGTCGAAATCGCCAGCATCCTGGGTTTGAATATCGTAGATTTCCTTATACAATGCATTGCTCTTGAGCAGGTTCTCATGGCTGTCGAAGCCAGTCACCACGCCGTTGTCCATTACCAAGATGCGGTCGCAATGCTCCACGCTCGAGATACGCTGGGCGATGATGATCTTCGTCATCTGTGGCAATTGCTCGCGGAAGGCACGTTGTATGAGTGCGTCAGTACGGGTGTCGCAAGCCGAAGTGGAGTCATCAAGCACGAGGATCTTAGGCTTCTTCAACAGTGCACGAGCGATGCACAGACGTTGCTTCTGTCCACCTGAGACATTCGTGCCACCCTGCTCGATGCGGGTGTCATAGCCCTGAGGCATCTCCATGATGAAACCGTCGGCCTGAGCCATACGACAGGCCTCGCGCAGCTCGTCAATCGTGGCATCGCTCTTGCCCCAGCGCAGGTTGTCGGTGACCGAACCACTGAAAAGTGTGTTCTGCTGGAGCACCACACTGACTGCCTCACGCAGCACACGAAGGTCATACTCCTTCACGTCGTGTCCACCCACCTTCACCTGTCCCTTCGTCGTGTCGTAGAGACGGCTGATGAGATTGACGAGCGTCGACTTTCCGCTACCAGTACCACCGATAACTCCGATGGTTTCGCCACTTTCTATACGGAAGTTGACGTTGAAGAGGGCTGAGCGACGGTGTTGAGGCATCTCTGCGTCATCCTTCTCCGAAGTCTCGGAAGCATAGTCGAATCTTACTTCGTTGAACTCCACGCTGCCGTCGTCAACAGTCATCAGGGGATGATCGGGATTCTGGATGCTGGCACGCTGCTCGATGACCTCGCTCACTCGCTTGGCCGAAGCTGCACTCTGTGTCAGCATCACGAAGATCATCGACAGCATCATCAATGCCTGCAGGATAGACATCACATAGGTGAAGAGCGACGTCAGCTCACCTGTGGTCAGCGTGCCACTCACGATGAAATGGGCTCCCCACCAGCTCAAGGCAATGATGCATCCATAGACCACCATATTCATGACGGGATGGTTGAGCGCCATCAGGCTTTCTGCCTTTGTATAAAGATGATACAATCCGTCGGCAGCCTTGCCAAACTTCGAACTCTCATAGTCCTCACGAACGAAAGCTTTCACCACGCGGATAGCCTGAACATTTTCCTGCACACTCTGGTTCAGCTCATCATATTTCACGTAGACTTGCTGGAAGAGCCGCGACACACGGGTGATGATCAGATAGAGACTGACACCCAGTATCACCATCGCAATAATAAAGATGAGCGACAGCCGCGGATCGATGACCAGACACATGACGATGGATAGCAGCAGCCGGAAAGGAGCTCGAACGGTCACGCGCAGAATCTGCTGGAAGGCATTCTGCAGACTGTTGACATCCGTCGTCATGCGTGTCACCAGGCCTGAAGTGGAATAGCGGTCAATGTCCTGGAACGAGTACGTCTGAATGTTTCTGTACATGGCCTTGCGCAGATTGCTGGCAAAGCCCGTGGCAGCATAGGCTGAGACGCGTCCCGCCAAAATGCCGAAGAGCAGCGACAGGAACGCCATGCCCACCATCAGCAGTCCGTACTTATAGACAGCCTGCATGTCGCCAGCCATGATGCCACGGTCGATGAGCATCGCGGTGACATAGGGTATGAGCACGTCCATCACCACCTCCAATGCTGTCATCAGAGGCGTGGCCAGCGACGCACGTTTATACTGCCCAATCTGGTTGTAGAGTGTTCTTAGCATTTGCGTCAGATTATTGGTAATTTGCTTGCAAAGGTACTAACATTTCTCGATTTATGCAATAGCATTGGAAAGAAAATTATCTTTTCTTCTTTCCTTTTTGGGAAAAACTCAAATATATTTCGTACCTTTGCAGGCAAATGGAGAACAAACAGCAAATCTACGACGAGCTGACAGCTCAGCTCGATGCCCTCATGGAGGGCGAAAGTGAAGAGATGAGCGTACTGGCCAATGTCAGCGCAGCATTGGCAGAACGCTTCCCCTGGTTCTGGACTGGCTTCTACCTGGAGCGTGAGGGCGAGCTGCGCCTGGGCCCTTTCCAGGGTACAGTGGCCTGCATGCATATCGCCCACGGACGCGGTGTCTGCGGTACTGCTTTCGAGCGGCGCCAGAGCATCGTTGTGCCCGACGTCGAGCAGTTTCCCGGACACATCGCATGTTCCAGCCTTTCGCGATCGGAGATTGTGGTACCCATCTTCAACGGCAAGGGAGAGCCTGTTGGAGTGCTCGATATCGACAGCACGTCACTGACAGCCTTCGACGATGTTGACCGCCAGAACCTGGAACGTATCTGTCAGTTACTCACCCGTCACCTCTATCATTAGCCATGAACAAGAAACAAATACTCTGCATCGGTCATATCACACACGACCGTATCATCACGCCACAGCAGCCTGACGGCGTCGACTGTGCAGGTGGCACCGCCTACTACGTGGCGTGGGCTATCAATCATCTTCCCCAAGATGTAAGCTTTGGCGTGATTACCGCTGTTGGCGACGATCTCACGCACGAGGTAAAGCTCCTAGCCGATGCCGGCATCGACATCACCAACCTGGGCAGTCCTGCCAGCGTGTATTTTGAAAATAAATACGGCGAAAACATGAACAATCGTCGTCAGCGTGTGCTGTCGAAGGCCGCACCCTTCACCATCGAACAACTGAAGGATGCCGAGGCCGACATCTTCCATCTGGGCACGTTGCTTCAGGATGACTTCGCCCCTGAGGTCGTGGAATATCTAACCAATAAGGGACGTGTATGCGTCGACGTGCAGGGATATCTCCGGGAGGTGCGCGACCAGAAGGTCTATGCCGTTGACTGGCACGACAAGCTGCGCGTGCTGCGCTCGACCGACATTCTTAAAGTAAACGAACATGAGATCGACGTGCTTACCGACGGCGAGCACGACTTGCACCGTGCTGCCCGACTCATCAGCAGCTGGGGTGTGCGCGAGGTGCTCATCACCCTGGGCAGCTATGGCAGTGTGATCTACGACGGCAGTTCCTTCTATGAGATTCCAGGTTATCCTCCCCGTCAGGTAGTGGATGCTACGGGCTGTGGCGACACCTATGCCGCCGGCTATCTCTATGCCCGGGCCCAAGGTGCCTCCTGCAGTGAGGCAGGCCATCTGGCTGCTGCGATGTGTACGCTGAAACTTGAACACACAGGTCCCTTCGATGCCGACATCGACGCGGCCCTGCAAATACTGGCAGAATATGGCAAATAGTATCTTTACCAAACTCATCGCAAAGGCACTCAACCTCGGCGTCGAGGCTGTAGGCAACACCCTGTCGCTGCTGGAGGAGGGCTGCACCATACCCTTCATCTCACGTTATCGCAAGGAGCGTACCGGTGAGCTCGACGAGGTGCAGATTGCAGCCATCGCCGACGAGAACGAGCGCCTGATGGAAATAGCCAAACGAAAGGAAACGGTGATCAAGACCATCACCGAACTGGGAAAGATGACGCCAGAACTCGAGAAGCGCATCGCCGACTGCTGGGATGCCACCGAGCTGGAAGACATCTACCTGCCGTTCAAGCCACGCCGCCGGACCCGTGCCCAGGTAGCCCGTGAACAGGGACTGGAGCCCCTAGCCCAGCTCATCCTCATGCAGCGCGAGGCCAACATTGAGCAGGCAGCACGCAGATTCGTGACAGGCGACGGCATCACCAACGTCGACGAAGCCATACGAGGAGCGCAGGACATCATTGCCGAGACCATCAGCGAGGACGAGCGCTCACGCCAGCAGCTGCGTGGCAGCTACCGCCGCACGGCCATCATCAGTTCGAAGGTGGTCAAGGCGAAGGCCGACAGCGACGAAGCCGCCAAGTTCAGCGACTACTTCGACTGGCAAGAGCCACTACGGCGCTGCTCCAGTCATCGTCTGCTGGCTATGCGCCGGGGTGAGGCTGAGGGCATCCTCCGCCTGAGCATCGATCCTATTGACGACCAGGAGTGCATCGAACGCCTGCAGCGCAACTGGGTGCATAGCCGTTCTGAAGCCG
>JAEEGH010011320.1_pt1 | contig 20264 bp, 13 predicted proteins | sample 9134181 | NCBI WGS metagenome assembly JAEEGH01 (sample SAMN16246544, study PRJNA631951) | gut metagenome | biome: gut microbiome; feature: rumen; material: DP-attached | host: Bos | place: Iran: Karaj | collected 2018-10
TGAAATGGTTACGGGTGAATAAACGTTGTTCAGTTTTCCAATATACATCGTGTTCTTTCCTTTTTGATGATTCCCGATGGACGGAACATGCCTCGGCCTGATGAAAACATACAACCTATAATAATACATGATAAAATGCAATCCACAAGCGGCGAGCGTTGGACAAAAGGATTTCCATGATTAGATTGTATCGGGAAGTTATGCGCAAACAACCGATGACAGTGTTTGAAAAAACGATGAAATAATACGGAAGAATCTGGAATGAAACAAGATCTGACAGGAAAAATAGCTGTTGTGACAGGAGCCGGCGGTGGCATCGGACGGGCGACGGCCGTCCGTCTCGCGCAGGAGAAGATGAAAATCGTCCTCTTCGGCGGAAACAATCTGGGGAAGCTTGATGAAACGCGCAGGCTTGTCGAACAGCAGACGGAATGCCTCGCCGTGCCTGGCAATCTGACGGATCTGCGGATGATGGACGCCATGTTCGAAAAAATGATCGACGCATGGGGCGGCCTGGACGTGCTTGTCAACAACGCGGGCATGGCGATAAATGCACCGTTTGCGGAAACGACGGTTGAACAGTTCGACGCCATCATGGCTATCAACGTGCGTGTCCCGTACTTCCTGACGCAGAAGGCCATTCCGTATCTGAAGCGGTCGCAGGCGGCGACCGTCATCAACATCGCGTCGGTCGTCGCGCATGCGGGCTATCCTGGACAGAGCGCCTACGCGGCCTCCAAACATGCGCTTCTTGGTTTTACGAAAAGCCTTGCGGCTGAACATTATAACGATAATATCCGCGTTCATGCCATCGCGCCTGGAGGCGTCTATACGGACATGGTCAAAATCGCGCGGCCCGATCTGACGCCGGACGGCATGATCATGCCGGAGGACATCGCGGAAATCATCGCATTCTTTCTTCTGAACCGAGGCAACGCCGTCGTCGATGAAATCATCGTGCACCGCATGAACAAGCAGCCATTTCTTGTGTAACATAATATATTGAAAGAAGATATGAAGACAGAACTTCCATTGCGCCTCTCCCTTGACGGAACGTGGGACTTTTTCTATTCGCCGAAGCCGTTCAATCCGCTGGCGCCGTCGTTGCCGAAAGCGGAACAGTTTACGGGGCTGATGGTGACGCCTGGCTATTGGGACGACCATTATGACTTGTTCGACGAAGAGGACTTTTTCGGGCTGGAGGCGCGTTTCAATCCGGACTACCGCAAGCCGCATTTCCCGATGGGCGTGACGTTGCTGCCGCATGCGGCCAGTTCGTTTCTCGTCGGAACAGGCTTCTACCGCAAGATGCTGGAGTTGCCGCAAGATGATTGGAATCAAGCGGTTCTGACGGTTGTTTGTCCGATGTGGGGGTGTTCTGTCTTCTGTAATCGCCAATTAGCGGGCGTCGCGACAGGCTATTCGGCTCCTGTGTCGTTCGACATCGGACCATTGCTGAATCATGATGGGCCAAACGAATTGATCATCGCCGTTTGCAACGTGCATGACGATGGCGGAGCGTACCATCGCGTCGATGGCAGTCACGACGGCGAAGCCGTTGGTGCGCGGCCCGGACAGCATCGCGGGCTGGCGGCGCAGGGCTATCAGTCCGAACGTGGCGGCATCGGCGGTGGCGTGTCGTTGCGGTTGACGAAGAAGGCCCGCATCGATGATTTCTTCCTGTCCAGTCAGGACGGCAATCCATTGTGGCATATGGAGTTGCATGATTCGAAAGACTGCCGGATTATTTGGAAAATTGCCGATGATGGAAAGACCGTCCAGACGGGAAGCGTCGCTTGCACGGCGGACAAATTGTCGTTCGCGACGGATGGCTTGCCTGAAACATGGAGCCATGACCATCCGTTCCTCTATGACATGACCGTTGAACTGCGGGACGGCGACGGGACGCTGCTGGATGAACGGACGCTCCATTGGGCGCCGCGTACGCTGTCGCATGATGACAAGCGGATTTTCGTCAACGGCCATCCCGTCTATTTCTGCGGCGTGACGGAGCATTGCTATTTTGCGGAAACAACGAATCCGCACTTTGATACGCAGAAATATCTGCATGATCTGGGCGTGTTGCGGCAGGCGGGCTTCAATTTCATCCGCTGCCACACGTGGTGTCCGCCCGAACCGTTCTACGACGCCTGCGACCAGCTGGGCATCTATGTGCAGACGGAGCTGCCGTCCGTCTGGAGCATGCCCGAGGCGGAGGACATCATCCGCATGGTGCGGCGGCATCCGTGCGCCGTCATTTTCTGCGAAGGAAATGAAAAAATCATCGATGAGAAGGCGATTGTCCGTCTGAAACGATTGGTTGATGTATTGCATGAAATGGCGCCCGGCATGCTGTTCAATCCACAGGAGGCGATGCGTGGCATAGAATACGCCTTCGCGCCTGGGCAGGTACTGGTTAGGGAGCCGATGACCTATGATCCGAAACGCATGGCGGCCGTGCGGGAGTTCACGGATGTGTTCGGAGCGTTGGGCGGCGAATTCAGCTACAGTCATGATGATTTTCCGGGAGCGGAGGCCATCGACCGCCGCCATGCCGCATACGGCCGTCCCATCCTCTCCCATGAGGCGGGTATTCTTGGCGGCTATCTGGATTTTTCGCTTGAGGAACGCTACAAAGGGACGTTTATCGGCACGGATTTGTTCGAAGCCGCTCGCGAAAACATGCAGAAACACGGCGTTTACGAGAATGCGCGGCAGTATTATGAATTGAACTGCCGTTTCATCTCCTCCGTGCGCAAACAGCTTATGGAAAATTTGCGGGCGTGCGATACCATCACGGGATTCGACTATTTAGGCGGCATCGATACGCATTGGCATCTCATTGGCTATCCATGCGGCATTTTCAATGAATTCTATGAAGAAAAATACGGTGAGAGTATCACGGATGTCCGCCGTTACACAGGCGATTCCGTCCTGCTTTGTTCCGCTGGAAAATTCAGAAATCGTTTGGCTGGAACGCATTTCAATGAACGCATTATTCTGTCGCATTTCGGACGGGAAGCCATTTCGGCAGGGCGTTTGCAATGGACTTTTGAGAAGATTGACGGGACATACATTGTTGAAGATGTTTGCGATTTTGGGGATGTCCAACTAGGTACGTTAAAGGATATCGCGCAACTGGATATCGCGTTGCCGCCATGGACGGAAGCCGCTGCCTGCATTCTTCGTGTCACGGCATCGTTCAACGGAACTCAGTTGGAAAACGAATGGAAGTTCTGGGTGTTCCCGAAGGTGGAAGATGTTGAAAATGAAAAAGTCATGTGTAATTCGGAACTGACGGCGGAGGCGTTGGAACGCGTGGCAAATGGCGGTGCGCTGTTGTTGACAGGAGGCTTCCCTGCGTGTTCGGAGACGGAAGTCTTCCGCACTTGCACATCCGGCCGTTCGCTCGGCCATGCGGGAACGGTGGTTCATGACCATCCAATTTGGAAACATTTCCCGCAGGAAGGTTTCGCGGATTGGCAGTTCTATCCACTCATGACGAATAGCCATTCGCTTGTTCAGGATGCGCAAATGCCTCCGTTTACGCCAATTCTGGAACTGATTCCGTGCTTTAAGCGAATCCGCCGGAAATCGCTGATCGCGGAATTTTCGGTTGGAAAAGGGCACATGATCGTCTGTGGATTCAACTTCCAAAAGGACGATCCAGCCGTCCGCTGGATGAAGCATGTGCTGACGGAATATCTGGCTGGCGGAAATTACGCTTCTGCGCCGATGTGGGACGTTGATGAGCTCCGTTCACGGTTGGGCATTGTTTTCACGGAGCGTGCACGCAGACTCATTGATGCGGGCGGAAGACCTATTTAACCGCCCTTTGGGCGGTGCTTATGGCCTATTGCTTACGGCTTATGGCTTTGTCGAATGGCATTTGCCAAACACCATGCTATTTTAATGAAGCCTTTTTTTCATCAAATCAAACATAAAGGAGAAACAAGATGTTCAACAAAGCGACGGATACTTTGACATTGGCAAATGGCGTGAAGATTCCATGCCTTGGCTACGGCACATGGCAGACGCCTGCGGGCGGCGTGGCCTGCGAAGGCGTGAAGACGGCTTTGAAATGTGGCTACCGCCATATCGATACAGCGAATGCGTACGGCAACGAAGAGGATGTCGGCAAAGGCATCAAAGAGTCGGGCGTGCCTCGTGAGGAGATTTTCCTGACGACGAAGCATTGGATTACGGAGCGCGGCTACACGAAGACGATCGCCACCGTCGAAGATTCGCTGAAGAATCTGGGCGTCGATTATCTGGATTTGTATCTTGTGCATTGGCCGTGCGTTGCGAAATCCAATCCGAAATGGAAGGAAATCAACGCGGCGACGTGGCGCGGCTTCGAGAAGATGTACAAGGACGGCAAGATCCGCGCCATCGGTGTGTCGAACTACCTGCCTGAACAGCTTAACGCGTTGTTCGAAACGGCTGAAATCAAGCCGATGGTGAACCAGATCGAGTTCCATCCGGGTTACTACCAGCCGGAGCTTGTCCGTTGGTGCAAGGCGCACAACATGGTCGTCGAGGCGTGGTCGCCGTTGGGCTGCGGCGCTGTGCTGTCCGATCCAACGTTGGCGAAAATCGCCGCCAAATACGGCAAGAGCATCGCGCAGGTCTGCATCCGCTTTGCACTGCAGTATGGTGTCGTGCCGATGCCGAAATCGACGCATGCGGACCGTATTGCTGACAACATGAAAGTCTTCGATTTCGATCTGTCCGACGACGATATGACAGCCATCATGACGATGCCGCCTGTCGGCTACAGCACGTATCATCCGACGGAAGCCCCCGCCGATACGCTGTTCGGCGGAGGATACGATATAGATTAAGCTAAAAGCTTAAAGCTGAAAGCTTAAAGCGAAATGCATGTTGAATCGCTGAAAGCTTAAAGCGAAATGCAATCTTTCAGGGAGTCTGGAATTTTCTAGGCTTCCTGAATGCTTTTCTTGCGCAATGATGCGGCGTTGACGAGATTTAGCAGGTAGGCGATGACCAGCATGGTCACAACGCCTGTGTAACCGAAACCGAGCTTTTGCGAGACGAAGATGGCGGCTTGGTTGCCAGCCAGTCCAGCGAAGCCCCATGCGGACAGGACAGCTCCATGGATTTTCGAGATGTTGTTCATGCCGTAGTGGTCGGACAGAATGGCGGGAATGACGGAGAAGCCTGCGCCGTAGCAGGCGTTGATGACGAGCAACGCGAAGCCGATGACCGGCGGCCAGAAGCTGCAGAGCATCACGCCAGCGGAGATGCCGAGAATGAACAGCAGGATGTTGATGCGGTGCGTAAGTCGATCAGACCACCATGCGAAGATGAAGCGTCCGCCGCCGTTCATGAGGCCGGAGAGGGCGATGAACGCCGTGATGGCTCCTTCGGAATAGCCAACGATGTCGTTTTTCATCATCTGTTTGGCAAGCGGAATCAGGCAGAGGCCGGCGGAAATGTTGAGGAACATGAACAGCCACGATTGGATGAAATATGAATCTTTCAGCAGCGTGGCGTAGCGGAAATCCGTCTGTCCGTTTGCCGTGGCGGCGGCTTGTTGTCCCAGAACTGGCTTTTTCAGAAGAAATGCGGCGATGGTCATCGGGATGAGATAGAAGACGGCGAAGACCATGAAAACTTTTGTCACACCGTAGGTTATGAATCCACGGATGCCCCAGAAACCATGGAATAGGATGGTCGAAAGCGTAGAGCCAAGGCCGAAAGAGATAATTGGAATGGCGGCGGCGATGGCTTTGTTCTTCGGAAACCACAGCATCATCGTCTTGACAGGCGAAATGTAGATGACACCCGTGCCTGTGCCGAGCAGGAAGCCATATCCTAAATAGATGAGCAACAACGACTTCATGCTAATGCCAAGGCTGCAGACGAGAAGGCCGGAGAGGAACAGAACCGTGCCGATAATGGTGGATAATTTGATGTTTTTCTCGACGATCTTGCCGAAGAACGCGGCACCCATGCCTAGAAAGAAAATGCCCAGCGAGAAGGCGAACTGGACATGCTCCTGCTTCTCGCCGATATAGTTGGCGATTTCCGATGAGAAGTTCGTAAAGGCGTAAATCTGCCCGACGGAAACGGCGAGCAGGAACGCGGGCAGCACGGAGCGGAAGAAACGTTTTGCACCACAGAGTTGATCAGCCATGTTGATTGCCTTCCTTTATATTTTATATAATAATGGTTATTTCCATGAAATCATGAACACGGGGGCGGTGAGGCCTGCCGTCATGCCGTCCTTACGGATGGTTGTTTGAACGACTTTTCCTGACTTAAGCAACGATTCCAGAACAAGATAGCCAAGAAGCGCCATCTGCGGAATGCCGCCTTGCGGGAATTTGCATGTTTCGGCGACAACGCTGAATGGAACGGGCTCCTTCGCAGCTTGCAACATTGCCGTGACATCTTGCAACGCTTTCGCAAACACGGCTGGCGTGATAGGACAGACGCGAATGGCTGGATCGATGGCGTTAAGAATGGACAGACCGTCAACGGAAATTTCATGGCATGCGTTGGCGGGCAGGACATCGACGCCGATGAAATCCTGTTCTGGGAAGGCCAGCGGCGTTGTGGAGATGAAACATTCAGTTTGGGTACGGGCGAGCGTCATGGGTTGGTTGACGCGCCCGACGAAAATTCGGCCTGGATAATCGCGATGGATGGCGACGCCGACGTCTTCGCACGGCCAACGGCGCAGTAGTTCGCGCATGGCTTCGAGCGGTTGCAGACCTGTATTCAGAAGTTCTTCCAGCAGATGACATTGCACTTCTGAATAGTGGACGGATGTGCCGTCTGGAAGGCGTGGATAGCCTTTGATTTCATCCGTCGTGCAGGAAGACAACGTGTGACCTTTGCGCTTCAGATCCATGGCGGCGGCGGGAAAATCAGTCGTTTTCAAAAAAGAGCCGATGATGCCGTTTTCAACGAAGGCGATCTTACCGTCGCAACTGATGAACGGATAGGCCCATTCGCGATCACCGCCGGAGGGCGTACGGGAATGGATGATGCCCGTCGTGCCCGGAAGATTGAGCGCATCCGTCTCATGGAGAAGCGTTTCGACGTCTCCGACGACTTTGGCGTGATAGACGCGTCCGTTGTCAATGGTGGCGATTCCCGTATAGTAGCCGCCCCAGTAGCCTTCTTCGCGTCGCATCATGTCGATGAGAATCGGTGCCGCCTGGCGGTTACCTGTATATCCTGCAATATTGCACATTGATCTGTCCTTATAGTTAAGTGAAAATTTTATCCCTATATATAATAAAATACAGGTCTTTGTCAAGGCAAGTTTGGACGTCAGAAATCTGAAGAAAAACATGTTTTTTCACAAAAAAGCAATGGTCGATGGATAAATGTGAGCGGTCTGCTATGTTATTATATGGTATGGAATCATTGGTGATTTGGATGAACGTCAACAAATAGGAGACATCATGAAAAGATTGATCAGTCCGTTGGTATTGTTTTTGGCCATGAACACCGTCGGAACGGCGGCGGAAGCGGCGAAGCCTGCCGTGGAGAAGCCGCCGCTGAAAGAGTTTCAGGCGGGCATGGTGAATGTGTTGGAATTAGGTGTGAAGAACGATGGTTCGGAAGATGTCAGCGAAATCGTCAACCAATACACGGAGAAGTACTCATTGTATTTCCCCGGAGGCATTTACAAAGTCGAGAAGCCGTTGTATTTGAAGAATCCAATTGTCGGCGACGGATATGCACGTGTTCCAACGATCACGAAGGCGCGGACATGGCTGGTTTCTTCCATCGTGAACGAAGACCATTCTGTCGGTGTCGTGAATTTCTCTGGCAATTACAAAGTGAACATCCGTGAACTGAACATCAAATGTAACAGCCATGAATGCGGCATCCGCATCGCAAAATGCGCGCAGTCAACGGCTACGTTCATTGACAAAGTCGGCATCTACAACATGCGGAGTTACGGCCTGTTCATCGAAGGCGGCGGTTCACGGCCGATTTTCGCTCAGAACATGACGATTTTTGCGGCGAACGACTGGCCCGTGCCATGTATTGCCATCTATAATGGACGTGGTGTGAACGACAACCGCTTCAGCAACATCGAGATGATGGGCATCCGCGTCGGTATGGAGAACCATGGGGCCTACACCTACTGCAACAACCTCCACATCTGGACAGGTTGCATGCCGCAACGCGACAACGGTACATGGTGGCGCGGTACACGCGGCATTGTGCAGGCGGACACTGGCTATTTCGTCGGTTCGGAAATCTATCCGGACACATGCTTCTACGCGTTGGAGCAGCGCACGCCGAACTGTTCCTTCGATATCACGAACATCATGTATTGGGAGGACAATTCACTGCGTGACAATCCGGACTTCGACGGCGCTTTCTTCCACTGCCCAGAAGGCTGCAACGGGACGTTGAAAATCCATGGCGGCTCCATCGGAGCAACTGGCAACGGCAAATACAATGGTCACATGGCAAAGGTCTATACGCCAAACCAACACATCACGGATGTGGTCATCCGCACGGATTATCCCATCAGCGGCGAATACATCGACAAGATCTGCTTCGGCAACCAACTGCCAGACTACGCAGTGCGCTACAAACAAAAGGGCTATTGCAAGGTGGCGGACATCTTCACTGTCGCGAAAACAGGAGCCTGCGAAGGCATTCTGACGCTTGGCGACGGCGCGGCTTACCGCCTGACATTTGTGAAAGACGCGTCTGGCGTGGTCGAAAAGACTGTCGCTCCGCTGAACAAGCTGTGCAACGCACACGAAATCAAGACGATGGATAAAGACGCAAAGACGATTTGTGTCTTTGTGAAAAACGATGGTGACGAAGAGCTTTCGGGCCGTTTTGTGACGACCTACATGGGGGACTACTTCCGTCCGCTGGACTACAGCCTGATTCGTTCACGTGGCGGCTGGGAACGCGCCCAGCAGGTGGTGGAGACACTCGAATAGCTAAAAGCTTAAAGCTCAAAGCTTAAAGCAAATACAAAAGTTTAATTCAGATTTGTCTCTATGATACAGAATATGAAACAGGATGCACCGTTCGTCGGCTATTTTTCATTGCCTGAAAACGACAAAAGCGACATGCAGATCGTGAAAGGGCTGGAGGAAAATCTGTCCTGCGGGCAGTCGTTGCTGACGCTGTCCAGCGATTTGATGCACGAACTGCTGGAGCATCCAGAGCGAGTGGCTTCCGTGAAAAAACTCTACACGGAGCGTGGCGCGAGTTGCCGTTGCGCACATTCCGATTGGGGGGAGGGCAACGAAATGTCGTTGCCGTTCGAAGGCGATCGTAAACGCATGATCGAACGCGTGAAACGGACGATTGAGCTGACGGCGGAGTTCGGCGGCGACACATGTGCATTCCATGCGGAGACGTGGTCTAATGAAAGCATGCGGCCGCGCAAACTGGAGCAATGGCGTGCCTACATCAATGACGCATTGGAGGCGGTACTGCCTGTTGCGGAGCGCTGTGGCGTCATCATCGCATTGGAGAATATCTGGACGGAAATTGCGATGCCAGCAGAACTTAACGGATTTGTCAAACGCTTTTCATCACCATGGTTAGGGCTGTGTTTCGATGCAGGGCACGCCAATGTGATGTCGGCCTCTGGAAAGCGAAGCTGTGGATGGTTGCCGTGGGCCTGCCGTGATTCAGGTATCATTCCGTTTGACGATCATATTTTGGATAAAATGCTGCCGAATATCGTGACCGTCCATCTGCATGACAATGCGTCGGACACGGACAGTCATGATATTCCGGGCCATGGCAACATCGACTGGAAGACAGTCATGGGCAAGCTGAAGACGGCGCCGCGGCTCCGTTCATATCAGCATGAGGTGTCGATTGGTTTCGGTTATTCCGCGAAGACGATACAAGATGCTTTCAGACCGTTGTTTGAATAAAAACCACGAAAGGCACGAAAAACACTAAAATTCAGTCCACAAAACACTCAAAACACTCAAAAAAGCCTCGCAGACGTCGGTCATGATGCTGATTGATTCGTTCCAAAAAGGACATGCAGAATGAAAATCATCAAGGTGGCCTCCGTCTGCTCGGCGGTTTGAAAAAGCGCTTCGCGCAGGAAAAAGTCAAGCGAAAATTTTTTGCAAAAAAAACACAAGAAAACGAACTATAGTAGTATATTAGGAGAGTATATCATGAAAGGCTTGTTGGTTTTCAGTTGTGCGTGTTGCGTTGTGATGTCGGCTTTGGCCCAGCCGCGGCAAGTGAAGGTTTTGGATTGGTCATGGAGCAATCCGAATATTGATTTTCTGGAGAAGCATCTGGCGGATATGCAGCAGGAATGCCCAATGCTGGATGGTCTGGTCGTGCGCGTCTATGGAAAAGAGGAGACATTGGCGGACGGCAAAAAGTGGGCGCCGGGAACGGGAAATGCTTGGAGTATAAAGGCTTGGAAGTATGAGCAATTTGCCGAGACAATTGCGCGCTTCAAGGCGTTGAATTTCGGGCGCTTTACGGATAACTTCTTCTATATGACGACTAACTCCGTCGATTTCAACTGGCTCGACGATAACGATTTTGCAACCGTGGCGAATAATTTCGGCGTGGCGGCGAAAGTTGCAAAGGAAATTGGGCTGAAAGGACTTGGTGTTGATATTGAGGAATATGGACGGAAGTTCTGGAATCCGAATGACTTGAAGACAGACAAATCGGGAAAGGAGATATTCGATGTCGTGTTCCGTCGTGGCCAGGAGTGGGGGCGTGCCGTCTTCAAGGAATATCCAGACATTGTTTTGTTCATGCCGTTCTGTCTGACGATGGACGGCGCGATGCTGTCTCGCCCATTTATGAATGGCGTGATTGATGTCATGCCACCCGAGGCGTTGATATACGACGGACATGAGGCCAGCGGCTATGTCTCGAAAACGGTGGACGCCTATGCGGGCATGCAGCTTCATCTGCACAAGCTTGCCAAGCAGATCATTCTGCCGCAAAATGTACGGAAAGCGCGTTCTCAAGTGTTGCTGGCTCCCGCCTTCTATCTGGATGCTTATTTCAACCATCCTGCGACATCGTATTACCGAAAGTCGCTAGAGCCTGAAATCAGCCAACTTGGACAAGTCGGGCTGTTCAAACGCTGCTTCGCGGCGGCTTGCGAGGAGGCGGAGCCGTACATTTGGCTTTACGGCGAAGAACGTTGCTGGTGGCGGAACAGCACGCACACGCGCGTGAAGGGGCTGTGGGAGGAGGCAGATGGCGGCAAAGGCTTGACACAGGCCATCTTGGATGTAAAAGATCCAAGTGGAATATCTATCGACAAATCGGAAAACATCGTGCCCGATTATGCGTTTGTTGGAAAGAAAAAGGGCTGGACGCTGTGGCAAATCGAAGATGATCGAAAACAGGCCGCTCCCGGTAGCGGTTTGGTAAAGGATGGCCGTTGCGTCATCCAGAAGGTCTCGAACGGTTGCTTCCATCAGACGATTCCGATTAAGCCGAATACAGGGTATTTCTTCCTCTGCCGCGGCGGTGTGACGAATGACAAAGGTGGTCTAGCGGGAGCTTCGCTTTGCTTCAAAAGCGCTGAAGGGCAATGGCTTCCGCACACGGGTAACGTCTATCTGAAATTTAGCGGGACAGGCGATACGGAAACGGTTTGGAGCTTTTTGACAACGCCGAAAAACGCGGCTTCCGTTTCCGTCCAATGCAATGCGCAAGGACAGGGAGACGGCGGTGAAGCCTTCTTCACTGGTATCTTGTTACAGGAGTGGTGATAAAAATACATCCTAAATAGGTTGTAAATAAAAAATACACCTAAAATTGATTGTGTTTTGAAAAAACAATAAAAATAGGTTGTATTTATGAAAAGGCCATGTAAATTAATTGTGTTTCTTGAAGGACAATCAACCGTGATCGTGATTGAACACATCATGAAAGGAGCACATCACCATGGCATATACCGTCTTGATGGTCGATATCAGAAAATCCAGACAGTACCAACAGTGGGAGAGGCAGGAATTGCAGGATTTTTGCCTGAAGACCGTTGAATTGCTGAATGGAATATTTGCTGACGCATTGGTCAAAAACGTGGAATTCAGCGCAGGCGATGAATTACAAGGTTTGTTCAAACGAATGGATGCCGCGTTTCTCTATCTGCGTCTATTGCGCATGTTGTTGTGGAACAAGGATGTATATGCTGGCATCGGCCATGGGGACTGGACTGTGCAGGTTGTTGGGCACGGAACGACCTTTCAGGATGGGCCAGCCTATCATCATGCGCGGAAGGCACTTGAGGCATGCAAGAAGGCGAAGGATTATTCCGTGGTGGTCTGCACGGACACAGGTCTGGATGGAATGGGCAGCGCCTTGCTCAATTCGCTTTTCAGCCTGAACGAACGATTGACGCAATACCAGAATGAGCTGTGGCTTCTTTTGGAAATCCTTTGGCCTGTAGGTGATCCTTTGTTGTTAAATGAAAGCCATGTGTGGGACATGGTGGATTTGCTGAATGATAAATCCACTCTAACCATATTTAAAAAGGAGGCTCAGCGAAGCATTTTCAGGACAATCAAGGCGAACGGCATGTTCATCCGTCCAACTCAAAAACAGAGAGGGCGTGACGTGCTGATGCCGGGGCATTTGCATGGGGCTGTTTCGAAATTGACGGAATTGACTGGCTTGCAGCAGCAAAGCATTGACAAAGCCCTTAAGAAAAGCAATATATTCGTTGAACGGAACACGGCTTTTGCGATGGTGGAGTATCTGCAAAAGGAATTGAAGGGAGAGAAGTTATGATGGAATACTGGCAAACGGTTTTAATTTACTGGCTGGTCATTCATTTTCTGATTGAATATACAGTTTATCCTTCCAGAGAAGAAAAGTTATATAGCAGGAAGAAGCTACTATGGATTCAGATGGCGATTTATAGTGTTGCCATGCTGCCTTGCATGCTGTTTGTCATCGGTAGTTGGTGGAAGTCTCTGCTGGCATGGGGCTTGCTGCTGGGCGTACACAGTATTCTTGTCTGTCTTCGTTATTTCTTTGAAGGCAAGAACTTGAAGCCAAAGATGGCATATTGGCTGGCAGGCATCCACCAGATCATGATGGTTGGTACGTTGTTGTTTGTCTGCTATGCGTTGTTGAATATTTGGGGACCGTTTCGCCATTGGCGATGGCTGGTGAATGGACAGGCAGTGGCTTTGCTGGTCTTGATGATTGTGTTGATTTGGGATGTCGCCTCTAGTTTTATCAGGCGGCTTTTCAGCCTTGTGACGATGCCGTCAGAAGTTACTGCACAGGATCGATATGCGATTTTCGCATCAGCTAGGAGCGGTGAACTGATTGGCAAATTGGAGCGGGTGGTCGTTGTTCTGTTGATATTGTTCGATCAATTTGCGGCGATAGGCTTTGTATTAACCGCTAAAAGTATTGCACGCTTCAAGATGCTTGAAGACAGGGATTTTGCGGAACGGTATTTGATTGGCACACTGGCCAGTTTCATCTATGCGATTATTGCTGGTTTCATTGGGAAATATCTGATGCAGAAGATGAATATTGCATATTTCTAGATTTTTAGGAAAGGATATAAAGATAGAAATCTTGAAAAACAGAAGAATTTATACTTAAAATCACATTTTTCTAAGGAATAATTAGCTTCTGAATCACATTTTTCTAAGGAATAATAGCCTTCAAAATCACATTTTTCGAAGGAATAATGGCCTGTGCATTCACATTTTCCAAAATAAAATGCATTGTTTTTTGAATTTCAAAAAATGCTGGAGAATCTGGAAGCTATATAACTTGACAATCTGGAAACAACTGATAAGTTCAATAAAGCTGTTTTAGCATAATATTCATCATTTATTCTGGAGTGTAAACATGAGTTTGACGAAAACTGACGTTGTAGTGGATTTGAATACAAAATTGGGCGATGTGAAAATCATGAATGCCGTGAACAACGGGCCGTCTGCATGGCGTTCGGACCAGACGCGGACGAATTTCGGCGACTACCAGGCGTTGGAGATTCCGTACGCCCGCACCCATGATTCCGCCCATTGCCATGCGTATGGCGGATGGCATTCCGTCGATATCACGGGCATCTTCCCGGATTTCTCCAAAGATGCGGATGATCCTGCGTCGTATGACTTTGTGGAGACGGATGACTATCTGAAGACGATGCGGGCCGCTGGTACGGAGCCGTTCTACCGCCTTGGGCAGTCCATTGAGCATTGGATTAAGAAATATGGCGTGAATCCGCCGCCGGATTTTGATAAATGGGCGTCCATCTGCGAGCATATCGTCCGCCATTACAACGAAGGCTGGGCGGACGGTTTTCAGTGGAACATTACGTATTGGGAAATCTGGAACGAGCCAGATTTGAAGCCTGCGGCGGATGGACGTCCGAGCCCCACGTGGACGGGAACGCCTGAACAGTTCAATGATTTGTTCTCAAAAACGGCGCTTCGTCTGAAAAAAGCCTTCCCGCAACTGAAGATTGGCGGTCCAGCGTTGGCCTACGACGAACAGTGGGCGGATGCCTTCCTTGCGGAAATGCGCCGCCGTAATGTGGAATTGGATTTCTTCTCATGGCATATCTATGCTGTTGTCCCCGAACCGATTGCGGAGAAAGCGGCACGCATGCGCGCCTTGATGGACAAGCATGGTTACACCAAGGCGGAGTCTATTCTCAATGAATGGAACTATGTCCGCAATTGGAGCGACGACTGGATCTATTCGCTGGATGTGGAGATGGGCGAGATGAACTACAAAGGCGCGGCATTTGTGTCGGCGGTTTTGACCCGTTGCCAAAGGGCACCAGTCGATATGCTCATGTTCTACGATGCACGTGTGAGCGGCGGCATGAACAATTTGTTCGACAAGATGTCGTTGGAGCCGTCGCGAGGCTATTATCCATTCATGGCGTGGGCAAAAATGCGCCGTTTGGGAACGGAAGCCGCCGTGAAAATCGATGGTCAGAAGGACATCTACGTGATGGCTGCCGTCGGGCCAAACGGTCGTGCGGGAATTCTTGTGACACGTTATCTGGACGATGACAATGTGACGGCGATCGAGCTTGTGAAAGTACGTGTTGAAGGACGTTCATTGGCCAATGCGAAATGCCATTTGACGGATAAGGTGCGTTTCTATACGGAAATCTTCCCGACGGCTGACGAAGATGGCGCGATCACATTGCAGATGAAGCCAAACTCATTCGCATTCATTGAGTTGTAATAAGGAAGTTGCTACGGCGTTCCGCCTTCGCCCGACGGCGGAACGCCGCCGGCATACCATGTCGTTATCCGTTGATATCCAGCGTGATGCCGCTTTCAACGTAGGTCTTGCCGATGGAATTGTAGAAATTGCCGGCGCGGTCCGTGATGTTCGTGAGATGGCGGGATATTTTGCGGATTTCTTCTAGAAGCTCCAGATACATCAGACCGATGTCAGGAATGCACAAGCCTTTGGAAATTCGCTGGATGTGATCGTTTTCATATTGCGCGAGACGGTCGGAGAGATGCTGTTTTTGGCGTTGGGCAAGTTTGATGGCGTCCGGCGTGTTCTGATAGAGCAGGCCGATGACCGTCTCAGTCATTTCGCTAAGTTCCTTGTGGAGAGAGACATATTCGGCCTCCGCTTCGGGACTGAAGCGATGGCCCGAGCCCTGCAAGCGGTCCATAATGTTGCAGATGGCGAACGTGAGGTCGCCAATGCGTTCAGCGTCGTTATTGCAATGGAGAAGCATTGGAATCAGAAGTGTTTGTTCATCCGTCAGTTGGCGTTGCATGAGGCGTGACAAATAGTCGGCAATCTCCTGCTGCCGTGCATCCACATCCTCCTCTCGCTTTTCCAACTGATTGTAGATTCGTTGATTCTTCTCGTCGTTTTCGCAATAGAGGCTGAGGGCGCAATCGACCATGGTCCAAGCCTTTGCGAGCATGATCTGGAGGGCGGCGGTCGTCTGGGCGAGAGCGATGGAAGGCGTCGCAAGCAAGTGGGGCTCAAGATATTGGAAATGGACTTTCTCTGATTCGACGGGGATGAGCTTCTCGCAGATTTTCACGAGAACGGAGATGAGCGGGATGAAGAGGATGGTCGTGACGAGATTGAAAATCGTGTTGGAGTTGGCGATGAGACGGCCTGTGGAAGCGCCTTTGGAGCATTGGCGGACGAAATGGAAGAAGATCGGTTCGCCGCCGACGTTGAACCAGAATGTCGCGATGACGAGCAGGACGCCGAGAGTCGCCGTGAGGAAGTGGACGAGCGCGGCCTGTTTGGCGACGCGGTTTGACGCGAAGGCGGCGACGATGGCCGTGCTGGTCGTGCCGATGTTGGCTCCGAGGGCGATGATGGAGGCTGTGTAGAAGTCCATTAAACCGTTGCCCGCGAGGACGATGGCGATACCCGTGCTGGCGGAGCTGCTTTGGACGATGATGGTGGCGATGATGCCGATGAGCAGCGCTCCGAATGTCGCGCCGATGGGCATGACGCCGTCCACAGGAGTGCATTGGAAGGTCTGGAAGATTCTGTGGACGGCCGGATTGTCTGAAAGCTTGTGGAGTTCGTCGCTCATGAGCTCCATGCTGAAGAAGAGGAATCCGAAGCCCATGATGGTCATGCCCCACTTTTTCATGACGCGTTGTTTGAAGAAGGACATGACGACGCCGATGATGATGGCGGGCATGCTGATGCCGCTGATTTTGAAGGCGACGATCTGCCCTGTGACGGTCGTTCCGATGTGGGAGCCGAGAATGATGCCGATGGATTGCTTCAGCGTCAGCAGACCTGCGTTGACGAAGCCGACGACCATGACGGTGGTCGCTCCCGACGATTGGATGAGGGAGGTGACGATGGTTCCCGTCAGGATGGCGACGAAACGGTTTTTCGCGAAGAGATGGAGGATGGAGCGGAGGCGCTGCCCGGCGACGCCGCGGAGCCCTTCGCCCATCAGCTGCATGGAATAAATGAATATGGCGAGACCGCCAAAAACTGTAAAAAATGACTTCATGATGGTAAAATCAGACTGATTGTAAAATTTTGTTCATCCATAATATACCATAACCTATGACTTTTTGTTGGCTGTTTTACAAAAAACAGGAACTGTCATTTGCTTTCGCCAGCAGTGAAGACCATGGTGATGGTGGCGTTAAGGACGGGGGATTGGAAGTCGATGCCGAGACGGCGTGGCTTCGGGGAGATTTGCGTTTTCAACGTCGTCACGTCGAAGAGCAACGGGCCATCCGTGGACGAGATGGAAGCATGCAATGTTTCGTTGTCTTGCGTGAAAACGAATTGGCCTGAGTCAGTTTGTTTGATGTCTGCGAAGCTGACGAGAGCGGTTCCAAATGCCTGCGGCGACGTGAATTCGACGTTGTCTTGAATGGTGCAGATGGCGTTTTTGCGGTCATACGTCAACGTCCGTGTGAGCGTCTTCAATTGCGGAACGTCGTAGGCAGATTTCATGTCGAGAACAACGACATTCTTTTCCGCAGAGAATGACGTTTTTGTAAAGAAGCCTTCCGCTTGCCGTCCTGTCTGCTGCAGCTTTCCAGCAACAAACGGGACGGAATGGCCCCATGAATTCATGAGCGGGAATGTGTAGCGTGCAACGCCGAAGGTCTGGCCGCTATATTCCTCTCGTCCAGGATCTTGAATGAGCGGAACGTCGCCGACGGCAAGAACGAATGAACCGACATCGTTGTGGTTGTGATGTTCGGCGTTATGGCCGCCTTTCATGGCGATGGACAGGCGATTGGCATCGTTGTCGCCAGGGCGGCAAATGACAACGCCGCCTGTCGGGAAGAAGCTGTGGTCCGGCAGCGGGGCGGATTCGGGCAATGCGGCGGCATATTTGCTTTCATCGCCGAAGCCGAGGAGCCCGAAGCAGGGGATGTGTTCGAGAACAAGTCCGGATGAGCCGCAGAAGACAGGCTTGCCCGTTGCTTTGTCGTATTCGAACGTTGGCATGGTATGGCCGAGCGGTGTGTCTTGATTGACGCGTTGCGTAAGTGCCTGCGGGAAACGCCGTTGAATCAGAAGAAGAACTTCTTTGAAGGGGAAAACTGTCAGACGACAGTCCGCGAAAGGCGGTGAAAGACGGCGAGTCAATTGAATGTCCGTTCCATAGCGGGCGACTTTTTCAAGAAGCGGATATTGTTCTTTAAGGATATTGAGTTTGCCGTCGGTAGCTTGCAAAACCGTTTCAGCGAGCGCGAGAAAATGGCCGAATCCGAAGCCCCAGTAGCTGACGCCTTCCGTGCAGTATCCGTCTTCGCGGAAGCCTTGGAGGAAGAATTTATTGGAGATTTCCATGCCTGCGAGAAATTCGGCGCGGACATGCTTGTCCGGAATCAATGCCAACGCCATTCCCGTGACGTTATTTGTGCAGACGGCATTCCAATTGTTGGTGCCTTTCATCCACCAGAGTTCGGAGATGACTTCACCGTTGCGGAATACATCCAAGCAAGGCTGGAGGATGCGGCGGTGGATTTCTTCGCGAAGGCGTTCGCGAAGAGGTTGCGGCAGTTTGTCATCCAGCCATGCGTCGATGGACATGACGGTCCAGCCGCGGGCGGAGCTGCCCAAATCCGCATAGCATTGGATGTTGTTGAAATTGAGCAACTCACGATCATGGGCGGGCATGAGCCAGCTGCGCATGTTGCAGAGCTCTTCAAGACGACGGATGATTTCCGGCAGGAAACGGCCTTTGTTTTCCAGACATTCCGCGACGGCCAATGTTTGGATTTCCGGCTCCCAACGATGGTAGATGTTTTCATAAGTGGTTCGTATGCCGGTTCGATGGAAATCCAGATAGAGTTCGTCCGTCAACGGCTGCTGTGGCGTTGCAAGAATCTTTTCAGCACGGGAGATGATGACATTGGCGGCGGGATCGGCCGCGAGACGGTCCCATGTGGAGCGATCATGGAAGGGTGGGCCAGGCTTCCACAATTTATAAGGAAGCATGGCCTCCAGTTCAGCGATGCGTTGTGGAGATGATTTTGGAAAAGGCGTTTTGACGGGAAGCCATGTACTGCATGCATTCTGCGCCTCTTGCGGTGTCAGCCCGGCAAGTTCAAAGTCATCAAAATCTGCTGTCAGGCCTGTTGTGGCGTTGAAGGAATGAATCCAAATGGCGAGCGAGACGGTGTTTTTGGGGGATGTCTCTACATAATCCAACTGCCGCCAATTCGGAATGCATGAGAGTGTGAATTTGTATTCGCCGCCATCCGGCCGCGCAAGCGTGTTGCCTTTTTCATCCTTGAAAATGAAATAGACGCCGATCAGTCCAGATGTCTCCTTTGGAATATGCGCCCAAAAGCGCAGACGGTAGGTTGTTCCTTCGTGTGCAGGAATTGTTTGACTACGAAAGCTACTGCCAGACTGCGGATCGTTGTCCGTCACTCGCAGGCCAAGTTTTCCAGAATGCGCGGCTTGCGGACAGACGACGCTTTTGCCGTTGTCGCCAGTCCAACCTGCCATGCCTTGTTCGAAATCAAGATTTTCCAACGGTAAGTTTGATGACGCAAGGCAGGGGAGGCAGAGGCTGGAGAGAATCATCATAATGCGGGTGGTGTGCATGGCTGTTGTTGAAATCACACGCTATGGTAGAAGCGGGAGGAGGTCACGCGGGCGATGACGAACAGGAAGAAGGGGAGCGTGAGGAGATAGAGGAGCGCGCTGAAGATGAACACGCCGTTGAGCGGGAAGAACATGACGCACATGCCGCCGAGCCATGCGGCGATCATGCCGCCGATGCAGCTTGCGCAGGCCGTGCTGCCGAAGGCCGCGCCGCGCTTTCGTTTCGGCGTGATGCCGGAAAGGCATTTCTGGATGACGGGCTGCAGGCCGCCCGCGAAGAGGAAGAGCATCGTGCGGGCCGCCGCCAGCAGCGCAAGGTTGTTGCCGACGGCATGCAACGCGAGCGCGATGGAAGATCCTAAGCTAATGGGAATAAGCAGGTAGCGAAGAGGGATCTTGTCCGCAAGAAAGCCCATGAAGGCGCCGGAGCAAATGGCGCCGACGCAGACAATGGCGGAGACGATGCCCGTCCATTTGTCGGCGTTTCCCTTGCCGACGATGTTTTCGATGCGGAGGGCGATATAAGGCGATTCGATGTTACGGATGATGCCCATGGTGAAGAACAACAGCACCATGAACCAGATGGCCTGTCCGAAATCGGGCAGCCATCTGGGGGCGAGGCGGACATGCTTCGTTTCCGCTACAGGATTGGCGTGGAGCGGGATGCGTGCGCCGTCGTCCTTCGTGAAAAGAACGGCGAATCCTGCGATGAAATAGAGGATGCC